>Ga0207658_10004092_pt1 | contig 10172 bp, 10 predicted proteins | sample KBSS33metaG_FD_184322 | JGI IMG/M metagenome (GOLD analysis project Ga0207658, IMG submission 184322) | Switchgrass rhizosphere microbial communities from Kellogg Biological Station, Michigan, USA - KBS S3-3 metaG (SPAdes) (version 2) | ecosystem: Host-associated > Plants > Roots > Rhizosphere...
TGGGTGAGATGGACGCCAAGGAACTGTGGGAGACCACCATGGATCCGTCGGTCCGGGTGCTGCGCCAGGTCACCCTCGACGACGCCGCGGCAGCTGACGAACTGTTCTCGATCCTGATGGGAGAGGACGTCGAGGCGCGTCGCAGCTTCATCACCCGCAACGCAAAAGACGTGCGTTTCCTTGATGTTTAGCAACCGTCCCACACCGCAGCGCTGTGCGTCCGGCTCGGCACGAGCGCCAAAAGCAATGTTTAACGTGAAACAATCCGCAGAAGGAACTCGATGACCGACACCATGCCGCCCGAGGGCGACCGCATCGAACCGGTTGACATCCAGCAGGAGATGCAGCGCAGCTACATCGATTACGCCATGAGCGTCATCGTCGGCCGTGCCCTCCCCGAGGTTCGCGACGGCCTCAAGCCCGTGCACCGCCGCGTGCTCTACGCCATGTACGACTCGGGCTTCCGGCCGGACCGCTCGCACGCCAAGTCCGCGCGCTCGGTCGCCGAGACCATGGGCAACTACCACCCGCACGGCGACTCGTCGATCTACGACACCCTGGTCCGCATGGCCCAGCCGTGGTCGCTGCGCTACCCGCTGGTCGACGGTCAGGGCAACTTCGGTTCGCCGGGTAACGACCCCGCCGCCGCCATGCGTTACACCGAGGCCCGGCTCACCCCGCTGGCCATGGAGATGCTGCGCGAAATCGACGAGGAGACCGTCGACTTCATCCCCAACTACGACGGCCGCGTCCAAGAGCCGACCGTCCTGCCCAGCCGGTTCCCGAACCTGCTGGCCAACGGCTCCGGCGGTATCGCCGTCGGTATGGCCACCAACATCCCACCGCACAACCTCCGCGAACTCGCCGAGGCTGTGTACTGGTGCCTGGAGAACCATGAAGCCGACGAGGAGACCACCCTCGAAGCGGTGATGGAGCGGGTCAAGGGCCCGGACTTCCCCACCCACGGCCTGATCGTCGGGACGCAGGGCATCTCCGACACCTACCGCACCGGCCGCGGCTCGGTCCGGATGCGCGGTGTCGTCGAGATCGAGGAAGACGCCAAGGGCCGCACCTCGCTCGTCATCACCGAGCTGCCGTACCAGGTCAACCACGACAACTTCATCACCTCGATCGCCGAGCAGGTACGCGACGGCCGGATCGGCGGCATCTCCAACATCGAGGATCAGTCCAGCGACCGCGTGGGTCTGCGCATCGTCGTCGACCTCAAGCGCGACGCCGTCGCCAAGGTGGTGCTGAACAACCTCTACAAGCACACCCAGCTGCAGACCAGCTTCGGTGCCAACATGCTGTCGATCGTCGACGGCGTGCCGCGCACCCTGCGTCTGGACCAGATGATCCGCTACTACGTCGCGCACCAGCTCGACGTCATCAACCGGCGCACGCGCTACCGGTTGCGGAAGGCCAACGAGCGCGCCCACATCTTGCGCGGCTTGGTGAAAGCCCTTGACGCTCTTGATGAAGTCATCGCGCTCATCCGCGCATCGGCCAACGCCGATGCGGCCCGGACCGGCTTGATGGAGCTGCTCGAAGTCGACGAGATCCAGGCGCAGGCCATCCTCGACATGCAGCTGCGTCGCCTGGCTGCCCTGGAACGGCAGCGCATCGTCGACGATCTGGCCAAGATCGAGGCCGAGATCGCCGACCTCGAGGACATCCTGGCCAAGCCCGAGCGGCAGCGCGCCATCGTCCACGACGAGCTCAAGGAGCTCGCCGACAAATACGGCGACGACCGTCGTACCCGCATCATCGCGGCCGACGGTGACGTCACCGACGAGGACCTCATCCAGCGCGAGGACGTCGTCGTCACCATCACCGAGACCGGCTACGCCAAGCGCACCAAGACCGACCTCTACCGCAGCCAGAAGCGCGGCGGTAAGGGCGTGCAGGGTGCCGGGCTCAAGCAGGACGACATCGTCAACCACTTCTTCGTGTGCTCCACGCACGACTGGATCCTGTTCTTCACCACGCAGGGCCGGGTGTACCGGGCCAAGGCGTACGACCTGCCCGAGGCCTCGCGCACCGCGCGCGGTCAGCACGTCGCGAACCTGCTGGCCTTCCAGCCGGAGGAGCGCATCGCTCAGGTCATCCAGATCAAGGGCTACGAGGACGCCCCCTACCTGGTGCTCGCCACCCGCAACGGTCTGGTGAAGAAGTCCAAGCTGGCCGACTTCGACTCGAACCGCTCCGGCGGCATCGTCGCGATCAACCTGCGCGACGGCGACGAACTCGTCGGCGCCGTGCTGTGCTCCGCCGAGGAGGACCTGCTGCTGGTGTCCGCCAACGGCCAGTCCATCCGGTTCTCGGCGACCGACGAGGCGCTGCGGCCGATGGGTCGCGCCACCTCCGGTGTACAGGGCATGAGGTTCAACGAAGACGACCGGCTGCTGTCGCTGAACGTCGTGGTGCCGGACACCTACCTCTTGGTCGCGACTGCGGGCGGCTACGCCAAGCGGACCGCGATCGACGAGTACACCGCGCAGGGCCGCGGCGGCAAGGGCATCCTCACGATCCAGTACGACCCCAAGCGTGGCAGTCTGGTCGGTGCGTTGATCGTCGATGACGACACCGAGCTGTACGCCATCACTTCCGGCGGTGGTGTCATCCGGACCGCGGCACGTCAGGTGCGCAAGGCCGGGCGACAGACCAAGGGTGTGCGGTTGATGAACCTCGGTGAGGGCGACACACTGATTGCCGTCGCACGCAACGCCGAAGAGGCCGACGGTGGCGACGAGGCTGACGCCGACATCGAAACCACGACCGAAACCGAGACCGACGAAACGTAGTGCTGCGACTGCCCCGCAGCCGCACTGATTGAAGGAGCCGCCAGGTGAGTTCCCCGAACGAGCCGGGATACACCCGTACCGGTGACGGGCCTGTGAGCAATAACGGGCCGGCCACCGGATCGGGTGGCGGCGCCCACGCGGCCGACCAGAGCGGTGAGGCACCGCCCTGGCAGCGCGCCCGCACCGGGGCTCCGGCCGACGCTCCTGCGACTGCCGGGCAGAGCCTGGACGAGCGGCTCAACCGATTCGTCAGCGGCACCGGTTCGTCAGCTGGATTGGCCGGGGGTTCGGCCTCCGAGGCGGAGACCACCATCACCCCCGCCATCACTCCTGACACCCCACCCCCGGTGCCGGCTGTCCCCTCGTCACCGCCGGCGACCCCGCAGGGCAACGTGCCGCCGAAGGCGGTCCGCACGACCGAGACGGTCCGGACCGAGACACGGCCCGAGGCTGCGTACGCCAGCGAGATCCCGGATCTCTCCCGCCAGCCGCAGCGCCGGGCGGGCGAGCCTCGGGAGCCCCGCAGCACCGTCGCCACGGTGTCCCAGGCCCCGGCCCGGTCGGCAGCGTCGCGGAGCCGAGCCGGCGCCCGGCAGGATGGCCCGGTGCGGGCCAGCATGCAGGTGCGCCGCGTCGATCCGTGGAGCGTGTTGAAGGTCTCCCTGGTGCTGTCGGTGGCGTTGTTCTTCGTCTGGATGATCGCGGTCGCGTTCCTGTACCTCGTCCTCGGCGGCATGGGTGTGTGGAGCAAGCTGAACAGCAATGTCGGTGATCTGCTCACAAGTGGTGGCGGCAGCGGCGGCGAATTGGTTTCTGCCAGTACGATTTTCGGCGGCGCGACCCTCATCGGGTTGGTCAACATCGTGCTGCTGACGGCCATGGCCACCGCCGCGGCGTTCGTCTACAACCTGACCACCGATCTGGTCGGTGGCGTTGAAGTGACGCTTGCGGATCGGGATTAGTCGGCAGGCCTGCGGGCGCGGCTGACGTCGCGTTTTGGGCGCAGAGGTACCCATACGGTAATCTCATCGCTCGGCCGCAAGGCCACATTCGGGCCTATAGCTCAGGCGGTTAGAGCGCTTCGCTGATAACGAAGAGGTCGGAGGTTCGAGTCCTCCTAGGCCCACGGAAGTCGGTTTCACCGACTCCCCCACCGGAAGGGTGCACCGTGAGATTGGTTCTGCTGGTGCTCGGTGCCTTGCTTGGAGTGGCCGCGGTAACCGTTGGGCGGACCCGGCATGGCGCAGAGGTCTGGCATTCAATCCCGGACGCTATCGAGGGGCCTTAGCTCAGTTGGTAGAGCGCTGCCTTTGCAAGGCAGATGTCAGGAGTTCGAATCTCCTAGGCTCCACAAAAATCCACTGCAGTCCACAAGGCGGTTCCGACAGTGATCGGGGCCGCCTTTCTTGTCGGCCGGTGCGTCCGCCTTCCAACACCGCTCCAACACTGCGGTTCTACGCTGCCCCCATGACGACAGAGATCAGCTACGCGAAGTGGATGTTGCCGCTGTCGGTGCCATTCGGCCTCGGGCCGAAGCACAGCGCGGTGGAAGTGCGCGACGGAGCGCTGCACGTGACCATGGGTTGGGGTTTCTCCGCCGAGATCCCGCTCAGTTCCATCGCGAAGGCCAGCCGTTGGGAAGGCCGCATCACCTCCTGGGGTGTGCATGGCTGGCGCGGACGCTGGCTGGTCAACGGTTCGTCGGACGGCGTCGTGGCGATCACGATCGATCCGCCGGTCAAGGCCAAGGTTTGTGGGGTGCCGGTGACGTTGCGGGAGCTGGGCGTGAGCGTGACGGATCCGGACGCTCTCGTCGCGGCATGCACGGCTGATTGACGGAGTGGAGCGGCACCGGCCTAGCCGCGGACGAGGCCGCTGATCCCGTGCCACAGCCATTCGGCGGTGGTGTCGACGATCTCGCCCCGAGATACCTCAGGATGGTCGAACCACCACGTCGAGACGCCCCTGATGGCCGACGTCAGAAGGACCAGCTTCGCATCGAGCAAGGGGCTATCGGCCGGAAACCCCGCACTGGCCAAGTCGCCGGCAAGTGCGGTGCCAAGGGCTTGATCGGCCGTCTGGCTGAGTTGAAGGCCCACTTCAGCGATTTCCGGGTCGGTAAGAGAGTCGAGAGCGAGGATGCGAAACGCGAGCGGCCGCGTTTGCAAGAACTCGAAGTGTGCATCCAGCACTGCGGCCATGCGGTCGCGAGGTGTTCCGGTGCTGCCCGAAATCCGTTCGGACAGCACGGCGACCAAGGCCGTCACCTCGTCGGCCAAGAACGACAGCACCAATTCCTTCTTTGACGGGAAATGGTCGTAGACGACCGTGCGCGTCACCCCCGCCTCGGCAGCGATGTCGCCGATCGACACGTCGTCGTAGGGGCGTTCTGCCAGCAGCGTGCGAGCCGCGTCGACGATCAGTACGCGCCGCTGCGCGCCGTTCATTCGTCGCTTCTCGGCCATCGGGAAAACTGTAACCGACACTGATGTCTGTTGACAACCGACACCGGTGTCGGTAATGCTCTGGACATGAAATCCGCCGCGGCGATCGACGCCGCCACACCGGGCCGGACACCGACGGAATTCCTGTACTGGCAGCGCATCAACGACCCGGTCGTGCAGCGTGCGCGCAAAGCGTGGCAGAAGGTGTGGCGATTCGATCCACAGCCGTCCGACGACTACGTCCAGAGGTTCGCGCAGGCCTACTACCACGCAGATCCGGTGGCCGAGGCGTTCGTCGACGAGGTGTACCTCGGCGAGATCGGGCCGAAGGCCGGCCGCGAGATGCTGGACCAGGCACTGGACCACGGCATCGAGTCGGTCCCCGATGCGCCCGCGTCGATGGTCAGGTTGTTCGGGGAATTCGAGACGGCGCCGGACTGGCTCGACCATGAGCTCATGGAGAAGGGCGCCAAGGTGTTTCGGCGCTGGGGCACGGCGGTGTTCAGCTTCGCCACCACCAGCACGCTCGAGATGTACTCGGAAAGTTCGATCACCAAGCCACTGTCGTACGCGGGCGGATACGCCGGCGACAAGGCCCACAAGCGCCAGATGGAGACGGTGCGATTCTGGATCGACGTGTCCGAGCCCGGTGGGCTGGGCCCGGGTGCGCGCGGGCGGGCGACGGCGATGTGGGTGCGCGTCATGCACGTGTTCATCAGGCGCAAGTTGATGCAGCGGCCGGAATGGAACCTGGATGCCTGGGGTGTGCCGATCAGCATCGGTGATGCGACGCTCACCTTGATGGGCGGCAGCATCGTCCCCGGGCTCGCGCTATGGAGCGCCGGACATCAGACCACGATCACCGAAATCGAAGCGACGCTACACTTTTGGCGCTACGTCGGGCATCTCCTTGGCGTACAGCCGGACTGGTATCCGCGCGACTTCCGGGAGTCCGTTCAGTTGATGTTCGCGGCATTCGTGAAGCGGGCATACACCGCCGGTGATGACGGCAAGGAGCTCGTTGAGTCGTACCTACCGGCGTTCAAGCCGAAACCGGGTACGCCGCTGCGCAAGCGGATCCGCGACGAATTCAACTATCGGCTGCAGATCGGCTACACCGGTGTCTGGCTGCTGCCCACCACCTACTCCAGGCACCGCATGCCGAGGCGGATGCCATGGGTGCTCATGCCCGCAGTGGCCGCGCCCGTCACCTTTGTGATGGAGACCGTACGCCGCTTGGTGCCCCGCCTCGACAGTGTCGCCGACGCAGTGCAGCGCCGACGGCGTGAAGCCTGGTACCGCAATGAAATGGGCGACGCTGCCGCGGAATTCACGCCGGTCGAGGAATTCCGCCGCTGACGAGGGTGAGCTTGTGTGCCAAATCCGGCCGGGATTTGGCACACAAGCTCAGTATCGGCGCGAAAAGCTACGGCTGCGGCGTGACATCCACGCTCGGGGGCAGTGGCGAGGGTTCGGGCTGCATCGAGCGCCGCACGATCGAGAACGTGATGCCACCGAGGGCCAGCACTGCGATGGTGGCGCCGGCGATCAACAGCGGTCGCCGACGCTTGCCGCCGGTCTGCACCACGACCGCCAGATCACCTGCGGCATCCTCGCTGCGGTGGCACCGTCGCCCGACCCACCGGGCGGTACCAACCGTCGATCCGACGCCGAGCCCGAGCACCCCGCGCAAGATCAGCAGTGGCCCGACGATGGAGTACTTAAGTCCCCGGCCGAGCCGGGCGCCGGAGCTGGGGCTACTGACCTCGGGGACGTTCTCGGTGACAGTGCTCATCAACCAACCTCTCTGCCGGACAAGAATTCTGCGGGCCTCCGAAGCCGGGGCCCGGTTTCACGCTAGGCCCTCCACGTTATTCCGTGGGGGGCGGCTTCGGGGTCTTAAATGTGAGTGGCAGACTGACTTTCCGTGACGAGCCCCATTCAGACTGCGACCGCGACGCTGCACACCAACCGCGGTGACATCAAGATCGCTTTGTTCGGTAACCACGCCCCCAAGACCGTCGCCAACTTCGTTGGTCTGGCCCAGGGCACCAAGGATTACTCCACCGAGAACGCCTCGGGCGGCACCTCCGGCCCGTTCTACGACGGCGTCATCTTCCACCGTGTCATCGACGGCTTCATGATCCAGGGCGGCGACCCGACCGGCACCGGCCGCGGCGGCCCGGGCTACCAGTTCGCCGACGAGTTCCACCCGGAGCTGCAGTTCGACAAGCCGTACTTGCTGGCCATGGCCAACGCCGGCCCGGGCACCAACGGTTCGCAGTTCTTCATCACCGTCGGCCCCACCCCGCACCTGAACCGTCGCCACACCATCTTCGGTGAGGTCGTCGACGAGGCGTCGCAGAAGGTTGTCGACGCCATCGCCACCACCTCCGTCGACCGCGGCGACCGCCCGACCGAGCCGGTTGTCGTCGACTCGATCACCGTTTCCTGAATCTCAGCCTGACGCGCGGCGCGGCAGTCCCCGACCGGGGATTGTCGCGCCGTTTGCGTTGCGGAACTAGGGAATCAGCCCGGCGGCGGTCAGGGCGTCGAGGACGTTGATGGGGTCGGTGCCGACGTCCCATCGGGTGAAGACAAGGAGCCGGTCGTCGACGGTGTCTAGCTCGAGGAGCCGGACCTTACGGGTCAGCCGGCGGAATTCGGTGATACGCACACTCTTGAGGTCTGCCTGTGCATAAGTGTCGGTCCGCCACCACCCGCGAACGACCAGTCCTGCCGGCGTGATGGCGAGCTTGGGCCGGGCGCGCCAGGACATGATGGCGAAGACCAGCAGACCGATGGCAGCGATGCTGCCCAGGAGCCGTCCGGGCAGGTCAGTGACCGACGTCAGGGCCACCGCGGCGAGTACGACGCCGAATGCTCCACAGGCGGCGATACCGGCTGTCGGGGGGCTCCATTGAGTTTGTTCCACGAGATGTCCACACCCTTGGGGGCAAGTTATCCACAGGCACTATCCCCAATGGGGATGAATCACATCGATGTGATTGTGTGTCGGTCAGGTTGCCAGTTGGGTTACGTAACGCGGCCGGTATGTAACGAACCGGGGCCGTCGACGCAGCTCAGCGCCACCGCATGGTCAGCAGCAGACCGGTGATCATGAACGCGAAGGCGATCGCGTAATTCCACTGGGCGAGATCGGCCATCCACTGCAGGAGGTGCGGAGTACCGGCCGGGTTGAGCGCGGCGAGCTGGAACACTGCCAGCCAGATCAGACCGATCAGCATGAGCGAGCAGAAGAACACCACGAACCACACGCTCGACGGTCCGGCCTTGACCTTCACCGGCGTCCGACTCACCGGGTTGATGGTGAAGTCGTTCTTCTTGCGAACCTTGGACTTGGGCATTGGTACCTTCGCGGACAGTCGGTGCCGCACTCCCGCGCCGGTGGAGAAAAACCGGCAATTCGGTGCGACGATGGAGCGGTATGCACTCAGAGCCTAACGCAGAAGACGTGTCGCCTCGCAGGCCCTGGTGGACGGCCGGGACCTCGGAACCTGCCCAGCCGGCCCGCCACTCCGCCTGGCGATTCGGTGTGCCGGTTGTCTGTGTGCTTGCCGGCCTCCTGCTGGCCACCACCCATAGCGTGTCGGGGGGCAGCGAGATCCGGCGCAGTGACGCGCCCCGCCTCGTCGACATGGTCAGGGAAGCGCAGCGCACCGCGGCGACCCGCACCGCCGAGCGTGACGACCTCCAGCATCAGCTCGAGAATCACCATGGCGGTACGCCCGGCGCCGACGCCGCGCTCGGTGCCATCACGAGCCGGGCCAACGAACTCGGCCGGGAGCTCGGTCTCGACCCCATGCGTGGACCCGGCTTGGTGATCACCCTCAACGACGCGCAGCGCAACGCGCAGGGCCAGTACCCGCGCGACGCCACCCCCGACGACCTCGTCGTGCACCAGCAGGACGTCCAGGCGGTGCTCAACGCGCTGTGGCTGGGCGGTGCCGAGGCGGTGCAGATGCAGGACCAGCGGATCCTGGCGACGTCGGCCCCGCGCTGCGTCGGCAACACCCTGCTGCTCAACGGACGTACCTACAGCCCGCCCTACGTCATCACCGTGATCGGCAATGTCGAAGGCATGCGTGCCGCACTCGCCGCCGCGCCGCTGGTGACCCTCTACAAGCAGTACGTGGTGCGGTTCGGGCTCGGATACACCGAGGTACCGCAGGCGTCGGTGGACGTCGTCGGTCACCGGATGCCGGTGAAGCTCCGGTACGCCAAACCGGCTGGACCCGTCACATATTGAGTGCTCAGGTCAGCGGGTGACCCAGTAGCCTGACGGCATGCAGGTTCTCGTCCTCGACAACTACGACAGCTTCGTGTTCAACCTGGTCCAGTACCTGGGCCAGCTCGGGGTGCACGCGCAGGTCTGGCGTAGCGACGACGAGCGCGTCTCCACTCCCGAAGGCGTCGCTGCTGTCGCGAAGGAGTTCGACGGGATCCTGGTGAGCCCCGGCCCCGGTACTCCCGAACGCGCGGGTGCGTCCATTCCGCTGGTCCGCGCCTGTGCGGAGACCCGCACTCCACTGCTCGGCGTGTGCTTGGGACACCAGGCCATCGGGGTGGCGTTCGGCGGCACCGTGGACCGCGCGCCGGAACTGCTGCACGGCAAGACCAGTCTGGTGCACCACGCGAATAGCGGTGTGCTGCAAGGACTTCCGGACCCATTCACGGCGACGCGCTACCACTCGCTGACCATCCTGCCGGAGACCCTGCCGGATGAGCTTGAGGCTATCGGGCAGACCGACAGCGGCGTCATCATGGCCGTCCGGCACCGTGAACTCCCGATCCACGGGGTGCAGTTCCACCCGGAGAGCATCCTGACCCAGGGCGGCCACCGGATGCTGGCCAACTGGCTCGCGTTCTGCGGTCAGGCGCCCGACGAGGGTTTGGTCAGCCG
>Ga0207658_10004100_pt1 | contig 10165 bp, 5 predicted proteins | sample KBSS33metaG_FD_184322 | JGI IMG/M metagenome (GOLD analysis project Ga0207658, IMG submission 184322) | Switchgrass rhizosphere microbial communities from Kellogg Biological Station, Michigan, USA - KBS S3-3 metaG (SPAdes) (version 2) | ecosystem: Host-associated > Plants > Roots > Rhizosphere >...
CCTCCATCGGCAAGCCAGTCCTGGGCATAGATGTCGTGCAGCGAGTTGCGTGTGTTGGAGACTGGAGCGTGTCGGTTTTGGCTGAGGTCAAGATCCTCGATGGGCTCGCCGGCGACGGGGCGGGAGCTTCGCAACAACGCGCGCATCCGTCTATCTCATCACGGAGCAGGCTCTGGGCGGCGCCTGAGCGAAGTTGGGAGCGGCGCAGGGGCGGTCTTGGTCTGGGGGCGGCCGGCGGCTTAGTCGTGTGCGCTTGCTCACCGCCAGCACCGAAAGAATGCGCGAACTATCTCATTCCAGACACAGACGATTCGTTCGGATGGGACCTTCGGCCGTAGCGAGCTACTGTGTTGCCTGTGCTTGGGCATCTGACTGATCGAAACCCGGTCGTGTCCAAAACGGCCCTGCTGGAAGCGCTCGTTCCGCCGCCGTTGTTCTCGCATGTGAGCTTCGACAGTTATCGCCCCGACCCTGCGCACCCGACCCAGGCGGACGCGGTCGCGAAGCTACGCGCCTTTGCCCACAAGTTGGAACGGCCACGCTCAAGTGGTGGACTCTTTCGCCGCGGCGCTCCGCGCGTCGGTAAGGGCGTCTATCTCGATGGTGGTTTCGGCGTCGGTAAGACCCATCTGCTTGCCTCGCTCTGGCATGCCGTCCCGGGGCCGAAAGCGTATGCGACGTTCGTTGAGCTCACTCACCTTGCTGGTGCCTTAGGTTTCGGCGAGGTCGTCGAGGCATTGGCACCGATGCGGCTGCTTGCGATCGACGAGTTCGAACTCGATGACCCTGGCGATACGGTACTGGTGTCGACGTTGCTTGCTCGGTTGAGCGAACGCGGCGTGGCGTTAGCGGCGACGTCGAATACATTGCCTGATCGTCTGGGTGAAGAGCGCTTCGCCACCGACGATTTCTTGCGGGAAATTCAGGCGCTGTCGGCTCGCTTTACCAGCCTGCGGGTGGATGGACCCGACTACCGACACCGCGGCCTGCCCGACGCGCCACCACCGATGAGCACGCCGGAGCTGCGGCGTCGTGCCGAGATGACGCCAGGGGCGACCTTCGATGACTTTGAGGCGCTGGTGGGGCATCTGTCGAAGCTGCATCCATCACGCTACGGCCAGCTAGTCGACGGTGTGAGTGCTGTGCACCTGGCCGATGTTCGTCCCGCAGCCGATCAGACTGTCGCGCTGCGCCTTGTCGTACTGGCCGATCGTCTTTATGACCGGCAGATTCCCCTTTTATTGTCAGGTGTTGCTATCAACGATTTGTTCGATGAGTCGATGATGGCCGGCGGCTACCGCAAGAAGTACCGTCGTGCAGTGAGCCGGCTGGTTGCGTTGAATCGCCTGGGCATGTCAGGAGAGCAGGCCGCTTAGCTGCCGGTTTGCCACGATGGCAGAGCAGGCAGGCAGAGTCACTTCATTGCTGACAACGTCGGTTGTCTGTTCTTCGAGGTCTTCGGTGCTGAAGACGATGTCGCTCACCGACACAGTCAGCGGCAGATCGCTGACACCGAGATTGATGAAGACCGAAAACTCACCACGCTGCACCACGATGGTTCGAGCATCTTCGTCCGCCTCAACCGACACCTGGTCCAGATGCGGATCGGCCAACGCCGGATTCTCACGTCGTAGACGGATCAATCGCTTGTAAAAGTCGAGCATTTCGGCGTGCTCCCCGGCGCTGACCTCGTCCCACTTCAGCACGGCGCGGTGATATGCAGATGGATCTTGCGGGTCGACGATGTCTTCGCGCCGCCAGCCGTGCGTCGCAAACTCCTCGATACGGCCTTCCGCCGTGGCCTTAGCCAACTCCGGCTCGGGGTGCGAGGTGAAGAACGGCCACGGCGTGGACGCCGCCCACTCCTCACCCATCCAGAGCATCGGTGTGAACGGCGAGGTCATCAGCAACACAGCACCAATCTTCAACAACGACGGCGGCAACAGGTGGCAGAGCCGATCACCACCTGCCCGGTTACCCACCTGGTCGTGGTTCTGCAGACAGACGACGAACCGATACCCCGGCACATGCGCACGGTCGACGGGCTTACCGTGCGGACGTCCGCGGAACGTCGAGTACGTCCCGTCATGGAAGAAGGCACGCGTCAACACTTTTGCTAGGCAAGCGAACGACCCGAAATCGTCGTAGTAACCCTGTCGCTCACCAGTGAGTAGCGCGTGCAGTGCATGGTGGACGTCGTCATCCCACTGGGCATCTAGGCCGTACCCCTCTGGCGGCGCAGTCACCATCATGGCGTCGTTCAAGTCCGACTCCGCGATCAAGGTCAGGGGACGCCCCACCACCAAACTCAACGCCCGCGCCTCGTCAGCCAGTTCGCGCAGTATGTGCACCGGGCTGGTATCGACCAAAGCATGCACGGCATCAAGACGCAGCCCATCGATATGGAAGTCACGTAGCCACGTCAACGCGTTATCCAAGATGAACTGCCGGACGGGAAGCGCCTCAAGATTAAGGAGATCACCCCAAGTATTACGGCCCGTCTTCAGGTACGGCCCGAACTTGGGAAGGTAGTTCCCACTGGGTCCGAGGTGGTTATAGACGACGTCCAGCACGACCGCCAAGCCGAGGCCGTGTGCCGCATCGACGAATCGCTTCAGCCCGTCCGGGCCACCGTATTGCTCGTGCACGGCGTACCAGTCGACGCCGTCGTAGCCCCAGTTCCAGACGCCGTTGAAATCGTTGACCGGGAGCACCTCGACATGTGTGATGCCGAGATCGACCAGATGCGGTAAGCGTGCAATTGCGGAGTCGAATGTCGCGCCTGGCGTGAACGTGCCGATATGCAGCTCGTAGACGATTGCGCCCTCGAGGTCGCGGCCCCGCCACTGTGCGTCGCTCCATGCGAAAGCGTCCTGGTCATAAGTGCGGCTCGCGCCATGTACGCCATAAGGCTGTCGCAGCGAGCGTGGGTCGGGGAGTCGCTCGGCAGAATCATCCAGTAAAAACGCATAGTCCGTGTCGAAGGCCAATGGCTCGCCCGCTAACCGCCACCACCCGTCGCCGAGCGCAATCAGGTCAGTTTCGCATGCGGATTCCTCTGGGCCGACGCTAATCCGCACCCGCTGCGCCTCTGGCGCCCAGACCTCAGGCCTCGTCATCTCTGCGTCCGGGTGAGCAGCGCAACCGGCAGGGTGGCCATGAGATCGGCGAGCTGAACAGAGCCGGAGAACGACCGCCCAGTAAGGAGATCGACGCAAAGGTAGGGCAGCGTCATATGGGTATCGCCCCAACCGCCGCGTCGAGCCAGCGTGGCAGGTAGGCGAGTAGCCAGTGTGATGGCCCCACCGCGATCGAAAGCGATCATGTGGTCACTTGCGTCGCCCTCAGCAGGCAGGGCGGAATAAGAGGTGAAAAAGTCAGGCCGTTCTCGCCTTAGCCGCAGGGCACTAGCGACGACTCGCAGCTTCGTGACGCCATGAGGTTCCTCGCTCGCGCGGTCTGAGGAGGATGCACCGGCACGCAACTGCTCGACGTTGCTGCTAGGGAGGTCAGCCAGCAGACGACGGCGAAGATCGAAATCGACGGGACGTCGGTTATCTGGGTCGACCAACGAGTCCTCCCATAGCTCTGTCCCCTGATAAACATCCGGCACGCCCGGCATCGTCAGCTGGATCAGCTTCTGCGACAACGAGTTGGTCCGCCCGAACGGTGCTACGAGATCGATGAATTCCTGCAGCAATGCCCGCACGGCAGGATCGTCGTAGGCGCGATCGACCGCGGCGTGTACCACTGACTCAAACCGCTCATCAGGTGAGGCCCAGTTGGTAGCAACGGCCGCTTCACGCATGGCCTTCTCGACGTAGGCGTGCATACGCTCGCGTTCGATGAAGCCAACGCCGATGAACGTTTGCCAAAGAAGATAAGCAAAACTCGGCTCCGGGAGCGGTACCAACGCGAACAGCCGCGTCACCACCACAGACCACTCATCAGGAAACTCAGACAGCGCATAGAGACGCGCCCGGACATCTTCGCCACGTTTCGTGTCGTGCGTGGACAACGTCGTCATGGAGCGGGCCGCACGTGTTTGCCGCAGCACCTGAGCCTGATGAAAATCCGCTAACGTCGCGCCAAAACGCCCGGGCGCTCCACCGACCTCGTTCAACGCGATCATTCGCGTGTACCGGTAGTAGGCGGTGTCTTCGACGCCTTTCGCCATCACGGCGGGCGAAGTCTGCTGCAGTCGGACGCACAGCTCATCTGTCGGGTCGAACAGACGCGGAACGAGTGCAGCGAAAGTCAGTGCGAGCTCAGGCCGAGCCTCACGGGCGCGGTGCAAAGCCTCCCGCAGGTCCGCAACGCCATCCGGAAGATAGCTGCGATATACCGAGAATTGCACCAGAATCTCGGCGAGCGCCTCAGCGCCCATCGGTTCACCGGGCACCAGACGTGCCAGCCTGGCCACCTCGGCACGCAGGATCGTGGTGACAGCCTCACGCTTGCCCGCCATGGCATGTTCTTCGATGTCGCGCACGTCACCGGTCAGCTGGCGGTGCAGCGCGTCAAAAACCTCCTCGGCGGCCGGGTCGACCAGGGCGCCAGCTACCTCAGTGAGAGCGTCATAGCCGGTCGTACCGTCTGAGGCCCAAGACTCAGGCAGGCCCTCACCCTGCTCAAGGATCTTCTCCACCAGCAACCACGCCTCAGGGACTTCCTCGCGCAGCCGCCGCAGATATCCCGCAGGGTCGGCCAGGCCATCCGGGTGATCTAACCGGAGCCCGTGTGCCTCGCCGGCGTGCAAAGCGCGTAGCAGTCGCTCATGTGTGGCGGCGAAGACGGCTGGATCCTCGACGCGGATCGCGGCCAGCGTCGTCACCGCGAAGAACCGCCGGTAATTCTGCGCCGTCTGCTCTAGACGGTAGGAGACGAGCCGGTAGTGCTGTTGCTCGTGCACCTCCAAGGCTGAGGCTCCGTCGATGACCGTCTGCGGCGTCAATGGAAACCGATGTTCTGCGTAGCGAAGCTCACCGTCGGTGATGCGCAGGTCCGTTGCAGGATCGAACTCATCACCGAGGATTGGGATAAGCACCTTGCCTTCGCCGGCAGGCCAATCGATGTCGAACCACGAGGCATAGGGGCAAGCCTGCCCGAGGCGCAGCAGCTCCCACCATGCATGGTTCTGTGCCGCATCAGCGACGCCAACGTGGTTAGGCACCACGTCGAGCAACACCTTTAAACCTTGAGACCGCATTGTCTTCGCGAACCGATCCCAGCCCTCTTCGCCACCACGCGCCGGGTCGATCTGGGAATGGTCCACCACGTCATAGCCATGGTCAGAGCCGGCAAACGCGGTCAGCACAGGGGAGAGATACACCGCATCCACGCCGAGATCCACGAGGTAGTCGGCCAGCGCGGCAGCGTCGTCAAGGGTGAACTGTGAACGGATCTGCAACCGATAGGTGCTGGCCGGTTGACCTCCTACCACTACGCAGCCTGCCGCAAGACGACGAGCGCTCGCGGCCCGACCCGCACCGTTGATCCTGCCCCCACAATGACCTCCTTCTCCGGATACGCGACCGCTGTGTCGAGAACTACCTCCCACTGCGCGCCATACTCCGGGCTGAGTATCACGAAGTCGATCGCCTCATCGTGCGCACTGAAGCACAGCAAGAACGATTCGTCGCGTACTCGATCGCCGGTGGGCGAGAGGTCGGGAATTCCGTCCCCATTGAGATACACCGCGATCGCTCTTCCGAAACCGGATTCCCAATTCTCTTCCGTCATCTCTTCACCCAACGGGGTGAACCATTCGATGTCGGGCAACGTCGCGCCGCCACGCCGGCGCACTGGCCGACCGTCGAAGAACCGTCGCCGACGAAACACCGGGTGCTGCTGCCGAAGCTGAGAAACGAGTCGAGTGAAGGTCAGCAAATCGACATCCACCGCCGACCAGTCGATCCAGGTCAGCGGACTGTTATGGCAGTAGGTGTTGTTGTTGCCGTGCTGAGTACGCCCAAGCTCGTCGCCATGGGAGATCATCGGTACACCCTGTGAAAGGAACAGCGTCGCCAGGAAATTGCGCCGTTGCTGCGCCCGCAACGACACGATCTCCGGATCGTCGCTCGGCCCCTCCACACCGCAGTTCCACGAGCGGTTGTGCGATTCGCCGTCGTTGTTTGCTTCGCCGTTGGCCTCGTTGTGCTTCTCGTCGTAGGAGACCAGGTCGGCCAAAGTGAAGCCGTCATGTGCGGTGACGAAGTTGATACTCGCCACCGGACGTCGGCCAGAATGTTCATATAAATCAGCAGATCCGGTGAGCCGCGCCGCGAACTCGCCAATCGTGGCCGGCTCTCCCCGCCAGAAGTCTCGGACGGTGTCGCGGTACTTGCCGTTCCACTCCGTCCACTGCGGGGGAAAGTTGCCGACCTGGTACCCACCGGGACCGACATCCCACGGCTCAGCGATGAGCTTTACCTGACTAACGACTGGATCCTGCTGCACGAGTTCAAAGAACGTAGACAGCCGATCCACGTCATAAAACTCGCGCGCCAGTGCTGCCGCGAGATCGAACCGGAAGCCATCCACGTGCATCTCAGTGACCCAGTAACGCAGCGAATCCATCAGTAATTGCAGCGAATGCGGGTGCCGGACGTTGAGGCTATTGCCGGTGCCGGTGTAGTCCATGTAGTACTGGCGGTCGTCTTCGACTAGACGGTAGTAGGCGGCGTTGTCGACACCACGCATGCACAGCGTCGGGCCGAGGTGGTTACCTTCGGCCGTGTGGTTATAGACGACGTCAAGGATGACCTCGATGTCGGCGCGATGCAGGGCACGGACCAACGCCTTGAACTCCTGCACCTGCGCACCCGGCTCCTTTGCGGCGCAGTAGCGCGAATCCGGAGCGAAGAATCCAATGGTGTTATAGCCCCAATAGTTCGATAGGCCACGCTCCAGCAGATGGGAGTCGTCGAGGAAGTGCTGCACCGGCATGAGCTCGATGGCTGTCACGCCGAGTTCGGTGAGGTGGGCAATGATCGTCGGATGGGCGATCGCCGCGTAGGTGCCGCGCAACTCCTCGGGGATCGCCGGATGCGTCTGCGTCAAGCCACGCACGTGTGCCTCATAGATGACACTCTCGGCGTAGGCATGACGTGGTGGCCGGTCGGTTCCCCAGTCAAAGAACGGGCTGATCACGACCGAACGAGGAACGAACGGCGCGGAGTCTTCAGTGTTGAGAACGCTGGTATCAGGGCCTGAGGCTGGCGTGCCACCCCCGCCCTCAGCCGCACCGCCCTCAGCGCCACCTTCGGCGGCCGCCGTACCTTCCGGTGCAGGGACCGCGGCTGCCCCGATCTGGTAGCTGAAGACCGCAGGGTCCCAGACCAGTTCGCCGTGAATGGCTTTGGCGTAGGGGTCGAGCAGCAGCTTGGATGGATCGCAACGTGTGCCCTCGGACGGGTTATAGGGACCATAGACGCGATAGCCGTAGAGCTGTCCGGGGGAGATGCCGGGAACGAAAACATGCCAGACGAAGCCATCCATCTCCGGCATCTGGATTCGAGTCTCTGCGCCATCCGCGTCGAACAGACAAAGCTCCACCCGCTCAGCCACCTCGCTGAACAACGCGAAGTTGGTTCCTGAGCCGTCGTAAGACGCACCCAATGGGTAGGGCGCACCCGGCCAGACCTGCATATGCCTCCTTTGTCGCGACCCCAGCCTCCCTGGATCCAGACTCGTGACGCCACCAGAGGGTGGCCTCACGCCAGGTCAGACAAGGCGGGCGTGACTTACGAGGGTGCCAGACGCGTCAGAGCGACAGGCAGTGGGCAGCCCAGTGCTAGGTTCTACGGCAGAGAGATCTACGTCACATTCGAATGGTGCATAATGCTTAAATCGACGTTATGGCAGCGCTGATGCTTCGCGAAGGGGAGAACTTGGAAACAGAGAGGTAACGCCAGGAACCACCAAAATGGTGACGCACGTTACTCTCTTACGGATACGAGCAAGACAGAATACAAGCCAGTCGCGGGGGAACGTAGGTCTAGCGCAACATGTCCAATCGGCATTCATCTGGTGTCGCCGTCCAATGGCGCATCACGAGACCGGCTCTTGCCGCGTTAAGCGTGGTGGTCTTTGCGCTGATCGTCGTCACCATCATGGGCGTCAAGCACTTCAGCGCCACCACTGCCTCTGCCCAAATTTGCGGGCCCGTGGTGAACATCGAAGTCGCGGCCGACAAGGCGATGGTCCCTGCATTGACGGTGCAGGCAGAGCGCTGGAACAAGATCAGCTTTATTCAGAACGGCAAGTGCCTTCGAGCTCACGTCCACGAAGCCTCCTCGGCCACTGAAGCGGCCCTGCTCGCGACCTCCTCGGCAGACCACCCGTCTATCTGGATCCCCGGCTCCACTTACTGGGTGAGCCAATTGCAGAACGCGCTCTCCACGCGTGGTCTCGACGGCCACATCACAAAGCTGACGCCCCACACGGCGACTGCCAGTTCCCCCTTGGTGCTGGTCGCCTCGCCCCAACGTGCGGCAGCGTTGGAGGCAGCTGGAGGAGTGAAGTGGTCAACGATCCTCACCTCTGGGGCACCGGTCCTTCTCGACAATCCCCTGACCAGCAGCGAGGGCCTGGTCAGCCTGGTAGCCATCCGACAAGCGCTTGGCGGTTCAGCGCCCTTCGATGCCATGGTGAGTCAGTTCGCTGGTACCGCGCTCCCGTCAGCTCAAGCGGGCTTCGACGCCTTGCTGGCCAACGCGGACACTCCGATTTTCGTGGCCACCGAGCAGCAGATCATCGCTGCCAACGCCGCACACAAGTCGAATTTCGCCACGGCTCTTTATCCCGCCGACGGCACCCTCTCGCTGAGTTACCCGGCAGTGCGCCTCGACTACGTGGGTGACGATCCAGTGCTCGCCGCCGCAGCCGACGGCTTCCTCGGCTCGTTCGAAGCGACAGCACGTAGCAACGTGACGAACATTGGTCTGCGCGACGTGGACGGCAACGGCAAGCAGATCACCGGGGGAGAGAGCACCAACGTGGGATTGGCGTTCGTCAACGCTCCCGCTCCGCCGCCGAACGCCGAACGCGACGTCACGCAGTCGTGGTTGAAGAACGGTCCCGCGCCACATGTTCTCGCCGCCCTCGACATCTCCTCGCTGATGCGTGACCCGCTGCCCGACGGTGAACGCAAGATCGATGCTCAGTACAGCGCAGCGATCTCCTTCGCTTCGGCATATCTGTCCGACAGCGCACAATTCGGTATTTGGGCGTACTCCACCAAACTCACCCAGACCACCGACTGGATCGAAAAGGTCTCACTCGGCAACCTCGGCGAGACCATCAACGGCGAGCCGCGCAGGACCGCTGTTGAGGCGTTACCCCCGGGCATTAATACCCCTGAGGCCAACAACGGTGCCGCGCTGTATGACACGACCCTCAACGCCTTCTACGCGGTCAAGCACAACTATGCCAACGGCCAGCGCAACGCCGTTGTCGTCATGACAGGCAGTGCCAACCGCGACCCCGCCGGTGTCACCCTCGACCAGCTTCTCAGCACACTTCGTGACCAGCAGGACCCGCAGCACCCGATCGAGGTCATCACGATCGGGATCGGCGACGGCGCAGACAACACTGCGCTCACCGCGATCGCCGCTGCGACGCAGGGCAAGAGCTATGTCGCAGCAAATTCGGTCGAGGCGCTAGAAGATCTCGCCACGGAGTTCGCACAACCGACACACAGCTGATGTACCCCGTCACGCTGACGATCGCAGGCTCTGACTCTGGTGGCGGGGCCGGGATTCAGGCGGACCTCAAGACATTTCTGGCCTGCCGCGTGCACGGAACCACAGCGGTGACGGCTGTCACCGTGCAGAACTCCCTCGGCGTGAGCGCCAGTTATCACCTTCCGCCGCAGGCGGTCGCGGAACAGATCGAAGCTGTCGTGATAGATATCGGCGTGCAGGCCGCGAAGACCGGGATGCTCGCCAACGCCGCCATCATTGAGGCCGTCGCGGATACGGTGAGTCGTCTCGGGGTGCGGCCGCTCGTCGTCGATCCGGTCTGTGCCTCGCAGCGAGGTAACCCGCTGCTCGACCCTTCTGCGGTCAGCACCTTTATCGCCCGCATCCTGCCGTTGGCCACTCTCGTGACGCCGAACGTCCACGAAACCCAGTTGCTGACCGGCGTTCTTGTGGTCGACGAC
>Ga0207658_10004102_pt1 | contig 10162 bp, 11 predicted proteins | sample KBSS33metaG_FD_184322 | JGI IMG/M metagenome (GOLD analysis project Ga0207658, IMG submission 184322) | Switchgrass rhizosphere microbial communities from Kellogg Biological Station, Michigan, USA - KBS S3-3 metaG (SPAdes) (version 2) | ecosystem: Host-associated > Plants > Roots > Rhizosphere...
ATCCACGCTTATGGCCACGTCGGCCACGGCTTCACCAACCCCAACGCGCACAAGATCGGGATCGCCGGCGTCGCTTATAACGCGCTCGCCGCCGAGCGCTCGTGGACCAGCTTCATCAACCTGCTCGAGGAATTGTTTGGCGGCGGTGACTGATACGTTGACCGAAGCCGAGGCGGCCAACCGCCTGATGCGGCTGGCGAAGGAAATCGCGCGGCACGACAAGCTCTATCACGACCAGGACGCGCCGGAGATTTCCGACGCCGATTATGATGCGCTGGTGCGCGAGAATCGCGAGCTTGAGGCGGCCTTTCCACAGCTGGTGCGGGCGGATTCGCCGTCCAAGCGGTGGGGAGCGGCGCCGGCCACCTCGGGTCTGGTCAAGGTCACGCATGCGCGGTCGATGCTTAGTCTCGACAATGCGTTCTCAGAAGATGACGTGCGGGAGTTCGTGGCACGCATCAGGCGCTTTCTGAAATTGTCCGAGGACGAGCCAGTGGCGCTGACTGCGGAGCCGAAGATCGACGGGCTTAGCTGCTCACTACGCTACGAACAGGGCCGGTTGGTTCTCGCCGCGACGCGCGGGGACGGCACGACTGGCGAGGATGTGACGGAAAACGTCCGCACAATCGGTGAGATCCCTGACTACCTCCCGGAGGAGGATTTCGGTCCCGTCGATACTTTCGAGGTTCGCGGTGAGGTGTACATGGCGAAGGATGACTTCGCCGCGCTAAACGCCCGCCTTCTCATCGAGGCCAAAGCGAGCGGGAAGGAGGCGCGGCAATTCGCTAATCCGCGCAACTCTGCTGCCGGATCGCTGCGCCAGAAGAATCCCATGATCACAGAATCGCGTCCTTTGCGATTCTTTGCTTGGGGATGGGGTGAAGCCAGCTCGTTACCAGCCGAAACGCAAAGCCAGGTCATCCAACATTTTCGGCACGGTGGATTCCCCGTCTCGGATCTGTTCGTCGGTCCGGTGAGCGTCGAAGAAGCGCTGGCGCAGTACCGGAAGATCGAGCACGCGCGGGCGGACCTGCCGTTCGACATCGATGGGGTGGTCTACAAGCTTGACCGCCTCGACTGGCAGGAACGGCTCGGCGAGGTGGGCCGCGCGCCGCGTTGGGCGATTGCCCACAAATTCCCCGCCGAGAAAGCCGAGACGACGCTGGAAGCGATCGACATCCAGGTCGGCCGCACCGGCAAGCTGACCCCCGTCGGACGGCTGAAACCGGTCGGGGTCGGCGGGGTGATCGTCCAGAACGTCACCCTCCACAATCGCGACGAGATCGAGCGGCTCGGCCTGCGGATCGGCGACCGCGTCCGCATCCAGCGCGCCGGCGACGTGATCCCGCAGGTGGTCGAAAACCTTACGCGGGACGAGAAGCGCCCGGCCTACGTGTTCCCCGACCACTGCCCGATGTGCAATTCCGAAGCGGTCGCGGAGGAGGGCGAAGTCGACGTCCGTTGCACCGGCGGCCTCATCTGCCCCGCCCAACGCTTTGAACGCCTGCGCCATTTCGTCTCGCGCGGCGCGCTCGACATCGAGGGGCTCGGTGAAAAATCGATCCTCGAGTTCATCGACCTGGGCTGGCTGCACTCGCCCGCCGACATCTTCCGGCTGCACACCCACCGCGCAGATCTGCTCGGCCGCGAGGGGTGGAAAGGGAAGAGCGTCGACAACCTCTTCGCGGCGATCGAGGCCAAGCGCGCGCCCGAGTCCCCACGCTTCCTGTTCGGCCTCGGCATCCGCCACGTCGGCATCGTCACCGCCAAGGATTTGCTCAAGAGCTTCGGGACGATCGAGGAGCTGCGGCGCGTCGCGACTTCGGACGACGCCCAAGCCGAGCTGGCCGCGGTCGAAGGCGTCGGCCCGGTCGTCGCCGAGGCCCTGGTCGATTTCTTCCACGAGCCGCACAACCGCGCTGCGCTCGACGATTTGCTGTCCGAAATCTCGCCGGCGCCGTTCGCCAGCACCGCCAAACAGACCGAATGGACCGGCAAGACCATCGTCTTCACCGGCACCCTCGAAACCATGAGCCGCGACGAGGCCAAGGCCCAGGCCGAGCGGCTCGGCGCGCGGGCGGCGGGCTCGGTCAGCGCCAAGACCGACTTGGTCGTCGCCGGCCCGGGCGCGGGCTCGAAGCTCAAGAAAGCCGAAGAGTTCGGCGTGCGCGTCATCGGCGAAGCCGACTGGGCGAAGATCGTGGCGGAGGCTTAGGGCTTCGCCAGGTCGCTTATGCTCGCGACCACCGCGACGGAACAGATGACCAGCCAGACCGCGGTCACGACCCACGCGTGCCGGCGCGGATCGAACAGCCGCGCCACCACAATTGGAACGCCGGCGACCCACATCAGGCCGCCCAGCCCACCCCGTCCGCCACTGTGAGTCAGCAGCGTGATGGAGCCCGCGAATAATGCAACCAGCGCCGTCGCCGCCAGCAATCGCACCAGCGTCATCGCAGCGGCGGCCTCAGCCTTCCTTGTCGGTATGGTAGATGGGAGGGCCAGCCGATGCAGGCTTGGGCGCCGGGGACGTGCGGCCGAGGCGAGGGCCGCTTTGCCGCTCGAGATGGAAGAGCGCGAGGCGGAGGTGTAATTCGGTTTCCTCGAGCTCGGTACTGCGACAGGCTGCGTCCAACTCGGCGTCGGCGCAGGCGCAATGAAAAGAAAAGTCGGCGTTCTCCACAATGTGTGTTCCTCAACAAAGAGGCTCACTACGTAGGAAGAGACCGCGTTAAGGTTCGAGGGGCGAACAGCGCCTGCCGGATTTGGAAATCGTAAGGGCCAAGCCGATGATTAGCGGGCCCCGCTCGTCTGCCTGATGAAATCCGCGACATTGTCGTGGAGCGCGACCAGCGACGGCAAATGCGCGTAGACCATGTGGCCGGACTCGTAATAGCGATACTCGATGTTGCCGCGCAGGTTCGCGGGGATCGGCAAATGCCGCATCTCCATCACGCCTTCGAAATAGGGCGTTGAGACGTCGAAATAGCCGCCGTTGACCATCACCTTGAGGTCGGGGTTCTGCTTCATCGCGACGGCGAGATCGGGCAGGACGTTAGGCAGCGCGATCAGCGCTTTGTCGGTGCCGGGCGGCGCATGCTTGTAATCCCACTTCGAATAAATCGGGATGCCGGATTTGAATTCGATCCCGGCGCCGTAGCGTAGTGTGCCGCGGGTATAGCCATTGAAGGCGGCGATATAAGCCGCGCTGATCGCCGAGCTCTGCGGGTCGTAACTCGCGACCTTCGCCAACGGATCAAGCGTCGCGCCGGCGAAGCGCGTGTCGAGGGTGCCAACGGTGGTTTCCTGATCGGCCAGCAGCTCCTTCTGGAACGCGCCATATTCGATCCGCAAGTTGGTCTTGAGCAGGTAGGCGACCGGCAGGCCGGTATAGGCCGACAACCGCTCCGCGATGCGCTGGCGCTCGTCGGCGGGAAGGTCGCTCCCCTTGAGCAAAGCGGACGCGTAATCGGTCGTCGCGAAATTCTCGACCGTTTTCAAGAACGGCTGCAGGTCGGCCGGGCGGTTGGCGATGCGGCTATGATACCAGGCGGTCGCCGCATAGGTCGGCAGCGCGACGATATAGGGCATGTCGATGCCGGGATTGACCTGGGGATCGTCGGGCATGAAGTCCCAGTTGAGGATGTCCGACAGCAAGATCACACCATTCAGATCGACGTCCTTGTTCTGCAGCGCCAGCGCCAGGCCGGCCCCGCGCATCGTCCCGTAGCTTTCGCCGAAGATATATTTGGGTGAGTTCCAGCGGCCGTATTTGCGACAGGAACTGGGTGATGAACTGGGCGAAGGCGTCGATGTCCTGGTCGACCCCGTAGAAGGCCTTTTCCTTGTCCTTGCCGGCGATCCGGCTGAAACCGGTGCCGGGCGCGTCGACGAACACCAGGTCGGAGGCGTCGAGCAGGCTCTGGTCGTTATTCACGACAGTGTAAGGCGCGGCCGGCGTATGCCGCCGGTCCTGCGTCACGACGCGCACCGGGCCGAATGCGCCCATGTGCAGCCACACCGTCGACGAGCCGGGCCCGCCGTTGAACAGGAAGGTGATCGGCCGGCCGGCGGCGGGCGCGCCCTGCTTGAAATAAGCGGTGTAGAACATCGACGCTTCGGGCTTGGGCCCGGCCTTGTCGTCCGCCTTGTCGGTATCGGCGTCGAGCCGGTCGGTGTCTTCCCAGTCCTTGGCGTGAACCACCAGCGTGCCGGCAATCGCGTCGTAAGCGACCGGCTGGCCTCCGATGGTTACCGCGCCCGTCGAGCGCACTTCGCTGGGGTGGAAATATTCCTTCACCGGCGCGGCGTCGGCCTTCGCGTCGGACTTCACCGTTGCCTTGGCGCGATGCGCGGTGGTGGCCGCGGCGCTGGCGGAGGCGAGCAACGCAGTGGCGGCAAGCAGGGTTCGTAAGGTCATTACGGCGGTGTTGCAGTGACGGTTCGCCGAAACAAGTGGGCGTGGGGGTCAGCCCGGCAGTTCGCAGACCAGCACCGGCCATTCGCCGAAGCCGCGCTCGCGAAGCGCGAGGCCGAGTTTCTCATACGCCGCGACCACCGCGTCCGCCTGGGTGTCGAGCAGGCCGGCGAGGATGACGGTGCCGGCGGGCGCGAGGGCTTTCGAGAAGGCCGGCGCGAGCTCGATTAGCGGCCCGGCGAGGATGTTGGCGATGATCAAATCGAACGGCGCGCGGGCCGTGAGGAGCGGCGATTCCATGCCGTCGGCGACACCAAGCAGCAGTTCGCCCGCGCCGTGACCGATCTTCACATGATTGATCGCGGCATTGTCGCGGGCGACCTCGACGGCGACCGGGTCGATGTCGGTGGCGATGCATTTCGCCTCCGGCCACAAGGACATAGCCGCAAAAGCCAGCAGGCCTGTGCCAGTTCCAACGTCGACAACATTCGTGAATGAAGAACCGTTGTGTTCCAGCAAATCAAGCGCTTCGAGACATCCCGCCGTCGTCGCATGCTGCCCGGTGCCGAAGGCGAGGCTGGCGTCGATCTCGAAATTGATCGCGTCGGGATCGGGCGGATGGGTCGGCGTGTGGACGAAGAAGCGCCCGGCGCGGATCGGTTGCAGCCCGGCCTGACTCATCGTCACCCAATCGGCCTCGCCGAGCTGTTCGAGCAGCGGCGCGCCGCGGCCCAGGTTCACGAGCACCCCGATGTCGTCGAGCGTCGGGTGACGTTCGAAGTAAGCGTGGATCAGCCAATCGTCGGGCTTCGCCGGGTCCGGTTCGTCGGCGACTAGCACCGGCGGTTCGGCGGCATCTGCGAACGCGTCGGTGTCGGCGATCGCTTCGGCTTGCGCCCGGCTGCACGGGAGGGTCACCCGGAAGCTCACTTGGTCGCGGCTTCCTTCGCCAACCTCGCATCGAGCGCGGCGCGGCCGTTGGCGGCATAAGCGGCGCATTGGCCGGGGCCGATCAGCGGCGCCTTGCCCTCGAGCCGGTCGATGAAATTGCTCGCGCCGGGGTGCGGCGTGATCAGCAGGTCGCAACGCATCCGCCCGATGAATTTCAGGCTGTCGCGAAACACCCGGACATAGGCCTTGTGGTCGGAGAAGCGGTAGCCGTCGGCCGAAACCGCACTGACGCTGTCGGCATAGACGAAGTTCACGCAGCGCTTGTCCTCGCACGAGCGCCACGTCCAACTCGTGCCGCCCGGCGCGTGACCCGGCGTCGCCCACGACGTCAGCCGCAATCCGCCCTGGAAAACGTCGAAGCCGTCCCTGAGCATGATCCCGACATTCGCCGCCGGAAACGCCGCGACGCTGCCGAACTGCGGGTCGTTCTTGTCGATCTGACCGGTCTGCAGCTGCACATAGGCCGACGGCATCGCCATCAGCGTCGCGCCGGTCCGCCGCTGCAATTCGGCGATGCCCCCGACATGGTCGTAATGCTCGTGGCTGACGCCGATCCGCTTGATGTCGGTGAGCTTGAACCCGAGCCGTTCGATATTCGCGGCGATTGACGGGGCGGCTTCAGCGGTCGCGCCGTCGAGCAGGATGTGGCCCCGCGGCGATGTGATGAGGAGGACGGTGATGCCGCACGTGCCGACGTCATAGACATTGGCGAACACGTGGAGCGGCGGAGCCGGGTCGCTGAACCCGTCCTTGCCGGCGCAGGCCGCCCGCCATTCGGCAACGCTCGCCGGGCCGCTCGCCGCGACCGCTGCGGCGACGGCGAGGCTAACGAACATAGCTCGCGCCGTTGACGTCGATCACGCTGCCGGTCGCCGAGGCCGGCGCTTCGGTCGCGAGCCAGCGGATCGTCTCGGCCACTTCATCGGTGCTGGCGACGCGGCCGAGCGGGATGTCAGCGACAATCTTCGCGCCGCCGCGGCCGGCGAGATACTCCTCGGTCATTTCCGACACGGTAAAGCCGGGCGCGACGGCGAAGCACAATATCCCCTCGGCGGCATAACCCCGCGCGATCGTCCGGGTCATCGCCACCATCGCGCCCTTGGATGCGGCATAATGCCAGTGCTGCGGCGAATCGCCGCGAAAGGCGGCGCGGCTAGCAACGTTGACGATTCGCCCCGGCGTGCCGAGGTCGAGGAAGTGCGACACGGCGAGTTTCGACAGATCGGCGCTCGCCTGGAGGTTGATGGTCATGGTCCGCGCCCACGCGGCGTGCCACTCGTCGTCGGGCGCGTTGTCCGGCACGGCTTCGTAAATGCCGGCATTGTTGATCAGCGCGTCGATCCGCCCGTCGAGCTCGTCGAGCGCGGTATCCCACAGCTGGCGCGGCGACGCCGGGTCGTTGAGGTCGCCCGCGATCAGCTCATCGCTGCCCCGGGTCGAATGCCCGCGAACGTTGTGCCCACGCGCCTTGAGCAAAGCATAAGCCGCCGCGCCGATGCCGCGGCTCGCGCCGGTGATCAGGATGTTCATGGGGCTTCCTTATCCTCCCCTCGGTTTCGAGGGGAGGGGGACCATTGAACAAAGATTCAATGGTGGAAGGGCCCCTCCGTCAATCCTGCGGATTGCCACCTCCCCTCGAAAGCGAGGGGGGGATGAGGGTTAAGCCGCCATGCCGCTGACGAACGCCTTGGCGGTCGATTTGAAATTGGCGATCTGCTCGCTGAAGCGGCCGAAGCCCTGTTCGACTTCGTCGATGTCCTTGGCGACATTTTCGGTGTCGGTGCGGATCGCGGCGATGGTCGAGCTCATCGAGTCGGCGGCGAGCGCGGTCTCGTCGACCGCGGCGGTGATCATCGTCACCGTCTGGGCCTGAAGCTCCATCGCCTGGCGGATGCGGTCGGCCGAGCTCTGCACTTCCTCAACCGTGCCCTGGATCGAGCTATTGGCTTCGACTGTCTGCTTGGTCGCCAGTTGGATCGCGGTGATCTTGGCGGTGATATCGTCGGTCGCCCGCGCGGTCTGCGAGGCGAGGCTCTTCACTTCCTGGGCGACGACCGCGAAGCCGCGGCCGGCATCGCCCGCGCGCGCGGCTTCGATGGTTGCGTTGAGCGCGAGCAGATTGGTCTGGCCGGCGATGTCGCGGATCAGGCTGAGGATCGATTCGATCGCCTCGACGTGCGCGGAGAGCGCCTGGCTGACTTTGACCGCCTGGCTCGATTGTTCGCCGGCGCGGGTCGCGACACCGGCCGCGGTTTCGACTTCGGTCCGGGCGTCCTCGATCGCGCGGATCAGGCCGGCGGCGGTCTGCGCGGCTTCGCGCATCGCGACCGCCGATTGCTCGGCGGCGGCGGCGACTTCGCTGGTTTTGCCGAGCATGCCCCGGGCCGACGCTGCGGTGGCATGGGTGCGGTCGGTCAGCGCTTTCGACTGGTCGGTGCTGGCCCGGACCAGGTCGGCGACGCGGCGCTCGAACTGGTCGCTTTCACTGCCGCGCTGGTCGGCGGCCTCGATCGCCTCGAGCAGCGCGACCTGGGCGAGGATGATGTCGGTTTCGAAACTGGTCAGACGCTGGAACGCGCCGATCGTTTGTTTGAGCTTAGCGGGATCGGTGGCGAACCGCGCCAGCATCTGCTCCATGATCCGGGTAATCAGCTGGTCGCGGGCGGCGATGTAGGCTGGAACCGACATCTGCTCGCGGAATATCCGGCGGCCATATTCGGCGACATTCTGGATCCAGGTGGCGTCGACGGTGCCGCTGTAATGGGCGTGGACGCGCTCGGCGGCTTCGGGGCCGAACTGGCTACGGACCTCGGCTTCGATGATATCGCCGGCGTCCTGCCACAGGCCGTGGACGTCGCGCTCGAGCGACCGGTCGGGATTGTACGCCTGAAGCCGAGCACTCACTTGCTCGTCGGTCAGCCGCTGCAACTGCCCAGTGTCGCCACCCATCCCATACTCTCCATAGCCCGCGCTTGCGCTCCCTGCGGGGGCGCCCGCAAATGCTCATGCCGGACAATGGTTAAGACCGGGTTAGGCCGGGGCCTGGAAATCTTGCCTCACGGCAGAGCGGGCCTTAAGCGGTCGCACCATGGCTAAACCACAAACCCGACCGCTTTCGCCCCACCTCGGCATTTATCGCTGGGGACCGGCGATGACCGTCTCGATCCTCCACCGCATTACCGGCGGCGGCCTGTCCGTAGTCGGGCTCGCGCTGCTCACCTGGTGGCTGACCGCGGTCGCCGGGGGACCAGCGGCCTACGCGACCTTCACCAAGGTCGCGACCAGCCCTATCGGCCTGATCGTCGTCGTCGGCCTGACCTGGGCATTCTTTCAGCATCTGCTGTCGGGCATCCGCCACCTGACCATGGACACCGGCGCGGCGTTCGACCTCGGCATCAACCGGCTGTTCGCGGTGATGACCATCGCCGGGTCGTTATTCCTGACCGCCCTCACCTGGTACGTTCTGATGGGAGTTGGCAAATGAGCGTCGGCGACAGCGCCACCCCGCTCGGCAAGGTCCGCGGGCTCGGTTCGGCGCGCGAGGGCGGCGAGCATTGGCTGACCGAGCGGGTCACCAGCATTGCTTTGCTGTTCCTCGGCACTTGGCTGATCGCCTCGCTGCTGATCCTCCCCAAGCTTGACCTGCGGACCGTCCTCGAATGGCTCCACGCGCCAAGCGCGGCGGTGCCCATGGCATTGCTGATCGTCATCGGCTTCAAGCATGCGCTCGACGGGATGAAGGTCGTGGTCGACGATTATGTCCACGAGCCGGGCAATAATTTCGCGCTCAACACTTTGCTGCTGTTCCTCGCCGTCGGCGGCGGCGCACTGGCGCTGTTCGCGCTCGGCAGGATCGCCTTCGGAGCGGCCGGTTGAGCGCCTACAAGATCGTCGATCACAGCTTTGACGTCGTCGTCGTCGGCGCCGGCGGCGCTGGCCTCCGCGCGACCATGGGCGCGGCCGAGCAGGGGCTGAAGACGGCGTGCATCACCAAGGTCTTTCCGACCCGCAGCCATACCGTCGCGGCCCAGGGCGGGATCGCCGCCGCGCTCGGCAACATGGGGCCGGACGACTGGACCTGGCACATGTACGATACGGTCAAGGGCTCCGACTGGCTCGGCGACCAGGACGCGATCGAATATATGGTGCGCGAAGCGCCCGCCGCGGTGCTCGAACTCGAACATGCCGGCCTGCCGTTCAGCCGCACCGCCGAGGGCAAAATCTACCAGCGCGCGTTCGGCGGGATGACCCAGAACATGGGCGAGGGCCCGGCGGCCCAGCGCACCTGCGCCGCCGCCGACCGCACCGGCCATGCGATGCTGCATACGCTCTATCAGCAGAGCCTCAAGCACGACGCCGACTTCTTCATCGAATATTTCGCGATCGACCTGATCATGGAAGCCGGCGAGTGCCGCGGCGTGGTTGCTTTGTGCCTCGACGACGGATCGATCCACCGCTTCCGGTCGCAAGCCGTGGTGCTGGCGACTGGTGGCTACGGGAAGGTCTATTTCACCGCGACCAGCGCCCACACCTGCACCGGCGACGGCAATGCGATGGTGCTGCGCGCCGGCCTGCCGCTCCAGGACATGGAATTCGTCCAGTTCCACCCGACCGGGATTTACGGCGCGGGCGTGCTGATTACCGAGGGCGCGCGGGGCGAAGGCGGTTATCTTACCAACTCAGAGGGCGAGCGGTTCATGGAGCGCTATGCGCCCCACGCCAAGGACCTCGCCAGCCGCGACGTCGTCTCCCGCTCGATGGCGATGGAAATCCGCGAAGGCCGCGGCGTCGGCG
>Ga0207658_10004103_pt1 | contig 10161 bp, 8 predicted proteins | sample KBSS33metaG_FD_184322 | JGI IMG/M metagenome (GOLD analysis project Ga0207658, IMG submission 184322) | Switchgrass rhizosphere microbial communities from Kellogg Biological Station, Michigan, USA - KBS S3-3 metaG (SPAdes) (version 2) | ecosystem: Host-associated > Plants > Roots > Rhizosphere >...
CGCGCCGAGCGTCATTCTGACGGGCTTCTTGAGCTGCGGCTCACCGGACGGCCGCGAGGATTCGACGCGCCCGGACTGGTTCGACGCAAAGGCTGCGGCGTCGGCCATGCCGATGAAGCGCCTGTGCACACCCGACGATGTGGTGGGGCCCATCCTGTTCCTGTCGAGTCCAGGCGCGAGCTTCATGACGGGCCAGACCCTTCACGTCAGTGGCGGCCGGGTGATGCCCTAGAAGCAATGATCCATCTCTACTCCGATTTCACGCCCAATGGCCTTCGCGCCTCCATCGTTCTCGAGGAGGCCGGCTTGCCGTACCAGGCAATTCGCATCAACACCGGCGAAGGTCAACAGCACGGCGAGGAGTTTGCGGCGCTCAACCCGGCGCGTGCGATCCCGGTGATCGTCGATGAGGATGGGCCCGACGGTCGACGCTTCGTGCTGGCGCAATCTGGCGCCATCATGCTGTACGTTGCCGAGAAGTGCGGGCGGTTCATGCCCGAACACCCAGGTCGCCGAGCACTCGCGAATCAGTGGTTCATGCAAATCGCTACGGACGTCACTTCGGCGAGCAGTTGGATCTTCAATCACGCAACGGCCATGCCCGTGCAGCACCCGGACAATGCAGCGTGGCTCGAGGCCCGGATGATGCGGGCGATGTCGGTCACCGACCGGTGGTTGGCCGACCACGAGTACCTCGCCGACGAGGTCTCGATCGCAGACTTCCTGCTTTTCCCGACCTTCTCGTTCCGCCGCAAGTCTTTGGCAGAGGCGGGATCGTTTGGTCATCTGCGCCGCTGGGGTGAGGTGATGGCGCTGCGCCCTGGGGTTCAGCGCGGCATGAGCGTCTTTGGGACGTGACGCCCCGATCCCCGTCAACAAGAAAATCGGAAGCCCGTTCTCAGGCGAACGACTCGGCTGTCGCGGCCATTCGCTGAATTGGCAGTTGCGAGCTGCGGTCGCCATCGGACCTTTCCACGGCATCTTCGAATCATTCCGTTGTACCGAATTGTGGAAATCGTGCAGATTTTTGTCATTGCACGGTCAGGGTGCGAACCAAACCCACTTTACGCCAATTGTTAGGCCGCAGCCGACCAGATCGCGACGACGTTTCGAGTTCGGCGTGGCCCGGTTTTTGCAAAGGGAAACGTTATAGCTTTCCCGTAATAGGAGATTGCTAACATCATCACTATCATGCGGACTGCTGTCTGCATTCGTCTCCGCAACTTCGTCGACTATCGAGGAGCCTCTCATGTCATTTCGCCGGTGCCAAACGCTCGTCCATGCAGCCCTTGTCTGCGTTCTTTCCGCGACCCTTCCAGCCGTGGCTGCCGACATCAAGGTCGGCGTGTTGGTGTCCAGCACGGGGCCGGCTGCGATGATTGGCGTACCGCAACGCAATTCGGCCAAGATGCTTCCCGCCAAGATCGGCTCGGCAAACGTCGAATATGTCGTGCTCGACGACGGCGGGGACGCCACGACCGCGGTCAACAACGCCAAGAAGCTGATCTCTGAAGACAAGGTAGACGCGCTTATCGGGCCGTCGATCTCGCCCAACGCCATGGCGATCCTGAGCTTCGTGGCCGAAGCGAAGACGCCCTTGATCGCGGCGGTCGGCACCGACGGCGTGATCTTTCCGATGGATGCGCAGCGCCGGTGGATCTTCAAGTCCTCACAGGCGAACCAGCTCATCCTCCAGGTCGAGGTCAATCACATGGTCGGCAGCCAGGTGAAGACACTGGGGCTGTTGCGCGTGAACGATTCCCTGGGCGAGGAGTGGGCCAAGTCGCTCGCCCCGATCATCGAGAAGGCAGGCATCAAACTGGTTGCCGAAGAACGCTTCCAGCGCACCGACAGCAGCATTGCTGCCCAGGCGATCCGGCTCGTCGCCGCCAAGCCGGATGCGATTTTGATCGCCGCGGCCGGCGGCACGTCGGCACTTGGTCAGCAGTCGCTCGTCGGCCGCGGCTATGCCGGCAAGATCTACCAGACCAACGGCGCCGCCACTGACGAGTTCATCCGACTCGCGGGCAAGTCCGCCGAGGGCGCGCTGATGGCGGCCGGTCCGATGCAGGTCGTCGAGCAACTCGACGACGGCAACGCGATCAAGAAGGTCGCACTGGACTACATCGCCGCCTACGAGAAGGCCTACGGCAGCAAGCCGTCGACTTTTGGGTCGAACGTCTACGACGCGGGTCTGCTGCTTCAGGCCGCGATGCCCGTCGCGCTGAAGACGGCGGCACCCGGGACGGCAGAGTTCAGGGGCGCATTGCGTGACGCCATCGAAGCGACAAAGGGTGTTGTCGGAACCCAGGGCATCTACAACATGACTCCTGCGAACCACAACGGAATGGATCGTCACGCGGCATTGATGATGGTCGTCCGTGAAGGGCGCTGGATGATCGCCAAGTAGGCCCGTCGCGGGACCGCAGACCGAACACACCTCCCATGGATTTCAGCGTTGCCTTTTCCCTCTTGCAGGAGGGCTTGACCAATGGCGCCGTGTACAGCCTGATCGCGCTGTCGCTGGTTCTCGTGTTCGCAGTGACACGGGTCATCATGGTGCAGTCCGGCGAGTTCGTCTCGTATGGGGCGTTGACCATCTACGCGCTGCAGGGCGGCAAGACGCCGATGACGCTGTGGATCATGCTGGTGGCGAGCGCCTGCGCAGGGTTCGTGGAATTGAATCGTCTGCGGCGCGTTCGGTCCAGTGCCTCAAACTTCGTGCGTCCGATCGTGGCCTGGTTCGTGATGCCGGTGCTGGTGGTTGCCGCCGCCCTGTGGTCGCCGAGGGTAGGCACGTCGATGGCTTGGCAGGTCGTCATGACGCTGGCCATCGTCGTACCGCTCGGGGCATCGATGTACCGCCTCGTCTACCAGCCGATCGCACACGCGTCCATCCTCGTTCTCTTGATTATTTCGGTGGCCGCTCACTTCGTAATGGATGGCCTGGCGCTCGTGGCATTCGGGCCCGACGGCGCACGAACGGCCTCGTTCAGCGATTCACGATTCGACGTCGCTGGCGAAAGCGTTGCGGTGCAGAGCTTGGTCGTGCTCGGCGTGAGCGTGATGCTGCTGGTCGTGTTGTTCTGGTTCTTCCGGCACACGATGTACGGCCGGGCGCTGCGAGCGACGGCGAGCAATCGCCGCGGAGCCGCACTGATGGGCATCAGTTCGGACATGGCGGGCATCACGAGCTTCACCCTCACAACGTTCATCTGCACGACCGCGGGCATCCTGATCGGGCCGTTCGTGACGATCTACTACAACTCAGGCTTCCTGATCAGCCTGAAGGCGTTTGTCGGCGCGACCGTCGGTGCAATGGTGAGCTTTCCGCTGGCGGCCGTCGGCGCGTTGTCGATCGGAATTTTCGAGAGCTTCGCAGCCTTCTGGTCGAGTTCGTACAAGGAGTCGCTGGTGTTCGCGCTGATGGTGCCCATCCTGCTGGGGTGCTCATTGCTGGCCCGACACACGGTCGACGACGAAGAGGAAAAGGCGGCAGCCGCCCCTGGAACCGCCTTCCCGGCGCTACACCGGCTTCAGAACACCAGTCAGCTCCTCGTTAAGCGAGCTCCTCGTGGGATGTGGACAGTCGTTCTGCTGCTGGGACTTGCGGCCCTGCCGTTCGTGCTATCGCGGTTCTACGTCACGCTGGTCAGTTATGCCTGTCTGTACGCGATCGTCTGCTATGGCGTCATCTTGCTCACCGGTGTCGCTGGACAGGTCTCGTTCGGTCAGGCGGCATTCGTCGGCATCGGCGCGTATGCGTCAGGCGTTCTGACGACCTCCTGCGCCGTCGGAGGCGCACTGCGAAATCTCTTGGGAGACGGAACTGCACAGGCACTGAGCATGGGCTCCTGTGGGTTATCTCCATGGTTGTCCTTGCCGATTGCGCTCGCGGCGACGGCGCTAAGCGCGTGGCTGCTGGGCTCGGTGACGCTGCGCATGCGCGGCCACTACCTGCCGATCGCCACCATCGCCTGGTCTGTCAGCATTTTCTATGTGTTCGCGAACACCGACAGCATCGGTGCATCGACCGGTATGACCGATCTGCCGGCCATTCCTCTGCCCCTGTCGGGCGGCGCCCAGAGCGACTATGAGTTCCGTCTGTACTTCCTGGTTGTTGCCATCATGTTGTTCCTCGGATGGACGACTCGCAATTTGCTGGACTCGCGCACGGGCCGAGCGATTCGCGCACTGAAGAGCAAATCATTGATGGCCGAAAGCATGGGCGTCGACGTGGGTGTGCTGAAGACCAAGGTGTTCGTCTGCGCGGCGGTGTACGCCGGCATCTCGGGTTGGCTCTACGCTCACATGCAGCGGTTCATCAACCCCGCCTCGTTCGGCCTGGATATGAGCGTGCAGTACGTCTTCATGTCGGTCGTGGGCGGCGTCGAGCAGGTTGCCGGCGCCGTGATCGGTTCGACAATGGTCCGCGTCGTCGACGATTGGCTTCAGAACCTCTTGAGATTCGGTATCTTCGAGAAGGCGGGCAACGTCGAGAAGGTGTTCTTTGGTGTTCTCATCATCGTCCTGCTGCAGCGCACGCAACACGGCCTGGCCTACCTGGTGTCGGCCTTCAGTCGGCGTTCCCCGGTGGCGACCAATACGCCGCAATCGATCGTCAGCAGGCCCCAGGTGCAAGCTCGGCAAGATGCCTCGCTGCTGAAGCTGTCGAAAGTGTCGAAGCAGTTCGGTGGCCTGAAGGCTGTCGCGGATGTCGACTTCGAAGTGTTTGCCGGCGAAATCGTCGCCGTCATCGGCCCCAATGGCGCCGGCAAATCAACGATCTTCAATTTGATTTCGGGCGCGCTGAAAGTGTCGGATGGCGTCATCCTGTTCGGGGGAACGCGCATCGACCGCATGCCCAGCCACGCGATCGCGCGCATCGGCCTGTCACGCACCTTTCAGCACGTGAAGTTGCTGAACGATCTGTCCGTGCTCGAGAACGTCGCACTGGGCGCCTATCGACTCGGCGGGGTGGGCATGCTGGCCACCCTGATGCGCCTGGACAGATCGGAGGAAGCGCGAGCGCTCCATGACGCCGCGGCGACGCTCGAACGCGTGGGGTTGCGCGATGTCGCGCATGTGAACGCCGGTTCGTTGCCCTTGGGCAAGCAACGGATCCTCGAGATCGCGCGGGCGTTGGCATCGGCACCGAGGATGCTCTTGCTCGACGAACCCGCGGCGGGCCTGCGTTCAGTGGAGAAGCGCGATCTTGCATCGCTTCTTCGAGGGTTGCGCGCCGAAGGCGTCGCCATCCTTCTTGTCGAGCACGACATGACGTTCGTGATGGAACTGGCCGATCGCGTCATCGTGCAGAACTTCGGGCGCACGCTGGCGAAGGGCGCCCCGTCCGAAGTTCAGGCGCATCCCGACGTGATCGCCGCCTATCTCGGGGCCACAGCATGACGCACATCCCCGATCTTCTTTTCGAGGCGCGCGATCTGACCGTCTGCTACGGCGCGGTCGAAGCAGTGCGCGAGATCAGTCTTTCCGTGGCGCGCGGCGAGGTGGTGACGGTCCTGGGCCCCAATGGCGCGGGAAAGACGACAACCCTGGAAGCACTGATGGGTGTGCTCCCATCGGCCGGACACCTCACGTACGGCGGCGTCGACATCGGCAGCTGGTCGATCGCCGATCGAGTGCGCCAGGGCCTGACCCTGGTCCCGGAGTCGCGCGACCTGTTCGGCGACATGACGGTGCGAGAGAACCTCCAACTCGGCGCGTTCAGCCGATACCTTGCCGGCGAGCGCAACCTGGATGACGACCTCTCCCGCGTGTTCGACATCTTCCCGCGTCTGAAGGAGCGGCATCGCCAGATCGCCGGCACCTTGTCGGGAGGGGAGCGGCAGATGTTGGCCATCGGCCGCGCACTCATGCTCAGGCCCCGCCTCCTGATGCTTGACGAGCCCAGCCTCGGACTGGCGCCGCTCATCGTGGCCGAGATCTTCGGCGTCATTGCGCGGCTGAGATCGGAAGGCGTCGCGATACTGCTGGTCGAGCAGAACGCGCGCGCCGCGCTTGAAATCGCGGACCGTGGCTATGTGCTGGAGACCGGCAACTTGGTACAGCAGGGCACGGCGGCTGAACTGCTTCGCGACTCACGCCTGGCTGAGATCTACCTGGGTCACGGCCGCAGTGGCGAAGACCTCGCGGCATGAGGGTCTGATCCTCGCCGTCACCGAGGAGTGTGCAGATTCCTGCGATGTATCGCCATCAGGACCTTGATGCCACCTTGCGCCTGCGCGGCGTCTCGGGCACAGGAGCCACCTTCGCTTGAACCTTGCCGCGTGCACGCTTGGCAGGAGCAACCGGCGCTGGGGCCGAGGTCTCGTAGAGCTTCGTCGCCATCGCGCGCGAGACCATGGTTGCTGCCCCGAGCAATCGCGCGCCCAACAATGCCGTCTCGTACTGCTTGAACTCTTCGGCATCAAATACCAATGACATGCTGCCAGCGACCTCCCCCGTCGCATAGAGAATCGGCGCAGCGATACCCGTCAGACCGGTATCGAGCTCGCTGCTCGTCGTCCAGTATCCGTGGCGCTTGATGACCTGCAAGGCCCTCCAGAATGACAACCAATCCTCGCCGATGGAGCGGCAGTCAGGCTCCTGCTGGTGCTCCTTCCAGATCCGCTTTAGTCGGCTGCGACTCATGGACGCCAGAATGACCTTCGAGGTGGACGACCGAAACACGGGCATCGTCGTGCCTCTTCCGAACGACAGGGCGGGAGGAACGAGCGCGCCGCGATGCTCGAACACATTGATGATGCGGTCATCGTAAGAAGTCGACAGCAGTCCCGTCGCACCGAGCGAGCTCGCCAACGAAGAGACGACAGGTCGCCCGGCGTTCAGCAACGGATCCGATTCGATGATCTTGTGATCAAGTTCGATGATCCGCGGACCCAACATGAACTGACCGCCGTCGCTGACTAGGAGGCCCGCATGACCCAGTTCACGGGTGTATCGGTAGCAGGTCGTTCGAGTCAGGTTGAGTGCCTCGGCGATCTGTTCCGCAGTCATGGTGGTGTGCTGCCGCGAGAAGAGATCGAGGACAGAAAGCATGCGGGTGAGGCTGGACACGATTGCACTATCTCTCTTCGTGGTCGATGTGGGATCTTATGAGAAGTTTGCGATGCTCCAGGTGATTCGCCGACACTGCGTCACCTGCGTACAAGAACCGGCGACGACAGAAGTCTCGCGCAGCGTGCGGGGACGGCGGCGAGGGAGATCCGACTGATGATTGGCGGGAGCAGCGAACGGGCTGATCGCGCGGCAAAAGCAGCCCGAACCGCGTGTTAGAGCAGGGCGCGGTTCAGGACCGCCTCGTCGACGCGCTCAACGTCGGCCCAGCCAGCGAAGCGGATTCGCGGATCGACCCGATGCGGAAGAGGGCAGCCTGTTGGCTGCTGCCCAGCGCCTACTGCACACCTCGCAACCTTCGTTGAGCCAACAGATACGCGATTTCGAAGCCGAGGTAGGTGTGAAACTGCTGGATCGCCAAGCGCGTGGTGTCGCGCTTACCCCGGCAGGAAGAGTGTTCTTCGATCACGCGCGCTTGGCGCTTTCACAGTTCGAGGCTGCTACCGACGGCGCACGGCGAGCAGACCGGCCGGAGAAGGTCTCGTTGTCGCTCCTGTTGAGTTCCATGCAATCCTGACCCGCCATTTCCATCCAATCTTGACCCACCGGTATTCGAGCTCCGCGGGCTGACGTTGTGGATGGCTTCTTGGTCTTGGACTCCTTCTTTGACTGGGTTGGTTGAGTCGAACTGTTCTTGAAGCGGTAGCTGTCGTTGCCCGTCTCCAGGATGTGGCAATGATGCGTGAGCCGGTCCGGCAGCGCCGTCGTCATCTTCGCATCGCCGAACACGCTCGCCCCCACTCGCTGAAGCTCAGGTTGGTCGTGATCACCACACTGGTTCGTTCGTAGAGATTGGACAACAGGTGGAACAGCCGCGCCCCGCCCGACGCGCTGAACGGCAGGTAGCCCAGCTCGTCGAGGATCACCAGATCGGCATACATCAGGCGGTGCGCGATCTGCCCCGCCTCCCCAGAGCTCGCGAGCCGGACCGAAAGATTCCAGCACGTGCCACTGACCCGGCAGCTTCTGTTGTCGAACTACGCGCTCGAGCGGCAGCTTCCAGGTGTGGCCGGGAACTGGAACTCCCGGCCACTACCGGTCGGTCGCCCCGCGCGCCCAGTCGTGTGCCCGGCGAGCGGCTGAACGACAGGTTTTCGGCGTCGAGTCTGGGGTCGTCTTCGTCTTGACCCGGCCATCAAGAGTCATTGGTGAACGGCGGCTCCAGAGCAGCCAGCTTGAGGACCGGGAAGGTACCTCTGCGGCCGACGCCGAAAGCGACCCTTGTGAACAGCCGCCGATGGCTGCGTGCAAGCGACGGAACGTGCGTCAAATCCAAGCACTTCAGGGTTTCGCACGCCGGTCTTTGGCCTTGCTGAAGGCGTTTGAAGTCTCCCTGCTGAAACCGCCGCCGTTGTTTTTGAAGCGGGTGCTCTGTACCGATCATTCATGGACAGCTGGCGCTGGCCCCGCGGCCCGGCCGGACAACTCGAGCCCGGCTACTGGGTGGCCTCGACGCGGTCGCGACGCGCCAGCGCTTGAGGCGGGAAGCCCCGACCTCAGGCAGCGTATCCGGCTTCAGCCCAGTTCGCGGCCGAAGAAGCGCAGGCTGCGGTCCCAGGCCTGCTGCGCCCACACCGGGTCGTACTGGGTCATCGGGATGCGGCCCGAGCCAACGGCCGTTTCGTTGGCAAATCCGTGCTGGGCCAGATAGCGGTGGAACTCGAATTTCACGCCGCCTTCCTTGAGCTTGGCCTCCAAAGTGTCGACGTCGGCAATAGCAAAGGCTTGGTCCTGGGTGGCCCAGTGACCGAGCAGCGGCGCCTTGATCTTGCTGGCGTCTACGTACTCCAGCGGCGGAAAACCGTACCAGGTCACGGCCGCATCGATGTCGGGCACCAGGCAGGCGGTCAGCAGGGTCAGCGCGCCACCCATGCAGAAACCGGTGACGCCGACTTTGACACCGCCGGAACCGAGCCAGCGCACCGCACCAGCGATGTCCTGCGAAGCGGCATCGGCAAAGTCCAGACCGGTCATCAGGTGGTGGGCCTCCTCCGCCTCGACGGTGGACTTGCCGCGGTACAGGTCGGGCACGAGGGCGCGGTAGCCCGCCAGCGCCAGGCGGTCAGCGACGCCACGGATCTGGTCGTTGAGGCCCCACCACTCCTGGATCACAACCACGCCCGGCGCCCCAGTCGGGTGGGCAGGCTCTGCGAAATACCCCGAAACGCTCGTACCGTCGGGTCGCTGGAAAGTCACGGTCTTGCTCATGCCTGGTCTTCCTGTGTGTTGAATGAATGTCTCGCGAGGGTAGCCGGCACGAGGGCCGAGAGCCGCTGCGCTGGTGGTGGTCATGGCTTCGGGCTCATTGTCTCGAAGCGGTCCGTCACTCCCGTTCACATCGCGCGCGCCTTGACCTTCTTCAGCAACTCGGCAAACAGCGCAGCCGATTCGACCGGTTTCTCCAAGGTTGGCAAATGCCCGCATTCCTGCAGCACTTCGAACCGCGCATTTGGCAGCGCTGTCGCCAGCGCTTGACCCACCGCAACCGGCACCAACGCGTCCTGCTCACCCCACAGCACCAGGGCCGGCATCGTCAAGGCGCCGAGCCTGGATTCGGCCTCCCGCCGCACGCCGAGCGCGCGCGCCTGCGCGGCGCCAGCCGGGCCGCCCACGCGCTGGGCCATCGCCTTGAACACGGCGGCCTGAGCGACGGCGTCCTTGTGCACGACGAGCCCTGCCAACATGTCGAACACGGCAACGGGCGTCGCCTCCAGACCGCCGGCCAGGTCCGGCCCGCCGGCCTGCGGCGCGGCCGGGTTGCAGCCCATGAGCCAGAGCGCCGTCACCCGCTCGGGCGCAGCCAACGCCACTTCCATGGCCAGGTTGCCGCCGTAGGATGTACCGACCAGCGCGAAGCGCGCGGGCGCGCGCTCCAAGATGTCGGCGACGCTGTCTTCCAGTCGCGGGTGGGGCGACAGCAGCACGTGCGGCACGATGGCCTCCCCAAGCGCGGCGATCGCGTCGCGGTACAGCTGCTCGTCGCACAGCAGGGCGGGTATGAAGACGACCGGCATGGCCGGG
>Ga0207658_10004105_pt1 | contig 10156 bp, 7 predicted proteins | sample KBSS33metaG_FD_184322 | JGI IMG/M metagenome (GOLD analysis project Ga0207658, IMG submission 184322) | Switchgrass rhizosphere microbial communities from Kellogg Biological Station, Michigan, USA - KBS S3-3 metaG (SPAdes) (version 2) | ecosystem: Host-associated > Plants > Roots > Rhizosphere >...
ATCGACGCCCAGGTCGCCCCATGGCAGCGCGGCCGGGCCTTCCTTGACCTCGAGCGCCTTGATCTTGGTGCTGCCGATGACGATCGTGTCGTCACCCTCCAGGCTGATTTCCTCCGGATACCGGCCCAGGATCGAGTCGAACTTCAGCAGATGAGCCAAGCTGGCGTTATCGGTGAGGTCGTTGACCGCGATGACCTCGATATCGGTGCTCTTGCCCTCGGCCTTCTGCGCCGCCAGGGCCCGGTAGAAGTTGCGTCCAATACGGCCGAAGCCGTTAACGCCAACCCGGATCGTCACTTGAATCTCCTATTAGTTGCCTTGATGCTCGGCGACCAGCCTAGTGGTGTGATAGACGCCACGCGCGAGCTGGTTCAGTGGACGGCCGAGCTTTGGTCCGCATCGGGCTTGCCCAGCCATTTCTGACGAATGCGGGGCAGGCTGTCGTCGGCCTCGAGTTCGGCCTGGGCCACGGCGACGCGGCTGAGTAAGGCCTGGTCGCCGAGTGGGACGGCGATCGCGATGTTCTCGACCGAGATGCCGCGCTGGACGACCTCGACGCCAGGGATCGGCTTGACGAGTTCGGTGAGTACCGGCGCGAGCTTCATAAAGGCATCGCAGGCGCCAGTGGTCAGATCGGTCAGCGCGGTGCGGATGGCGCCGTAGTCGTAAGCGCGGACTGCGGCTGCCTTGCCTTGGGCAATGAGGCGGTCGGCGATGGGCTGGCTGGTGTTGCCCTGTTGAACGCCGATGGTCAGACCGGTGAGGTCGTCGATCGAGGTGACATTCGGCAGCCGGGTGGTGTCGACGGCGAGCGATTGACCGGAGATGAGGTAGGGCGCGATGAACTGCGCCTTGGTTTCGCGCTCGGGGGTGACGGTGGTGCCTGCGGTCACGCAATCGTAGGCGGAGCCGAGTGCGTCGAAGATGCCGTTGAAGTCAGCACCCTCGTACGGGATGAATTCGACTGCGGCGCCGAGGGCTTCGGCGATCGCGGTCATCAGGTCGATATCGAGTCCGCCGTTGTCCGGCATGCCGTTGAACGGTGGATCTGGAAAAGCCGCACCGACCCTCAACGTCTCCATGCGTTCACCGTAGTTGTTCGAGTTGCGCTCGGGCCTGGTCGATTTGGTCGTAGGCGTAGGCCACCGCCGCGGCGGCCGTCATCGCCGCCCCCTTCTCGCCCAGTTCGACGTATCTCTGGTCGCCGAGAACTTCCCGCAGATGCGCTATCGCGTTGCCGAGTTCAGGCAACCATGCCCTGGCAAGGTGACCGGATGCGAAACCCGTGATGACTGCCGCTCCCTCCCAATACTCAAGGCGCTCAAGGCACGCCGCGAGGCTGGCGAGCGGGACTCGGAGGGTGGAGGTGTTCCCGCAGTCGTGGTAGTTGCCGATCGACAGTCTGAGGTATTCCAGCGCCGACCTCGCATCACCGTGTCGCGCCTCCAGCCGACCGAGGACACTCGCAAGATGCGATTCGTTGTAGCTGATACCACTGTCCTGAGCTATCGCAAGGCCCCGTCGCAGAGCGTCACGAGCACCGGCAGGATCGGCATCGCACCACGCCATGCCGTAGACGAGCAGCGCGTAGGACTGTCCCCATGGGTTGGTTATCTCTTCGGCGGAGTCGACAAGATCCTTGGCGACGGCCATCGCCTCGGCGGGAGACCCAGCCCTCATCAGGGCCAATGCCAGCCCCGAGCGCGTCAACCCGTACGGGTCATCGTCTCGGCGGGCAAGCATGCGACGGAACGCTTCGATCGAGTTTTCGGGCAGCCCGATATTGGTGGACACGCCGGCAGACCAACTCTCCAACCCTCGCGGCACCCCATATCGGCCGCGGTCGACCAATGCTTGCCCTTCGTCGCCGTAGCGCACTGCCTGATCGATGCGTCCGACCATCCAGCAATGCGTCGCCAGTAAGCACAGCGATGTGAGCCTCGAATGGTGTGCAGCGCGGGCGGCCGGGATCAGTTCTTCGGCCCACGTCACCGGTTCGAACTTTTCCGTCAGCACGCCAAACAAGGCCGAATACGTCGCGATCGGCGCTGCCGTGTCGAGATCGCCGTGTTCGGCAGCCCACCGAAACGCAGTGCGCAGGTTGGCCAACTCGGTGTTGAACCACGCGTAGGCGTCACGCTGCCGCGGACTGTTCCACAGCGCCAGAACGTTGTCTTCGCGGGCAGCGAAGTAGCTCGCATGCGCTGCTCGAACCGCATCCGCATCCGCGTCAGCGCCTTGCGCGAGTTGCTCCTCGGCGAATTGGCGGATGGTTTCCAGCATCGAATATCGCGCCTTACCTGCGGACCGGCCAGCGACCAGCAATGACTTGCGCACCAGCGCGTCGAGCAGATCGAGCGTAGCGAAGTCGTCATTGGATCCACCGACCGTACAAGCACTTTCGAGATCAAAGCCGCCGGTGAACACCGAACACCGCGTCAGCAATGTCTTTTCTTGATTGCTGAGCAGGTCGTAGGACCATGCCACGGCGTGGCGCAGCGTCTGGTGGCGTTCCAGTCCGCGGCGGGTTCCCACCAGCAGCCGGAATCGATGGTCGAGGCGGTCCCTGACGTCGCCTGCGGTCATTGAAGCCATCCGCGAAGCCGCAAGTTCGATCGCCAGCGGGATTCCGTCGAGACGGCGACAGATCTCCGCCACTGCGACGGCGTCCTCGGGGTCTGCCACCGAGAAGTGCGAGGCGACACTTACCGCCCGGTCCACGAAAAGCCTTGCAGCAGACGAGTTCACGCCGGTCCGAGCCTCGAGCGAGGGAACCAGCCACACGCGCTCGTCTTCGACACCCAGACCCTCGCGACTGGTGGCGAGTATCCGAACGGTTAAGGAACGCGCCAGGATTGTCTCGACGAGATCGCCGACCGCATCGCGAACATGCTCGCAGTTGTCGAAGATCAACAGCCGCATTCTGCCATCGAGCGCAGCAGCCACCGAATCGGACACACTCTTGCCGGGCTGCTGGGTGATTCCCAGCACCGCCGCAGCGGCATCGGGCACGGCCTCGGGATCTGCTATTGCGGCCAGCTCGAAAACCCATGTTCCGTCAGGAAACTCGGCTGCCAACCCAGCGCTCACTTCCAATGCCAGACGAGTCTTGCCGACTCCCCCGGATCCCGTCAACGTGACCAGTCGGTGTGCACGCACCGCAGCTTGTACCTCGGCAACCGCGGAGTCGCGGCCGATGAAACTTGTCGCCGGTCTTCGCAGGTTCCCAGGGGTTGTATCGACGGTTCGCAAAGGCGGGAAGCCGTCGCGCAGCCCCGGCGCGCACAGTTGAAAGACGTTGAGGGGGTTCGGAAGGTCGCGTAACCGCCGCTGACCGAGATCGAGGAGGTCCAGTCCGCCCAGCAGACCAGCCGTCGAGTCGGCCACCAGGATCTGGCCACCGTGACCCGCCGCCATCACCCGCGCAGCGCGGTTGAGCACCGTGCCGAAGTAGTCGCCGTCACGCAGTTCGGCTTCGCCGGTAGCGATTCCCATCCGCACCGGCAACTCCAGCTCGCGCTGCGCATCGATCGCCGCGTCAACCGCGGACCGCGGGGATGCGAACGCAGCGACCACACCATCACCGGTGTGGCTGAACAGGAAACCGTCGTGCGCCTCGATTGCCGTGCGCAGCACCTTGTCGTGGGCCGATAGTGCCGCACGCATCGATACCGCGTCTGCCTCCCACCGACGGGTCGAACCCTCAATATCGGTGAACAGAAACGTCACAACCCCCGAAGGCGGCAGCGCCACCATCACCGCAGAATGCCACAGAACACGAGCGAGCTCGCCAAGAATTCACCAAGGCACAGCTCTGATGCTGGAGCCCAACCGGAACCACCGGGAGACTCAAACAAGGAGAAACCATGAAGCGAATCATCATCGGAGGGCTGCTGTCAGGCAGCATCGCGCTCGCCGGACTTGGACTGAGCATGGGCACGGCCCAGGCCTGGAACCCGCAGCCGGACCCGCCTGGCAAGGTGGCAACCTCGCCCATCACCAATCCGGGCGTCATCCGCGGTTTCAACCCGCAACCGGATCCGCCGGGTGTGCCGGTGCTGAACCCCGGCATGCTCGGCGGCTTCACCCCGCTGCTGAAACCGGCGGGCTAGGCGTCTTCGAGTAGATCAGGCGTGACGGCAGACTCGGTATCGGGAATGCCGTCTTGCTTGGCCTTGCGGTCGGCCATCGACAGCAAGCGCCGAATCCGGCCTGCCACAGCATCTTTCGTCATCGGCGGGTCGGCAAGTCGACCCAGCTCCTCCAGCGACGCTTGCCTGTGCTCGACGCGCAACTTACCTGCTGCGGCCAGATGATCAGGCACAGTGTCGCCGAGGATCTCCAGCGCCCGCTCCACCCTGGCCGCTGCGGCCACCGCCGCCCGTGCCGAACGCCGCAGGTTGGCGTCATCGAAGTTGGCCAGCCGATTCGCGGTCGCCCGCACCTCGCGGCGCATCCGACGCTCTTCCCACGTCAACCGGGTGTCCTGGGCGCCCATCCGCGTCAACAACGCGCCGATGGCCTCGCCGTCGCGCACCACCACCCGGTCGCTGCCCCGTACCTCGCGCGCCTTGGCGCTCACGCCAAGCCGTCGCGCCGCACCAACCAATGCCAGCGCCGCCTCCGGCCCGGGGCAACTGACCTCCAGTGCCGACGACCGGCCCGGCTCGGTCAGTGATCCGTGCGCCAAAAACGCTCCGCGCCAAGCGGCTTCGGCGTCGGCGACGCTGCCGCCGACCACCTGCGCCGGCAGCCCTCGCACCGGCCGGCCGCGCAGATCCAGCAGACCTGTCTGCCTCGCGAGCGCTTCCCCATCTTTGGCCACCCGCACCACGTAGCGCGTGCTCTTGCGAATGCCGCTGGCCGACAGCACATGCACCACGGCGTTGTAGCCGTACAGGTCGTAGATGTCCTTACGCAGTCGCCTGGCGATGATCCCGAGGTCGACCTCTGCCTCGACCACCACGCGTCCGGACACGATGTGCAGGCCGCCCGCGAAGCGCAGCAAGGACGCCACCTCGGCACGGCGGGCGCTGACGGAGTTGACCACCAGCCGGCTCAGTTCGTCCTTGACCTCGGCCGTCATCGCCACGGGTCGTCACCTCTCGGTCCGTTCACTGTCGGTGTGGGCACGGTCGGCTCCTGGATGTTCGGGGTCGGGGCCATCCCTCGAACACGCACACCCTCCAGAGCCGCAGCCAACCTCGCCGGGTCATGTAAAGGTGTACCAGGTCTGGACACCTCAGCAAACTCAACTTCGGCATTGAGGATGGTAGCGGTCCGACGCAACTGCTCACGCTCGCGTTCGCTGGGCACCCGGCTGGAGTCGACGATGATGTCGTGCACCGAGAACCCCGGCGCGTGCTGGGCAAGCACATGGATGTGCCGCTCTACCGAGAAGCCTGCGGTTTCCCCCGGCTCGGCGACCAGGTTCAGCACCAGAGCCCGCCGGGCAGTCGTAGCCTGCAGCGCCGCGGCCAGCTGCGGCACCAGCACGTGTGGAATGACGCTGGTGAACCAGGAGCCGGGACCCAACACCACCAGATCGGCGGACATGATCGCGTCGACCGCCTGCCGGGTGGCGGGTGGATCCGCAGGCTGCAGCCGCACACGCCGCACCTGGCCGACGGTGGTGGCGATCGCCACCTGTCCGCGGATCACCCGAAACATTCGCGGATCCGACTCGAGGCCCGACACATCCGCCTCGATGCCCAGTCCCATCGGGCACATCGGCAACACCCGGCCCTTGACGCCAAGCACCCGGCCCAGTTCGTCGAGCGCCGCCACCGGATCGGCCAACACCTCGTTGAGCCCCGCCAGCATCAGATTGCCGATCGGGTGGCCGGCCAGTGCGCCGTTCCCACCGAACCGATGCTGAATGATGGTCGCCCACAGTCGGCCGTGCGGGCTGTCAGATGCCAACGCCGCCAACGCCATTCGCAGATCGCCCGGTGGTACCACATCGAGCTCGCTGCGCAACCGGCCCGATGATCCGCCGTCGTCGGCGACAGTGACGACGGCCGTCACGTGCGGGGTGAGCCGACGGGCGGCGGACAGCGTGGCGTAGAGCCCATGGCCGCCACCGAGTGCGACGATGCGAGGGCTCATCTGTCCTCCTCGCGTGCGGAGAAGCTCATTCGCGGCCCAGATCCCGGTGCAGCACCCGCACGGTGAGCTCATCGTCCTGCAGTCGCGACGCCAGCGCCTCGGCCATCGCGACACTGCGGTGCTTGCCGCCGGTGCAGCCGATGGCAACGGTCATGTAGCGCTTCCCTTCCCGGCGATAGCCTTCGATCACGACGTCCAGCAGCTGATGGTAGGTATCCAGAAACTCCGCGGCCCCGGGCTGCCCGAGCACGTAATCCCGCACCGCGGGGTGTTGGCCGGTGTGCGGCCGCAGTTCGTCCACCCAGTGCGGGTTCGGCAGGAACCGGACGTCCATCACCGTGTCGGCGTCCATCGGCAGCCCGTATTTATACCCGAACGACTCGACGGTCACGCTCGTCTGGGCGATGGTCTCGCCCCCGAACGCACGCTCGATGCTCTCGCGCAACGCGGGCACGGACAACTTCGATGTATCGATCACCAGGTCTGCAACGGCGCGCAGCGGCGCGAGCATCTGCCGTTCCGCCGCGATGCCTTCTGCCAGTGTCTGATTGCCCTGCAACGGGTGACTGCGCCGATTCTGTTCGTATCGGCGGACCAGGATGTCGTCGGACGCCTCGAGGAACAACACGCGCGGTGAGATGTTGCGAGTGGCCAGATCGTTGCGCACCCAGTCCAGGTCGCCGGTGAAGCCACGTGACCGCACATCCATCACGACCGCCAGCTGGGTGATGCGCGAGCCCGCTGCCAGTCCGAGTTCGACCATCTGGGCGATCAGCTCAGGTGGAAGGTTGTCCGCGACGTACCAGCCGAGGTCCTCCAGCACCTTTGCCGCGGTACCACGCCCCGCACCCGACAGTCCGGTGACCAGGACGACGTCGATATCCGATTCGGTGTCGCCGGCGCTGCCGCGCAGTTCCTCGTGCATATGCTCCGTCATCCCGATGCCCTGGTCTGATCATTGCCGATCACGGGGGTAGGCGCTCCGGAATCGGTTTGCACGCCGAGGGCCTCCAGCACCGCCTTCGCCGTTGCCACGCCGATTCCCGGCACCGCGGTGATCTCGTCAACGCTGGCCTGCTTCAGCCGGGCCACCGAGCCGAAGTGCGTGACCAAAGCCTTACGCCGGTGCTCCCCCAGCCCCCGCACCGAGTCCAGCGCCGAGGCCGTCATCCGCTTCGAGCGCTTGCTGCGGTGATAGGCGATCGCAAACCGGTGTGCTTCGTCACGCACCCGCTGCAGCAGATAAAGCCCCTCGCTGTTGCGCGGCATGATGACGGGATCCGGCTCCGCGGGCACCCACACCTCCTCCAGCCGCTTGGCCAGCCCGATCACCGCGACGTCCGAGATGCCAAGATCATCGAGCACCGCCTGCGCCGCATTGACCTGCGGCGCGCCGCCGTCGACCACGTACAAGTTGGGCGGGTAGGCGAACTTGCGCGATTTCCCTTCCGCGGCAAGCTCAGTCGGGTGCTGCGTATCGTGCAGATGACGATAGAACCGCCGGCGCGTCACCTCCGCGATCGACGCCACGTCATCGGAACGACCCTCTCCGGCAGCCTCGCGGATCGCGTAGTGCCGATAGTCCGATTTGCGCGGCAGCCCGTCCTCGAACACCACCAGCGACGCCACCACGTCGGTGCCCATCACGTGGCTGATGTCGACGCACTCGATGCGCAGCGGCGCCTCAGCCAACCCGAGTGCGTCCTGGATGCTTTGCAGCGCAGCTGTTCTCGCGGTGAAGTCACCCGCGCGCTTGAGCTTGTGCTGGGTCAGCGCATCCTGCGCGTTGCGCTTGACGGTTTCGGCGAGGGCCCGCTTGTCGCCGCGCTGCGCCACCCGCAGCGATACTCGCGACCCGCGCAGTTGCGACAGCCAGGTGGCCAACTCATCGGAGTTGTCAGGAAGGCACGGCACCAACACCTGGCGGGGTACCGGGTTGAGCGACTCGTCGGCAGCGCCGTCCAGTTCGGCCTGATCGCCGTAGAACTGCGTCAGGAACTGTTCGACGAGCTGACTCTGGTCGGATTCCCCTGGCTCACCGGACTTTTCCACGATCCACCCACGCTGGCCCCTGACGCGTCCCCCGCGGACGTGGAACACCTGAACGGCTGCTTCGAGATCGTCGTCGGCGAATGCGACCACGTCGGCGTCGGTGCCGTCGCCGAACACCACGGCCTGCTTTTCCAATGCGCGCTTCAGCGCGGAGATGTTGTCCCGCAATCGGGCAGCGCGCTCGAAGTCGAGTTCGGCGGCGGCCTGGTTCATCTGGTGTTCCATGTCGCGGACCAGGCGGTCGGTCTTGCCCGCGAGGAAATCGCAGAAGTCGTTGACGATCTGCCGATGCTCGTCAGCGCTGACCCGCTCGACGCATGGTGCCGAGCACTTGTCGATGTAACCAAGCAAACACGGCCGTCCGATTTGCCTGTGCCGCTTGAAAACTCCCGCAGAACAGGTGCGGGCGGGAAATACCCGGGTCAGCAGATCGAGTGTCTCCCGAATGGCCCAGGCATGCGAATACGGTCCGAAGTAGCGGACGCCTTTGCGCCTTGCCCCGCGGTACACCATCAGCCGCGGATACTCTTCGTTCAGTGTGACGGCCAGCACCGGATACGACTTGTCGTCGCGGTAGCGGATGTTGAACCGCGGATCGAACTCCTTGATCCAGTTGTATTCCAGCTGCAGCGCCTCGACTTCGGTGGTCACCACCGTCCACTCGACGCTGCCCGCGGCCATCACCATCTGCCGGGTGCGCGGCGCCAGACCCGCGATGTCGGCGAAATAGGAGTTCAGCCGGCTGCGCAGGCTCTTGGCCTTGCCGACGTAGATCACCCGGCCGTGCGGATCCCGGAACCGGTAAACACCCGGCTCGACGGGGATCGACCCGGCGGCAGGCCGGTATGTCGCTGGATCGGGCACGGATTCCAGGTTACTGCCGTCACCACACGGCTCAGATCAACTACCGTCGTGTGATGCGGATCCTGGCACCGCTCGCAGCTCTGATCTTGGTTCTGGCCGGATGTGCCACCGAGGAGACCACGCCACCGGCCACCCAAGCCGGCCCCTGCTCGATCGTCGCGAACGGGATACCGGCCCCCAAGACCTCCGCGGCGCCGGCCTCGGGTTCGGCCACCACCTCCAAGAACATCTCCACCAATCCCGAGGTCGCCACCGGCTACCGCAAAGACATGACGGCGGTCCGGACGGCCCACTATGCCGTCGCGACCGCCAACCCGCTGTCCACGCGGGCCGCCTGCGAGGTGCTCAAGAATGGCGGGACCGCGGCCGACGCACTCGTCACCGCACAGGCGGTGCTAGGGCTGGTCGAGCCGCAGTCCTCCGGCATCGGTGGCGGCGGCTTCCTGCTGTACTACGACGCCGCCTCCGGCTCGGTGCAGGCCTACGACGGCCGCGAAACGGCACCGATGGCCGCCACCGAGAATTACCTGCGCTGGATATCTGATGCCGACCGCACCGAGCCCAAACCCAATGCCCGCGCCTCGGGACGATCCATCGGAGTGCCCGGCATTCTTCGGCTACTGCAGACCGTCCACACCGAACACGGCAAGACCCCATGGCGCGACCTGTTCAGTCCCGCGGTATCGATGGCCGACGACGGCTTCGACATCAGCCCACGGCTCGCGGCGGCGATCGCAGACTCCGCGCCGGAGCTGAAGGTGGATCCCAATGCGTCGGCCTACTTCCTCAACCCCGATGGCAGCCCGAAGGCGTCGGGCCTGAAACTCACCAACCCGGCGTACTCAAAGACGTTGGGCGTCATCGCATCCGATCCGGAAGCCTTCTACACCGGCGACCTCGCACGAGCCATCGTGGCCGCGGCGGGCGACACCAGCGGCGGTCGCACCCCAAGCCTGATGACGCTCGACGATCTGTCCCGCTACACCGCCAAGAAACGCGAAGCCCTCTGTACGGCCTACCGGGGCAAAGAGATTTGCGGCATGCCGCCCCCGTCCTCGGGCGGCATCGCGGTGGCGGCGACACTGGGCATGCTCGAACATTTTCCGATGGCCGATCACAAACCCACCGACGT
>Ga0207658_10004106_pt1 | contig 10155 bp, 12 predicted proteins | sample KBSS33metaG_FD_184322 | JGI IMG/M metagenome (GOLD analysis project Ga0207658, IMG submission 184322) | Switchgrass rhizosphere microbial communities from Kellogg Biological Station, Michigan, USA - KBS S3-3 metaG (SPAdes) (version 2) | ecosystem: Host-associated > Plants > Roots > Rhizosphere...
CCCGGAGCTCGCGGCGTCGGAGAGGGCGCGGTGTAGGGCGTCGGTAGCCAGCTGGGCTGCGTGGTGTTTGGCGGGGTCGAGGCCGCCGAGGAGGGCCTCGACGTCCTCGATGGAGAGGAGCGCGGCATCGAGGACTGGGGCGCCCTCGACGGCCTCGGCGACCGCGGCGGTCGCGGCGCGCGTCGCGGCGCAGCCCTCCGAGTCGAAGGTGACGGATTCGACCGTGCCGTTGGCGATCGAGAGCGAAAGCCGCGCCAAGTCCCCGCAGGCCGCGCCACCGGCCGCACCGGTGAAGGCGTCCACGGGTGCGGGACCGCGGCGGGTCTCGTCAGCGAGGTAGTGCTCGACAAGCTCTCTATCCATCGGCAATAAGGGTAAGCCTCCGAAGGTCCGCCGCCACTTCCGCCGCCGAATCACGTAGTTGGCGCCATGTGATCCGGGTGGTTCGCCATCCCTCGGCGAGAAGGATCCGATCGCGCTCGCGGTCCGACTCGAAGGCGTCGTCGGTGTCATGGACTTCGCGACTGTCGAGCTCGGCGGCGAGGCGCTGCGGCCGCCAGAGGGCGTCGATCTCGAAGAACCGTCCCCGCAGCGCGAGCGGCGCATTCATCTGCGCCCGCGGCAGTTCGTAGTCGTCGAGAAACGCGACGAACGCCTCCTCGAACTCGTTCCGCGTCACCCCCACCGGCGCCTTCGACGCGCGGACCGCCTGCAGCAACGTCCCGCCACGCTTCCGCGGGTGCCGCCGCAACAGCTCCTCGAACGAGACCGCCTCGGCGATCCTGCCCACCTTGATCTCGTGGACCACCACCTCAACCAGGCGCCTCTCGCCCCGGCCCGCCAGATCGAAAGCGGTCCGGAACGCGGACGTCACCGGAATCCCGTCGACCTCCGTCACTTCGTCCGCCCGCAGGACCGCACGATGCCCCCGGATCCCCGGCCGCTCCCGAAACCCCCGCGCCCGAGTCACTTCGACGTCGATATCCCGCCGCCAAAGCAAACCAAGCGCTTCGCCCGCCGACCGATGACTCAGCACCGTCCCCGGCCCCCCGGCCAACACCGCGGCATGCCACCACCCCTCCCGACTGAGGTCGCGATGCCCGACCGCGTAAACGCCGAAGTGAATCGGCTGCAGATGACCGCGAGCGACGACGCCCTCGACCTCCCTTTCGGACAAACCCCGCCGAAGCAACTGCCACCGCGCCACAACGCCATGTTGTGCGGCCCCGGCCCGGGCCAACAGCTCAGCCACTGGCTCGCTCCCCTTCACGCGCACATTGCGGCTGACCGGACGAGAACTGCATTTACCACCGTGGGGGTGGTAAATGCAGTCGTCTTGACGCATCGCCCCATGGTTGACGGCGGCGGCGCATATGTGGTGCGCACCTTGTGACGAGTTCGTCAACGGAAGCGCAAGAAAAAGGAGGCCCCAGCCCGCCGTTGCCGCCTCTAGCTTTGATCCCTTCATAAGAAGGTGGGTGCCTGATCCTGACCCCAAGGGGCCATGGATACGGTGGCTCCCGCGCCGTTTGTGTTGGGTCAAACGGTGAGACGGCTCTCGTACGGGCTCGAGCCTTGGTGCGAGGTTAGCACCGGGATCGGGGTGGCCCCTCGCCGCCCGCGGCCGCGGTTGGGACCGTTGCGGTACGGGTCAGTCGTCGAGGTTGGAGAGGTGCCACTCGGCCTCCGACCAGCGCTCGGAGGGCACGCGGAGGGCGATGTCGCCGTGGCCGAAGCGGTCGAGCGGCCAGTCGGAGGTGAGAACGGCGTCGATGCCGGCCTCGATCAGCGCCTGGTGCCAGGCGCGGGCGGTGCGGACGTCGGCGAAGTCGCGGACCACCTCCCAGGAGTCGTAGGAGGGATCGTCGACGAAGACCGGCGTCTGGCCGGGCCCGGGGCCCGGCCGCCATTTGCGCGGAAGCCAGTCCCGCAGGGCCATCTCAGTGCCCGGCGAGGTTGCTTTTGTGGACGGCGACGCCGAGCTCTTTGAGCTGCGCCTCGTCGACCGGGGCCGGCGCGCCGGTCAGCGGGTCGAAGCCGGAGGCGGTCTTCGGGAAGGCGATCACGTCGCGGATCGTCTCGGCACCCGAGAGGCGCTGGACGATGCGGTCGATCCCGTAGGCGATGCCGCCGTGCGGCGGGGCGCCGAAGCGCAGTGCCTCGAGCAGGAAGCCGAAGCGGGCCTCTGCCGTCTCGTCGTCGATCCCAAGGACGCGGAAGACGGCGCGCTGGACCTCGGAGTCGTGGATACGGATCGATCCCCCTCCCAGCTCCTGGCCGTTCCAGACCACGTCGTAGGCGAGGGCACGGGCCGCGCCGGGGTCGTCGGGGTCGAACTCGCCGGCCGGCGAGGTGAACGGGTGGTGCACCGCGTCCCAGCGGCGCTCTTCGTCGTTCCAGTCGAACAGCGGCCAGTCGACGATCCAGACCAGGCGGTGGTCGTCGGGGTCGATCAGGTCGAAGCGCTCCGCTAGGTCGAGCCGCATCTGCCCCAGCACCGTGTTGGTCACCGCGGGCTTGTCGGCGACCAGGAGCAGGAGGTCTCCCTCCTCGGCGCCGAGCAGGCGATTGAGCTCCGCCAGCTCCTCGGGGGTGAGGAACTTGGCGGTCGGAGAGCGCCAGCCGTCGCCCTCGCGGAACGCCCAGACCAGCCCTTTCGCCCCCAGCTCCTGGGCCCGCGAGATCAGCCCGTCGAGCTCGGAGCGCGGCAGCTCGCGGCGGCCGGCGTTGAGGCCACGGATCGCGCCGCCGCCCTCGAGCACCGAGCGGAAGACTTTGAACTCGGTCCCGCCCAGGGCGCCCGAGAGGTCGACCAGCTCGAGGCCGAAGCGAAGGTCGGGACGGTCGGTGCCGAAGCGCGAGATCGCCTCGTCGTAACCCATCCGTTGCATCGGCAGCTCCACAGCCGGACCGTTGACGCGCTCGAAGACGTGGGCCAGCAGCCGTTCGTTGACCCCGATCACGTCCTCGGCATCGACGAATGACATCTCGAGGTCGAGCTGGGTGAACTCGGGCTGGCGGTCGGCGCGGGTCGCCTCGTCCCGGAAGCAGCGGGCGATCTGGTAGTAGCGCTCGAAGCCCGAGACCATCAGCAGCTGCTTGAACAGCTGCGGCGACTGCGGCAGCGCGTAGAAGGAGCCGGGCTGATTGCGGCTGGGGACGAGGAAATCGCGGGCGCCCTCCGGGGTCGAGCGGGTGAGAATCGGCGTCTCGACGTCGACGAAGCCCTCGCCGTCGAGGAACTCGCGGATCGCCGCGCTGACCCGGTGGCGCAGCACCAGTCCCTCGCGCATCCCCTCGCGGCGCAGGTCGAGATAGCGGTAGCGCAGCCGCAGGTCCTCGCTGGCCTCGCCCGCGTAGCCCTCGATCTGGAAGGGCGGGGTCTGCGCGTCGGCCAGCAGGTCGGCCTCGCCGACCAGCAGCTCGACCTCGCCGGTCGGCAGCTCCGGGTTGACCGTCTCCGGCGAGCGGCGCACCACCGTCCCGGCGGCGCTCAGTACGTCCTCGGCCCGCAGTTTGTGGGCGAGCTCGAAGGAGGCGCCGGAGCTGTCGGGGTTGAAGACGAGCTGGACGATCCCGGTGCGGTCGCGGAGGTCGATGAAGATCAGGCCGCCGTGGTCGCGACGGCGGTGGACCCAGCCGGCGACCCGGACCTGCGAGTCGACCCGGTCGGCCAGCACCTGCCCGCACCAGGTGTCGCGGTAGCCGTTCGCCTCCAGGGCCGGCGCGACGGTCTCCGACGCCAGCTCGCTCATAGAACCACTCCCGTTTCGCGCACAAATCGACCCGGACTCGAACAACCGGAAATCACCGTGCCGATTTTTGCGCTCACGATTCGCCACCGGTCAGTTCGTCGACCAGGTTGCCGGGATCGGCCGGACGCTGCTCGCCGCTCTGCATGTCGCGGAGCTGGGCGCTGCCGTCCTCCTCGAGGATCAGCACCTGCCGTGCCCCGAGCCGGTCGGCGTGTTTGAGCTGCCCCTTGAGGCCGCGCCCCGCCAGGTCGACCTCGGCCGACAGCCCCGCCCGGCGCAGTTCGCGGGTCAGCGCCACGGCCCGCTGCCGCTGCCCCTCGGCGGCGATCGCGACGAAGGCGTCGCGGCCCGGCCCCTCGACCTCCTCGTCGAGCGCCAGCAGGATCCGCTCGACCCCGCAGGCCCAGCCGACCGCCGGCGTCGCCGGCCCACCGAGCTGCTCGATCAGCCCGTCGTAGCGGCCGCCGCCGCCGATCTCCGACTGCGCCCCGAGCACGTCGCAATCGAAGGTGAAGATCGTCCGCGTGTAGTAATCGATGCCGCGCACCAGCGAACCGTCGATCGTGTAGCCGACCCCGGCGGCGTCGAGCAGCGCTCGCACCTCGGCGAAGTGCTCGGCGTCCTCGTCGCCGAGCCGGTCGACCAGCAGCGGCGCGCCCGCCATCACCTCGCGCGTGCCCTCGTCGTCGGCGTCGAAGGCGCGCAGCGGATTGAGGTCGATCCGCTCGCGCACCTCCTTCGAGAGCTTGCGCTTGTTCTTGCGCAGGTAGCCGCGCAGCTCCTCCAGGTACTCGCGCCGCGCCTCCAGCGAGCCGAGGCTGCCGAGCTTCAGCTGCACCCCGGGCACGCCGAGCTCACCGAGCAGATCGGAGAGCAGCACGATCACCTCGGCGTCGGCGAGCGGCGAGTCGCTGCCGATCGCCTCGACCCCGAGCTGGTGGAACTGCCGGTAGCGCCCCGCCTGCGGGCGCTCGTGGCGGAAGAACGGCCCGCCGTAGGAGAGCTTCACCGGCTGCGCCATTTTGTGCATGCCGTGCTCGAGGTAGGCGCGGCAGATCGGCGCCGTCCCCTCGGGCCGCAGGGTGAGGCTGCGCTCACCTTTGTCCTCGAAGGTGAACATCTCCTTCTGGACGATGTCGGTCGATTTGCCGACCCCGCGTTCGAACAGGTCGGTGTCCTCGAAGGCCGGGGTCTGGATCGGCTCGTAGCCGGCGCGGGCGAAGAGCTGGGCGGCGACGGCCTCGAGCCTGGCGCGGGCGCGCCCCGGTCCGGGGAGGACGTCGAAGGTGCCTCGCGGCGCCTGAAATTTGCTCGCCATCTTGGCTGCCGACCTTAGTGACTCTGTCCGGGCCGGCGCCCTAGACGGTGAGCTGGGCCAGGAAGGGATTGGTCGCGCGCTCCCGGCCGAGCGTCGTGATCCCCATGTGGCCGGGGTGGACGACGGTCTCGTCGGAGTGGGAGTCGAGCAGCGTCTGAATCGAGCGCGCCAGGGTCGGCCAGTCGCCGCCGGGCAGGTCGACGCGGCCGACCGAGCCCTGGAAGAGGACGTCGCCGGAGAAGATCGCGTCCTCGCCGCGAGCCGAGTAGGTGACGTGCCCGGGGCTGTGCCCCGGGGTGAAGATGACGTCGAGCTCGAGACCGCCCAGCGCCAGCGTCTCGCCGCCGGAGACCGTGCGGTCGGCCTGGTAGTCCTCGAGCGGCCCGAAGCCCGGCAGCAGGTAGGAGTTGATGTCGGCGAGCACCGGCACCTCGATCTCGGGGCAGTAGACCGGCGCCCCCGTCTCCCGCGCCAGCGCGGCGACCGCACCGACGTGGTCGAAGTGGGTGTGGGTGAGGAGGATCGCCTCGACCTCTCCCCCTATCTCCGCGACCTTGGCGAGGATCCGCTCGGCCTCGTCGCCGGGATCGACCACGACCAGCTTCTCCGACCCCTCCGCGCGGACGAGGAAGCAGTTCTCGGCGATCGCGCCGACGGTCAGCATCTCGACGTCGATCGCCACTACTGCCCCTGTCCGGCCCGTTCGCGGATCCGTTTGCGCTCGCGTTTCCGCCACATCGCGAGGTCGATGTAGTAGCCGGTCGGGATGTAGAAGGCGAGCATGAAGGCGCCGAAGATCAGCGAGGTGCCGATCGGGCGTTTGAAGATCAGCATCAGCAGCACGGCGAAGATCGCCGCCGCGAAGAGCCCGCGGAGGACCGAGTTGCGCCAGGTCGGCGGCAGATCCTCTTTGCCGCGCGAGGAGCGCGAGGAGCCGCCGCCGGAGCGGGCGCGGGCCCGCGCCTCCTCGCGGCTGCGCGGCCGGCCGGTGCGGCGGGTGTCGACTCTGCCGCCCTGGGTGCCGCGGCGCTTGCGGCGACGGCGTTTCTGGTTCTGGGCCATCTGATGAATTTACCTTCCCAGGGCTGTCAGCCGCCGCTCGATTACGTGGCGCGCCGGATCGAAGTCGCGCATCGGCACGTCCGCCGGGTAGTCGCGCAGGGCAGCAGCGGGGACCAGCCCGACCAGCTCGGCCTCCAGCGGCCGGGCTCCGAGCGGAGCCGCCAGCGCCCGCACACGCTCGACCACCTCGCCGAGCGGCACAGTCAACGGATCGTGGACGTTGGTCGAGACCTGGGCCCGCCCGCTCGAGAGCAGCAACCCGATCGCCCGCACCCCGTGCGGCCCGCCGCCCGCCTCGCGCAGCGCCGCCGCCACCGCCCGCGCGACCTCGACGTCACCGGAGTCGAGCTCGACGTTGAAGGCGGCGAGCGGCGGCCGTGCGGTCACCAGGGTGGCGCCGCCGCGAGGATGCGGCAGATGCGGCCCGAAGTCCGGTCGCAGCTCGCCCGACTCCATCCGCAGCCACAGCTCGGCGAGGCCGCCGTTGCGGAAGTAGGCCCGCTCGGTGCGCCCCGCCTCGCGAGCCAGCTCGCCGTAGAGGAAGACCGGCACCCCGAGCCCGCCGATCTGCTCGGCGACGGCGACCGCCTCGGTCCGCGCCGCCTCGTGATCGTCGGGGTCGAGCCAGACGACCGGGCAGACGTCGAGTGCACCGATCGCCGGGTGGGAGCCGCGGTAGTCGTCCATGTCAATCAGCTCGATCGCCAACTCGGCGCCGGCCAGCAGCGATTCGGTCAACAGCCCGGGGCTGCGGGCGGCGAGCGTGAAGACGGCGCGCTCGTGGTCGGAGTCGGTGTGGCGGTCGAGCAGCAGGGCGCCGCGGCCGAAAGCCACCTCCAGCTCGGCGAGCCGCGCCTCGTCGCTCCCCTCGGAGACGTTGGGCACCGCCAGGAGAGCCGACATGCTGGGGAGGCTAGCCTTTGTCGCCGTGTCTGTTGAGCCGTTGACCGACGAGACCGTGGGGACGATCGCCCTCGGCGACCTGCGGGTCCGCCGCTTCGGCTTCGGCGCGATGCGGATCACCGGCGAGGGGATCTGGGGACCGCCGGCCGACCCTGACGAAGCGATCGCGGTGCTGCGCCGCGCGGTCGAGCTCGGCATCAACCTGATCGACACCGCCGACTCCTACGGGCCGAACGTCAGCGAGGAACTGATCTCCGAAGCGCTCCGGCCCTATCCCGAGGACCTGGTGATCGCGACCAAGGGCGGCCTGACCCGCACCGGTCCCAACCAGTGGCCGCGCGACGCCCGGCCCGAGCACCTGCGCGAGGCCTGCGAGGGTTCGCTGCGCCGGCTCGGCCTCGAGCGCATCGACCTCTACCAGCTGCACCACCCCGACCCGAAAGTCCCTTACGAGGAGTCGGTCGGGACGATGAAGGAGCTGCAGCACGAGGGCAAGGTTCGCTATATCGGCGTCTCCAACGTCAACGTCGAGCAGCTGGCGACGGCGCGCGAGATCGTCGACGTGGTCTCTGTCCAGAACCGCTACAACCTCGGCGATCGCGACTCGGCCGACGTGCTCGAGTTCTGCCAGCGCGACGGCATGGCCTTCATCCCCTGGTTCCCGCTGAACGCCGGCGACATCGACGTCGGCCCGGCCCCGGCCCTCGCCTGGCTGCTCGCCCAGGAGCAGGTGCTGCCGATCCCCGGGACGAGCAGCGTCGCCCACCTCGAAGAGAACGTCGAAGCGGCTAGATCAGCAACTCGCGACCGCTGACGACCACTTCGCCGTCGATCTCGACCGTCGGTTCGAGCAGCACGCAGTCGAGGTGGACCGGCACCTGGACGGTGCCGCCGATCGCCGCCGAGGCGCCGAAGGCGACATGGGCGGTGCCGAGGATCTTCTCGTCCTCGAGCACGTTGCCGGTCAGGATCGCCTCTTCGTTGGTGCCGATTCCGAGCTCGGCGACGGTCGTCGCTTCCTCGCCGTGCGGGGTCAGCAGCCCCATCAGCTTCTTGCCCGCCTGGCCCTCGACCTCGGTCAGGCGGCCGCCGCTGATCGTCAGCTTGGTCGGCGTGTCGAGCAGGCCGACTTCGGCGATCGAGCCGTCGACCACCAGCGTCCCTTCGCAGCTGCCCTCGACCGGCGCGATGAAGCCCTCACCGCACGGCAGGTTGCCGAAGGCTCCGCGGGTCGAGAGTTCGCCGCCGTCGACGATGCCCTGGCGGCCCTCGAGGCCGAGCCGGAAGTCGCTGCCGCGCGGGCAGGTGATGCGGGCCTCGGTGCCGCTGTTCAGCGCCGAGACCAGCGCCCAGCCGCGGCGGCGGATCTCGTCCAGGTCGCCGGTCATCAGCCGTTCGAGCATCTCCTCGGTGACCCCGGGCAGGGTGCCGATCCGCACCCCGGCCTCGCTCGCCCGCTTGCGCGCCGCCGTGTGGGACAGCGACTGCACCGTCGGCGCCAGCACCACGTCGGCCGCCGCCATCGCCGCGGCGACCGCTGTCGGCGGCTCGGCCGCCGCCGATTCGCGCTCGGAGATCACCGCCAGGGTCGCGTCGGCGCCGTCGCCCTGCGCCTCGATCCGCATCAGAGCGCCGATCTCTTCGGTCACCGGGTTGCAGACGACGAGCACGTCCTCCCCAGGCGAGACCCCCATGCACTGGCGGACGACGGTCCTGATCGCCCTATCCAGCTCCGCGCTCACGCCCCCAACCTAGCGATCAATGCACCCAAACCACTTCACCAATGCGAGCTACCCCACCAATCGTCGGGGTGCTCAATCGTCGTCGTGCCGGTGCGCCAGCGACCACCCCTCGAACCATACGAGCCCGACCAGGATCGCCCCGAAGGCGATGAACGGCGGCAGCCATCCCTTCCGCTGCGAGAAGCCCAGGGCCGCCACCACCACCGCGTCGGCGACCAGCAGGAAGGCCACCAGCACCGGCCGAATCGCCGCCCACCCCGTCTGCTTGGCGCCGCCGGATCCGCTCGCCATTTACCATCCACCGTCCCGCCGGAGTAGCTCAGCTGGTTAGAGCAGCGGAATCATAATCCGCGTGTCGGGGGTTCGAGTCCCTCCTCCGGCATAAGCTACAGAGGCAAATACGCCGCCTCCGGGCGGCGTTTGGCGTCTAGAGGGCAACGGATTGGGCAACGCCCCGCGAAAGTGGGCAACGCCTGGCCAGCCCAAGGGGCAACTTCTTGGCGCGAGGCGATCAGGCGTGCCATGCCCGCTCGACGACGCGCAGCTTGTCGAGCGGCACGACGACGATCCGGTCGATGTCCTGCTCGCCAGGCAGGTTGGTGAACTCGACCATCGCCTTGCTGTGCCTGGCCGTCCTGATCGTGGCCGTACGCTTGAAGACCGGTGCGTTCGCCTTCCGCGTCGGCGCGAACGCCCTTCGTCGCCGTGAGCAGCACGGAGTCAGCGGGGAAAGCTCGGCTTCCGGGCCGAACTGCACAACAAGGCTCGCGCTGCTAGCTCCCCAGAACCGTGAAGCCCGCCCGTGCCACCGGTGAGCGCTCGCCGCCGCCGGTGGCAGTGGCGAGGAGCCGGTACCGACCGGGGGCAAGTGGCCTGCCGCGCAGGCGACCGCTGAAGCGCAGGCGGTTGGCGCCTTCCTTGCCCTGCTGACCGAAGCCGCCGCGCAGGCGGACGAAGCGGGTGCAGGGCGCCCGCCGGCGGTTGCCGGCTTTGGGATGCACGCACTTGCGGCCGACCCGGCGACCGGCGGCGGCCCGCTCGATCGCGAAGCGCACCCCGGCGGCCTTGCTCAACCGGTAGCGGATCGTGGTGCCGCCGCTCTTGCGGGCGCGCGAGGCGACCGCGCCGCTGACGGGCGCGAAGCGCCGCGGCGAGAGCGAGAGGCGTTCGATCCGCGGCGCCTTGCCGACCGCGCTGGGCTCGACCCTGATGGCGCGGGTGGCAGTGGTCGAGTTGCCGACCGCGTCGGTGGCGGTGACGCTGACCTGGTAGGTGCCGGCCGCCGGATAGATGTGGGTTACCCCGGTGCCGCTCGCGGTGGCGCCGTCGCCGAAGCTCCAGCTCGTCGCCCCAACCCCCGAGAAGGAGTCGATGG
>Ga0207658_10004108_pt1 | contig 10153 bp, 9 predicted proteins | sample KBSS33metaG_FD_184322 | JGI IMG/M metagenome (GOLD analysis project Ga0207658, IMG submission 184322) | Switchgrass rhizosphere microbial communities from Kellogg Biological Station, Michigan, USA - KBS S3-3 metaG (SPAdes) (version 2) | ecosystem: Host-associated > Plants > Roots > Rhizosphere >...
GCCGCCTCCAACGGCGTGTGCGGGGTGCTGGCGGCGCTGTACGAGCGGGAACGGACCGGGCTCGGCAAGGTCGTGCGGACCTCGCTGCTGGCGTCGGTCGTCGGCGCGCACATGTTCCAGGGCACCCGCTGGACGGTCGCCAAGGACGTGCCCGAGTCGGTCGGCAACGACCACCCGTCGATCGCCCCGTACGGCACGTTCCGCTGCTCCGACGGCATCCTGCAGATCGGCGTCGCCAACCAGAACCTGTGGCGCCGGTTCGCGCCGCTGGTGGGGCTCGACCCCGACGACCCGGCGTACGCGACGATCCCGGCCCGGTCGGCGCGCCGAGCCGAGCTCACCGAGGCGATCGAACGGGCGCTGGCGGGCGGCACCCGGCGGCAGTGGCTGGACCGCCTGGGGGCGGCGGGCGTCCCGGCCGGGTCCGTCCGTTCCATCGACGAGGTCTACGAGTGGGAGCAGACCCGCTCGCAGGGCCTGGTCATCGAGGTCGACCACCCGAGCCTCGGCCCGATCGAACTGCCGGGGCCGCCGCTGCGCTTCGACGGCACGCCCCCGCGCGAGCACACCGCGCCGCCGCTGCTCGGCGAGCACACCGAGGCGATCCTGGCCTGGCTGGACGAGACCGACGAGGAGAAGAGCTGATGGATCTGCTCGGGCCCGCACGCGACACCGGGGAAGCCGTACGGATCGGCGACCGCGCCCTCTCCCGGGAGGAGCTGCTGCGGCGCGCGTCGGCGGTGGCCGGCGAGATCGGCGGCGCGTCGGCGGTCGCCGTGCACGCCACCGCGAGCCTGGAGACCGTCGTGTCGGTGGTGGGCGGGATCCTCGCCGGGGTCCCGGTCGTGCCGCTGCCGCCCGACTCCGGGCCCGCCGAACGCGACCACATCCTCGGCGACTCGGGCGCGCAGCTGATGCTGGCCGCCAAGGGCGCCTACGAGGGCGAGGGCGGCCCGAAGCCGATCCCGGTCGACGAACTCGGGGCCGCCGATCGTGCACCGGAACGGGCGGACGACGCGGCGACCGCGCTGATCCTCTACACCAGCGGCACGACGGGCGCGCCCAAGGGCGTGCTGGTCTCACGGCGCGCCATCGCCGCCGGGCTGGACGCGCTGGCGGACGCCTGGGAGTGGACGGCGGGCGACACGCTGGTGCACGGGCTGCCGCTGTTCCACGTGCACGGGCTGGTCCTGGGCGTGTTCGGGGCACTGCGCACGGGATCGCCACTGGTGCACACGGTCAAGCCCCGCCCCGAGGCCTACGCCGCCGCCCGCGAACGCGGCGGCACGCTCTACTTCGGCGTCCCCACCGTCTGGTCCCGGGTCTGCGACGATCCAGCCTCCGCGCGTGCGCTCAAGGGCGCCCGGCTGCTGGTGTCGGGCAGCGCGCCGCTGCCGGTGCCGGTCTTCGAACGCCTCGCGGGCCTCACCGGCCACCGCCCGGTCGAGCGGTACGGGATGACCGAGACGCTCATCACGATCAGCGCCCGCGCCGGGGGAGACCGTCGCCCCGGCTACGTGGGCATGCCGCTCACCGGGGTGGAGACGCGCCTGGCGGCAGAGGACGGAGCGCCCGTTCCGCACGACGGCGAGACGCCGGGCGAGCTCTACGTCCGGGCCCCGATGGTCTTCGACGGTTACCTGGGCCGCCCGGAGGCGACCGCGCAGAGCCTGGCCGCCGACGGCTGGTTCCGTACGGGCGACATCGCCGCGATCGGGCCGGACGGCTGGCACCGCATCGTCGGCCGCGCCTCCACCGACCTGATCAAGAGCGGTGGCTACCGGATCGGTGCCGGGGAGGTCGAGAACGCGCTGCTGTCCCACCCCGCCGTGCGCGAGGCCGCCGTCATCGGCACGCCGCACGCCGACCTGGGCGAGCAGGTGACCGCCTACGTCGTCGCCGAGGGCGTCACCGGGGAGCAGCTCATCGGGTTCGTCGCCGAGCGGCTGTCGGCCCACAAGCGGCCGCGGGTGGTGCACCTGGTCGGCTCCCTGCCGCGCAACGCGATGGGCAAGGTGGTCAAGACGCGCCTGGGCGCCTGACCCGGTTCAGGTTTCTCGCGGGCCTGGGCAGCCTGAGCGTCGTGGTGGCGCCGGTCGTGTGGACCTCGACCCGGTCGCGGAGCGTCTGCGGCGGGGGATGGGCCGGGGCGCGGCCGGCCGTGCCCTGGAAGCGGCAGATCAGCGCCTCGGGCTGCGGCCACACCCGTACCGTGGCGGGGCTCGCGCCCTCCTTCACCAGGTGCTCTGCAACGTTCCCCGCGGCGATGACCAGCAGCGCCGCCCGGTTTCCGATCACGCCGTGCCGCGCGGCCTGAGCCGCCACGAACCCGCGCACCGCCCACGAGTCGTCGAGGAACTCCAGCCCGGGCGTGCCGGGTGGCGGTTCGGGGTCGTCCCCTAGATCCATCCGGTCCCCGGCTCCCTCTCGCTCATGGCGCCCTCCCCGGAGGTTACCGAGGTCAGGGGGCCCGCGTCGCGGGACTCGACCAACCCGTGACGCGGAGCGATCGTCATCGCCGTGATCAAATGTCGCATGACCCAGATCCGCAACGCTCACCTGCACAATCGCGACGGTCTCCATGACATCGAGATCGAGGGCGACCGCTTCGGCCGCGTTCTCCCCGCCGGGCAAGGCAGGGGCGAGGCGATCCTGGACGCCGCCGGAGCCCTGGTCAGCCCGCCGTTCGTCGAGCCGCACGTGCACCTGGACACCACCCTCACCGCCGGTGAGCCCCGCTGGAACGCCTCCGGCTCGCTCTGGGAGGGCATCGCCGTCTGGAGTGAACGCAAGCAGGCCCTCACCCGCGAGGACGTCATCGCCCGCGCCACCGAGGTCCTGCGCTGGTACGCCGCCAACGGCGTCCTGCACGTCCGCAGCCACGTGGACGTCACCGACCCCGGCCTGGTGGCCCTGGACGCCATGCTGGAGGTCCGCGAGCAGGTCCGCGACGTGATGACGCTCCAGCTCGTGGCCTTCCCCCAAGAGGGCATCTGCTCGTTCGACGACGGCGCCGCGCTCCTCGAGGAATCGGCCCGCCGCGGCGTCGACGTCATCGGCGCCATCCCGCACTTCGAGGACACCCGCGAGGACGGCGTCCGTTCCCTGGAGATCGCCTTCGACCTCGCCGAACGCCACGGGCTGCTCATCGACGCGCACTGCGACGAGATCGACGACGAGCAGTCCCGCTTCGTCGAGGTCCTCGCCACCCTGGCCCGCCGGGGCGGCCTCCGCGAACGCGCGACCGCCTCCCACACCACCGCCATGGGCTCCTACAACGGCGCCTACTCCTACAAGTTGCAGCGCATCCTCGCCCGCAGCGGCATCAACCTGGTCTGCAACCCGCTCGCCAACCTCTGCCTGCAGGGCCGCTTCGACTCCCACCCCAAGCGCCGCGGCCTCACCCAGGTCAAGGAGATGCTCGCCGCCGGCGTGAACGTCGCCTTCGGCCACGACGACGTGATGGACCCCTGGTATCCGCTGGGCACCGCGTTCCCCCTCCAGGTCGCCCTCGTCGGCATCGCCGCCGCCCAGCTCACCGGCGCCGCCGAGATCGACGAGGCGTTCGCCATGGTCACCGAGCGCGCCGCCCGCGTCCTCAACCTCGCGGGCGCCTACGGCATCGAGCCCGGCCGCCCCGCGAACCTGGTCGTCCTGCCCGCCGCCTCGCCTCGCGACGCCGTACGCCGCCAGACCCGCCCCACCCACGTGATCTCCCGCGGCCACGTCCTCGCCGAGACCCCCGTCAACCCGACCCGCCTCACCTGGCCGGGGCGCGAGCCGGAACACATCGACTTCGTCCGCGAGCGCGATCGGGGAACGACGCCGACCTAGTCAGAAGAGTTCGGGGCGGCGGTGGGCGAGGGACGGGAGCATCGTGCGGACCCGCTCGGTGACGCCCAGGTCGAGCTCGGCGACGCGGACGGCGGGGAAGGGGCCGAGGTCGGCGACCACGGTGCCCATCGGGTCGATCAGCTGGCTGCGGCCCACGCCGCCGGGGGCGCCGCGCGGCGGGCGGGAACGGTCGGGGGCCTTGTCGACGGCGATGACCCAGGTGGTGTTCTCGATGGCGCGGGCGCGGACGAGGGTGGTCCAGTGCTCTTCCTTGAAGACGCCCTGGGCCCAGGCCGCGGGGACGGCCAGGATCTCGGCGCCGCGGTCGACCAGGGCGCGGGCGAGCTCGGGGAAGCGCACGTCGTAGCAGGTGATGACGCCGATGTGGGTGCCGGCCAGGTCCAGGACGACCGGCTCACCGCCCGGCGCGACGTCCTGCGACTCGCGGTCGCTGAACGCGTCGAACAGGTGGATCTTGCGGTAGGAGCCCGCGATCTCGCCCGTGGCCTCGATGCCGACGACGGTGTTGTGGACCCGCGCGCCGTCCGCGGGTTCGAAGACCCCCGCGATCACGGCGGTGTGGTGCTCGCGGGCGGCGTCGCGCAGGGCGGTGACGAACGGGCCGTCCAGCGGCTCGGCGAAGTCCGCCAGGCGGTTGCCGAAACGGACCATGGACGCCTCGGGGAACACCGCCAGGTCGGCCTCCGGCGCCCCGCGCAGGGCGTCGATCATCCGCTGGAGGTTCTCCTTGGGGTCGTCGCCGACCTCGATCTGACACAAAGCCACGCGCATGCACCCAGCCTACGCATGACAGCTGTCATGTCGATCGTGTGACCGGCGCGTCCGGAGGTGATGACGGCGGCTTCTACCGGGGGAGCGGGGGCCCCGTGAGGCTTGGGGCATGAACCAAGCCATACAGGTCGAGGGCCTGCGGCAGCGGTACGGGGACTTCGAGGCCGTGGGAGGGATCTCGTTCGAGGTGGGGGAGGGCGAGCTGTTCGCCCTGCTCGGCACCAACGGGGCCGGGAAGACGACGACGATGGAAGCCCTGGAGGGCTTCCGGCCCGTCCACGCGGGCGAGGTGCGGGTGCTGGGGATGGAGCCGTACCGGGATCGGCGGGCGCTCCGGCCGCAGCTGGGGATCATGCTCCAGGACGCCGGGTTCTTCGCCGACCTGACGGTGGCCGAGACGGTGCGGCACTGGCGCGGCCTCGTGGGGGCGCCGCGCGAGGACGTTCTGGAGCTGACCGGGCTGGCCGACAAGGCGGACGTGCGGACCCGGCAGCTGTCGGGCGGGCAGAAGCGGCGGCTGGACCTGGCGCTGGCGCTGCTCGGGCGGCCCAGGGTGCTGTTCCTGGACGAGCCGACCACCGGCATGGATCCGGAGGCCCGGCGGGCCACGTGGGAGATCGTCCAGGAGCTGGTGGCGGACGGCACCACGGTGCTGCTGACCACGCACTACCTGGAGGAGGCCGAGCGGCTGGCCGACCGGCTCGCGATCATGCACAGGGGGCGCATCGAGCTGAGCGGGACCGTCGCCGAGGTGGTGGCCGGCCACGGGGACCGGATCACCTTCCGGGTGCCGGACCGCGTGCCCGTCGCCGAACTGCCCGGCCTGGCGGGGGCCGCCGCGGAGATCGCGGTCTCCGACGGGCGGGCCGTCGCCGCCTACACCGTCACCGGCGTGCAGCGCCCGCTCTACGAGCTGCTGCGCTGGGCCGAGGAACGGTCGCTGGAGCTGGAGGGGCTCCAGGCCCGCTCGGCCTCGCTGGAGGACGTCTTCCTGCAGACCGCCGATGGGGGTGCCCGATGAGACTCGCCAACCTCATGTGGGTCGTACGGCTCGACCTCACCCTGCTGTGGCGCAACCGGACCGCGCTGTTCACCGTGATCGGCCTGCCGCTGCTGTTCGCGGCGATCCTGTACTCGGTCAAGGGGCAGAAGAGCGCGGGCGTCGACTCGGCGCTCTACGTCGGCACCGGCTACCTGACCTACTTCCTGGTCTTCTCGGTCTTCATGAACCTGGTGAACGTCTTCACCGCGCGGCGCGAGGACCTCACGCTGAAGCGGCTGCGCAGCGGCCCGCTGTCGGAGGCCGAGCTGCTGGGCGGCAGCGCCCTGACCGCCGGGGCCCTCTACCTGATCCAGGCCGTCCTGCTCCTGGTGCTCATGGGCGCCACGCTGGGCGGCAGGGTCCCGGCCGACCTCCCGATGCTGCTGGCGGGCATGCTCCTCGGGATCCCGGTGTTCGCGCTGCTGGCCTTCGCCCTCTCCGGGGTCACGCCGAGCGCCGACATGGCCCAGCTCACGGTGCTGCCGCTGATGTTCGCGTGCATGGTCGGCTCGGGTGTCATGTTCCCGCTGGACGGTGCGCCCGAGGGGGTGCGGGAGGCCGCCCGGTTCCTGCCGCTGAGCCCGCTGGTGGAGATCACGCGCGAGGCCTACTTCGGGGACGGTTCGCCCGGCTCGTACGCGCGGGCGCTCGGGATCTTCGCGCTGTGGGCGGTCCTGGGGTTCCTGGCGGCTCGCCGCTGGTTCCGCTGGGAACCCCGCCACGCATGAGCTGGATAGTGTTCCGGGAGGGAGGTGGACGACCCACATGGGCACCGCGACGACCGCTGAACTCGAAAAACGCGCGGCGAGCGGGTTCGAGAAGTTCCGGCGGGTGACCTACCGGTCCTTCATGTTCGCCATGGCAGGCATCATCGCGCCGCCCGTGGTCGCGATGGCCGACGAGACCGCCGACGGCCATCTCCCTCCTCTGGTGGCCGTGGCCGCGGGCGCCGGGATCGCGGTCGGCTGCTGGTACTACGCGCGGCTGGTCAGGGCCGGGCTGAACGGCCGGGCGTCCCGCCGCGACGTGGTGGTGAGCGGCGTCCTCACCGCGCTGCTGAGCCTGATGATGTTCTCCCAGCCCATCTGGGTGCTGGTGCCGCTCTTCTGGGCGGCCACGGTGGCACTGTCGGAGCGGGACAGGCGGCGGCTGGCCCTGCTCTGCCTGGGGACGGCGGCCTGGTGCACGCCGATCGTCGTCGCCGCCACCGACCCGCCGCACTGGTACGGCCACGGCTGGACGACGGTACCCGTCGTGTTCGCGATCTTCACCGCCTCCTGCGCGCTCGCGGTGTACTTCAACCGCTACCAGATGCGGATGTGGGACCTGCATCAGGAGGCGCACGCCGCCCGCGAGGCGCAGGCGCGGCTCGCGGTCACCGAGGAGCGGCTGCGCTTCTCCCGCGACCTGCACGACCTGCTCGGCCACAGCCTCTCGCTGATCGCGGTCAAGAGCGAGCTCGCCATCCGGATGACCGAGGCCGACGCGGACCGCGCCAAGGCGGAGATGACCGACGTGCGCAACGCGGCCCGCGGGGCGCTGCGCGAGGTCCGTGCCGCCGTACGCGGCTATCGCGCCGTCGAGTTCGACGCCGAGCTGGCGGGCGTGCGGGCCGTTCTGGAGGCGGCCGGGGTGCGGTGCGAGACCGAGCCGCCGCCCGAGCTGCCGCCGGAGGTCCGGTCGGTGCTGGCCTGGGTGATCCGCGAAGGCGCCACCAACGTCATCAAGCACAGCGAGGCGCGCCGCTGCCGGATCTCCGTGCTCGTCTACGGTGGCTCCGTGGTCCTTGAAATGGGCAACGACGGTGTCCGCGACCCGGACACCGAATCCGGCTCCGGACTCACCGGCCTGGCCGAACGGGTCGCCGTCGTCGGCGGCACGCTCACCGCTGACCGGGACGGGCGCGACGGCTTCCTGCTGCGCGTGGTGATCCCGCTGGGAGAGGCCGAGTGATCACCATCCTGCTCGCCGACGACGAGCACCTGATCCGCGGCGCCGTCGCCGCCCTCCTCGGCCTGGAGGCCGACCTGGAGGTGGTCTCGGAGGTGGCGCGGGGCGACGAGGTGGCCGCCGCGGTCGCCGAGCACGATCCCGACGTGGCCGTGCTCGACATCGACATGCCGGGCGCCGACGGGCTGACCGTGGCCGAGGAGCTGCGCCGCGCCGGGGCCCGCTGTTCGGTGTGCATCCTCACCAGCCTGGCCCGGCCCGGGTACCTGCGGCGCGCGATGGCCGCCGGGGTGCGCGGGTTCGTGGCCAAGGACGCCCCGACCGAGGAGCTGGCCGCCGCGATCCGCAAGGTCCACGCGGGCGGCCGCTACCTGGACGCCGAGCTGGCCGCCGCCGCGATGGCCGCCGGCGACAACCCGCTGACCGGACGCGAGCGCGAGATCCTCCGGCTGATCGGCGCGGGCACCGACACCGGCCGGATCGCCACCCTGCTGCACCTGTCGGAGGGCACGGTCCGCAACTACCTGTCGAGCGCGATGGCCAAGCTCGGCGAGTCCAACCGGCTGGCGGCGGTCCGGGCGGCCCGCGAGATGGGCTGGATCTGACGCGTCTTCTAGTGTGGGGCGGGTGGGAGAACCGCTTGTACCGCGCATGCAGGGTTTCGGCACGACGATCTTCGCGGAGATGTCCGCGATGGCCGTCGCCACCGGCTCCATCAACCTCGGCCAGGGCTTTCCGGACACCGACGGCCCGCCGGCGATGCTGGAGGCGGCCATCGACGCGATCCGCGGCGGCGGCAACCAGTATCCGCCCGGTCCGGGGATCCCCGAGCTGCGCGAGGCGGTCGCCGCGCAGCGGCTGGAGCGCTACGGGCTGGAGTTCGACCCGGCCACCGAGGTCTTCGTCACCGTCGGCGCCACCGAGGCCATCGCCGCCTCGGTGATGGCGCTGGCCGGGCCGGGCGACGAGGTCATCGTCTTCGAGCCCTATTACGACTCCTACGCCGCCACCATCGCGCTGGCGGGGGCGGTCCGCCGGGCGGTGACGCTGCGCCCGGTCGAGGGGCGCTTCACGTTCGACCCGGACGAGCTGCGCGCGGCCGTCGGCCCCCGCACCCGCGTGATCCTGGTCAACTCGCCGCACAACCCGGCGGGCACCGTCTTCACCCGCGCCGAGCTCCAGGTCATCGCCGACGTCTGCCGCGAGCACGACCTGGTCGCGATCACCGACGAGGTGTACGAGTACCTCACGTTCGACGACACCGAGCACATCCCGCTGGCCACGCTGGACGGGATGCGCGAGCGGACCGTGTCGATCTCCTCCACCGGCAAGACGTTCTCGGTCACCGGGTGGAAGACCGGCTGGGTGACCGCGCCCGCGCCCTACGTGCGCGCCGTCCAGACCGTGAAGCAGTTCGTGACCTATGCGGTCGGCGGCCCCTGGCAGCGGGCGACGGCGTACGCGCTGCGCAACGAGATGCCCTGGGTGGAGGAGCTGCGCAAGTCGCTCCAGGCCAAGCGCGACCGGCTGATCAGCGGCCTGGAGGCGGCGGGCTTCGAGACCTACCGGCCGCAGGGCACCTACTTCGTCCAGGCCGACATCCGCCCGCTCGGTTTCACCGACGGGATGGAGCTGGCCCGGGCGCTGCCGGAGAAGGCGGGCGTCGTGGCGATCCCGACGCAGGTCTTCTACGACGACGCGGCGGCGGGCGCGCACTTCGTGCGGTTCGCGTTCTGCAAGAAGGACGAGGTCATCGACGCGGCGGTCGAACGGCTCATTGATCTTCGGTGAGTGCGCATCTATGCTTGCAAATCGCATAAAGCACTCACAAACGAGCAATGAGCCAACGAGCAGGCCGGTCGGGGGACGCCCAGCTCCGTCCCCTGCGAGGTGTCCGTGCCGCAGAGCCGTCTCCCACGCCTACTCGCCTCTCTGACTCTGACGATCCCGCTGGTCGCCGCCGTTCCCGCGGCCCTTCCCGCCGCCGCCGCGGCGGACGGGCCCGCCCTCCGGCAGAGCGGCCACGACCTCACCCTCACGACGCGGTCGTATTCGATCGTGATCGGAAAGAGCCCGTTCTCGATCACGACCAAGCGTCGCGGGCGCACCGTGCTCGCCACCGCCGGCACCGGTGCGCTCGACTTCACCGGCCCGAACGGCCGCGCGACGCCGACCGCCGTCCGCACGGCGGCCTGGAAGCACGGCGTCCTCGACCTGACCGTCGCCACCACCGACACCGCCGCGACCCTGCACGTGAAGATCAAGCCCGGCGCCGACCGTTACGGCCTGGAGAGCTCGGTCGAGGGCGTCAAGGCAACAACCTCGGGCCTGCACTTCGACCTCAAGTCGGCGGGCCACTGGTACGGCCATGGCGAGGCCAAGAGCGACGCCGAGGGCGAGCCCGACACCCGCCAGCCATGGCCGCTGGACGCCGCCCAGGGCGACGAGCAGGTCAACGACAAGGCGTTCGGCCCGGCGTCCTACCTGATGATCGAGCCGTTCTGGTTCACCCAGTCGGCCACCGGGGTCCACATC
>Ga0207658_10004109_pt1 | contig 10149 bp, 10 predicted proteins | sample KBSS33metaG_FD_184322 | JGI IMG/M metagenome (GOLD analysis project Ga0207658, IMG submission 184322) | Switchgrass rhizosphere microbial communities from Kellogg Biological Station, Michigan, USA - KBS S3-3 metaG (SPAdes) (version 2) | ecosystem: Host-associated > Plants > Roots > Rhizosphere...
GCCTATAGACCGACGCTCGCCAGTGACAACCCCGCAGCAGTGCTCAAATGGCGCGGCGGATGGCTCGCTCGACCAGGGATTCGTCGTTGACGACGGCGACCGGCTCGTGGCCGCCGTCGGCGCGGCGGCGGGTGACGATCACGGCAAATTCGTCGTCGATCGCAAGATCCGCCAGTGACAGGACCGGTGCGGCGCGGAGTTTGGCGCGGGCGGCTTGGCCACGCGTGTCGGGCCGCGGCTCGGGGCGGCGCGCCTCGCGCTCGGCCGCGACCAGTGCCTTGAGACCGCCGGCCTGCTGCTCGATAAAGCCCTGGAACGCGCCAAGTTCGATCGACTGGCGCTGGGCATAGGACAAAGCCGCTGCAAATTCGGTCAGCCGCGCCTTGTCATAATCGATCCCGAACACGAGTTTGACGATCGGCGTCATCGGGGCCCGGGCCTGGGCTTTCAGGCCCGATTCGTCGAGCAGCTCGGCATAGTCGTCGGGGTTCCGCTCCGCGGCGACCGCGAAATCATAAGCGAGGGCGAGTGCGCGATAGAGCGCGGCACGGGTCCGGCCGTCGGCCGATTTGACCGCATCGGCGGTCTCGCGAGCGGCCGACAGGCGATCGGCGAGACCGGCATCCTCGTCGAGTTCCGTCGTCGGGATCGCGTCGTCTTCCGAATTGGGGCCATCCTCCCAGATCAAATGCTCGGCGACTGGCGCGGGCATCATCACCGCCGGCGGACTGTCGTCGATGCCGAGGGGGGCGAGGCCGGGTTCGGCGTCGGGCTCCGCCGCGACGATTGGAACGTCGATCGCGGGATCGATGGCCACGGAACTCACGCTGACCGGCTGTGCCCCTGTCGCGCTCTGATCGACCGTCTTCCAGTTGATCACGCCGTAGATGAAATCGATCGTGTCGCCATCCGACGAAAACGGCATCAGGATGCCGCGGTAACAGATATTCGCGTTGCGCTGGTTGACGAATTCGGCCTCGAACCCGACCGGCGCACGGTTGGCGATGATCTGCAAATAATGGTCGGTCAGCCGCGACAGCAGCGAGCGGCTGGGGACGTCGGCGATGGTCCGGGTCGCCTCGTCGAGCCCGCATTCTTCACGGATTGCGCCGCCGATATAGGGCACCGCCGGATTGTCGCGCCCGCAGGTAAAGTCGAGCAGCACGCTGTTCGGGGCGAAATCCTGGACGTCGCCGGGCTCGAGATCTTCGATCGGCGGGAAGTCGCGCCCATTGAGCAGCGAAACCCAGTAATTATAGGCGCGGACGTGCATCCGCCGCTCGTCGGTGCCAATCGCGGCCGCAACGGCATCGCCCGCCGACGTCGCGGTCGACGACGGCAGGTCGAAATCGTTCGGGTACTCGCGGTAACTGTCCATTTGGCCCGCCCAATCCTCCGGTTCGGTGGGAAAATGGCGGATCGCGGTTACGAAATTGTTAAGTATAACCGTTCAGCTTGGGCGCTGCCCCGGCCTTGCCCGCATTCGGTCTCGCTGTTAGGGGGCGCGACTTCCGGGAAGCCAAGCCGCTTTAGCTCAGCTGGTAGAGCACATCATTCGTAATGATGGGGTCAGGTGTTCGAGTCACCTAAGCGGCACCACCCCTTCATAACTGGACAGCGATGGCACCGGTTTATCGCCCTTACGGGAACCGAGCGAGCGTCAGCCCGAGGCTGACCCCCAATCCGCGGTAGGATCCGGTCGGCGTCTCATACCAGGTCCGGTTGACGCCAGCGTTTATCGCAAGGCCGGACGCAATCGGCTGCTGTCGCCGCACCGCTACGCTGGTGAACTTTCCGGCAACCGCGGTAGGGGATGTGCTGACGTCGTAGAGTGACGAGCCCCGCCCGACCCAGAGCTGCGTCGATCCGCTTCCCGCGGGATCGGCAAACCGAATGCTTGCAAGGTGAGCGTGGCTCCGCCCGAGCTGGTGCGAATCCAGCAAGTTGTAACGGTAGCTCAAGGATGCCCCACGAAAATAGTATGCCGCTCCGGCTGACCAGGTCGTCACGGAATTGCCATTGCCATAATCGGCGTATCTGCCGCCGATGGTTCCGACGAGGCCGTTGCCCAGCGCATAATTCAGGTCAGTGACGATCTGCCGCTTCGCAAAGATCGACCCGTTGTTCGCCAGGCCGATAACGGTGTGCGTTGAAAGATGCCCGCTCCAATCATGGTCGATCGCGGCGGATGCGAGCGTAGCATTCTTTGTGTCGCCTCCGGCGCGCTTCCGGCCAGCGGAAACCGTAAAGGCGACTTGCGTATCCTTGGCGACACTCCGGCGGTATTCCGACGAGGCCACCACGCGGTCGCCATAAAGCTTTGAAAAGTCCGTGTATTCGATTTTGAAGTTCAGTGTGGACCGAGCCGTGGCGGGCGTCAGGTGAGCCGGCCGGCGAGGCGCTTCTGCAATGGCTGCACTCGACATCAGGTTAATGCAAGCGAGCGCGATTGTGCCGCCGCCTACTGACACGTAGTTCATGGAAATCCCCCTCAGAATGCTTCGAGCTGTTGGGCCAACCGGTAGCGGCCGGACGGCAGGTTTTTCTCGACCGTGATCCGCGGTGCGAACGAACTGTCCGGGGCGATCATCCGTCCCGGCAGGATAATGACTTGAATGCCGAGGGCCGATCGCGCTCCGATCAGGCAGCCGAGTTTCTCGAGCCCGGTATCGATCGAGTTGCCATCGACCATGACCCTGACGCTCGCCTTGTCGAGCCGGTGGTTCGACGTGCGCACCTGCGCCCCGAGATAGGCGTCATGTTCAATCTTGGAGTCTGCGACGAAGCACTGCGGGCCGATCGTCACCCGGTCCTGGATGATCGCGCTCTTGATCTCCGTCGTGAATCCGATGCGCGTTTTATTGCCGATCCAAACCGGACCGCGCACCAGCACGAGATTGCCGATGAGGCAGTCGTCGCCGATCGCCGTTGGGCCGGCGATGTAGGCTCCGTCACAAATGCGCGTCCGTGCGCCGACAATGATTGGACCACGCGAGACGTCGAGCCGGGCGGTTTCCGAAACCCAGGCCGAGGGATCGATCCGGACCCGGTTATCGTCGAGCTGCATGGTTGCGGCGCGCGCCTGCGCCTGAAGCTCACGCCACCACACGGGCATACCTCGTCGGCTTGTCGCGATTGAATTCGTGACCGGTGATGAGGCTCGCAAACCCGTGGACCAGCCAGACCGCGTAAGCCAGCAGCACGTACAGAAGAGCTAGCGGCGCAATCGGGATCAGCCGCAATTTCTCGTGGTGATAGGCGCTGATGGCGCCCAGCATCATCACTGCCAGCATCCATAAGGCCGGGAACAGCAGCATCGGAAGTGTATTGGCCGCTCCGCTCATCACGGCGCGCGTCCACGTGAACCCGTAAATGCCAAGACCAACCACGACCACGAGAAACATCGGCAGAATGCTGAACAGGCCGAAGCGGGTCGGGATGAGCCGCCAGTGCAGGCGCATGCATACCGCATAGCCCATTATCCACCGGCGCCAGCGCAGCCACTCTTCGCGAAGAGTCTTGCATTCCTGCGGGTAAACGACAGCCCGATTTGCCTGTCGGACCTTGTAGCCCTTGGCGATCAGGGTCCAGGTCAAATCGAGGTCCTCGACATTGGTGCGGTCGGTCATTCCGACCTCGCGCAGGACGGTCGTCCTGAACATTCCGCACGCGCCGGAAATGATGAACGGAGCCCCTCCGAGGATCTGCTGGAAAGTCCGTTTTATGACGATCATCGGCAGCTTTACGCTGGCCCGGATGTAGGCGAGCAAATGGCTTCCGCGGAGGTCGGTCGATGGAATGCCCCCGACGGCATCTGCCCCGGCCTCGAGCTCGGCCAGCATGTAGCCGAGACTGTTGCTCCAGAACGGCACGAACGTATCCGCGTCGGTCAGGAAAACTTGCTCGGCGTCGACATACTGGAGACCGTTCATGATCGCCGCGCCCTTGCCGCTATTTGCCTGATTGATGAGCAGTAAGCGTGGCGTCTTTTCCGCGAGCGCCGCGACGATTTCTGCGGTCTCGTCGGTTGAGCCGTCGTTTACGCAAATGACTTTCCGCACATAGGAATTGCGCAGCAAGTTGATCAGTGATTGCGCGATGATGGGCGCTTCGTTGAACGCCGGAACGATCGCGTCGATCGACATCAAATTGTGGGCCGGCCGGCGTCGGGCGGACGCCACGAAATACAGGAACGAGACGATCGCCATCACGGAAAAGATAAGAGTTTTCATGGGTTAATCCCCAGAATCAGTTTGTAAGGGATGAAACCTTCCGTCTGTCCCAGGTCCACTTGGACTCCACGGAAGTGGGCGGCGCTGCGAATTTTCTCTTCGTGCATGTAGAGCCGGTCGCCCTGGCTCTGGTGAAGTTGGAGCGCGGCAACCTTGCGCTCGATAAATGCGTCGACCGGCTCGAACACCGTCGGGATGAAGTTGGGATAGGAGCTCGGTGTTTCGTAGGCGAGCAACTGCGGCACGCTCCTGCAGGCGACAGCGGATGCATCGTAAACGGCACGATGATCCTGGTGCCGATCGCCGTGAAACATCGTGTAGACGCGGTCCGGAGCGCACTCGCGCACATGGTTTTCGATGGTTGCGATCAGCTCGTTGAGGTTCTCGTGCAGTCGCGTATCCGGGAAGTCGTGCAAGCAAACGGATTGCACGCCGAGCGACGTCAGGGCGCGGCTGGTTTCCTGCTGCCGGTCGCAGCCGCCCGAGCCGCCTCTACTCCCGTTGGTGAATACGACAGCGCGAATGTTCGCACCGGCTTCCGCGAGCTTCGCGAGCGTTGCTCCGCACCCGAGTTCGAGATCATCGGGGTGCGCGCCGAGCGCCAAAATGGTTGAACCTTGGTCCATTTAGACGTTCGTAAATGGAACGCCGTAAACCGGGAGTTATGGTTAATTCCGAAGTGAACCAGAATGTCTCGTCTGGGCGGCGATCACTTCTCGACGATGGGCAGGGTAAAGTTGAAAATGGTCCCGCCGCCATCGACCCGTTCAAACCAGATGCGGCCCTTGTGGGCCTCGACGATCGTCTTGCAGATCGACAGGCCGACGCCCATGCCGCTCTTCTTCGTCGTGATGAACGGCTGGAACAAGCGCGCCGCCACAGCTTCGTCGAGCCCGGCACCGGTATCGCTCACGCTAATCCGAACAAATTCTTCCTCGCGCGCGCTCGCAATGCGCAGCTGGCGCCGCTCGCCGCCCATCATCGCGTCGATGCCATTGCGAATAAGGTTCATCAGCACCTGCTGGATTTGAATCCGATCCGCGACGACCTGCTCGGCCTGCGGATCCAGATCGATTGTAACCTCGATCCCGTGTTCACGCGTACCAACCAGCGCCAGTGCGTTGGCCTCGGTGACCAGCCTCGACAAATCCTCCGGCCGATATTCGGTTCTTCCGTGACTGATGAATTCGCGCAATCGGCGGACGATTTCGCCGGCGCGCAGCACTTGCTCTGAACTGCCTTCAAGCATCGCGCTTATCTTGTCGGCAGCGCCGCCAGGCGGAAGCTGTTCCAGCATCAGCCGGGCGCCTTCCGAATAATTGGCAATCGCGGTGAGCGGTTGGTTGAGTTCGTGCGCCAGCGACGTCGCCAAGGTCGACAGTTCGCTGACCCGGCGGACGTGGGCCAATTCCGATTGCAGTTCGTGCAGGCGAAGCTCGACTTGCTGGCGTTCGGTGAGATCGCGCATGAAGCCGGTGAATATTCTCCGTGGTCCAACCCAGGCTTCGCCGATGGACAGTTCAATCGGAAATGTATTGCCGTTGCGGTGACGCGCATTGGTAAGGCGTCCGATGCCGATGATCTTGCGTTCGCCGGTGTTCCGATAATGACTGAGGTAGCCGTCATGCCGATCGCGATCGGGCGAGGGCATCAGCAGCTTGACGTTCTGTCCGATCACCTCGGCCTCGGAGTAGCCGAACATTTGTTCAGCTGTGGCGCTGAAGGACAGAATCTCGCCGACTTCATCGATCACCACCATCGCCTCGGGGATGGTGGCAAGAATTGACCGAAAATGCGCTTCACTGAACATGCGCTTCGGTGTCTTCCTGCGCCCTTGGGAGCGGGCCTCCCGCCGCGCTTACAATGGCGATGCTTACATATTACTGTCGCCAAGCACAAAACTAATTGATGCCACCACCATCAGTAGGACGAATGATAATGTGAGACAGATGTCCGTGCCTCACAAAATCGGCGCATGGAATGATAGTAGCTAGCCAGGTCAACATAGGCCGATCGCGTGCCCGGACTCTGGGCTTCCTCAACCTTCATCAGGGTCTCGAGATAACGCTGTTTCCAATAGTCGACCATGTCTTGTGCTCCATGGGATTGAGCTAGGTTAGAACGTTAGGCTGCGATGCGGCTGGGCGCGGCGCCGGTGAAATATTTGGTCATCGCTTCGATGCCGGCGTCGGTAAGCTCGACGAAGCGGCGGCGGCGATCGAGGTGATCGTCGCGCAGAACCAGGTAGCCATCGCGCCCGAGACGATCGATCCACCGCAACGCTGTCGCTCCGGGCAATTCCGCGCCGTCGGTAACGTTGCCGATGGTGTCGCGGCGCTGCAGGACATAGGAATCGAACAGGTGAAGCAGGATATCCCACGCGGGTCCCGTATCCAGGTCGTGGCCGAAAATGGTCTTGCGCAGGTGGCGGAGTTTCCGAGCACTGCGAACATCGAAGCGCAGGTCGATACCGCCGGGCAAGTCGCCGACTTGGTCGCCCTGCTGGTCCGACGCCGATTGAATCCCGGAGTTCAGATCCGCCAGGCTCTGGGTCAGTTGACGAACCAGGCTTCCGAGTTGCGCGACATCGCTATGTCTATTGAAAGTCGGGCTGGCCTCATTCGAAACAATTCGCATGCTGTGGGTCATTTCGACCTCCATTTTCTATGCAACACTTTGATGCATCGAGCCGGATTGGATCGAAAGACAGAAATTCCACTACGTAGTTATACTATGGCTGGACTGCTCATCGCCCTGCTCGACCCGTGTCGATACAGTAAATCTACCTGCCGACGGGTCAATTTTGACCAAATTGCGCCGTCCTACCGTAGAATTGCGATAATGACTGCACCCGGTGATATGTGCGCATAGGCGCGGTTCATCGCCTCCCGAATCGGCGATCGAAGGGACAATCGAGTCGAGCCGTGATCGAGATGACAGCCGAACCGGACACGCCGCGCGCGCTTGCGGCAACCCTCGCGGCCGACTTGCGCCAGCCGCTTGCTGCTGCGTGCAACTACGTCGCGCTCGCTCGCCTGCGTCTTGGCGCCACCGAAGCTGGGAGTGCCGAGCTCGAGATTCTCGAGAAAGCCGAACGCGAAATTCTCAGGGCTGGCGATATTGCCAGTCGACTTAGACAGTTATTGCATCCTGACGATTCCGACTTGGAGTCGCGCTAAACGTCCAGCAACCCGGCCATCACGGCAACCCGGACGGCCTCGGCCATGCCGCGCACGCCGAGCCGACTGAATAATTGGGCGCGATAAGCTTCGACGGTTCGCACACTCAAATCGAGGCGGTGCGCCGTAACCTTGCTCGGCTCTCCCAATGCGACTCCTTTGAGCACTTCGCGCTGTCGCGGAGTCAGTTTCTCGACCTTTCTTTTTGCATCGGTGCGATTCGCCTGGCCCAGCATCGACGTTCCAGAATCTCGATTGAGGTTGGCCACGAGGTCGAGCAGGCTCTTCATCGGATATGGTTTTTCAAGGAATTCCGACGCGCCTAGCTTCATCGCCTCCACCGCCAGGGGAATGTCGCCATGGCCGGTGAGAACGATCACGGGGGGAAGTTGCCGTTCGCGCTTCAAAACGCGCAGCGTCTCGAGCCCGTTTAGACCTGGCATCATGATATCGAGGAGGATGACATCGGTCGCCGGCGGGATGCCGGCTTCGATGAGCGCATTGCCGCTTTCGAACGGGATCGCCTGGTGCCCGGCGTGCTCCAGGAGCATGACCGTTGAGTCGCGAACGGCGTGATCGTCGTCCACGACCAGGACTAAACGACCGCGTTCAGATTTCACCGCTTCAGGCCCGTTCACCACGAGAATTCTCATCACCTCCTTCGGAGGTATAGCGAGACCGAGCGTTAAAAATGTTAATATCATGCTCGGCGCAAATCAAATGAAACGGCTGTAATCGGGAAAAATCGAGCATTCTCAGTGGTCACTGGGGGCAAGTCAGCGAGCCGCATTCGCCGCGGTCCGGGTGAGCATCGCTATTTGATGATCAGGTTGTGAGATAGATTTACGCGAACAAAATCTTTCTTGATCTCGAAAAAAATCGAAAAATGCTTGCTCTAAATTGTCCCCGCCAAAGCTCCGGAACGGACATGAAATTGTTATTTTGTCATTTAACCAACTGATACTTTTGGGTCCTGATGAACAGGGCAAGCAAAATCTCGGTAGAAGAGACCCATCACGGCATTCGCCTGCAGGCGGTGCTCGATACGGCGGTCGACGGCATCATCCTGATCGACGCCAGAGGGGCGATCCTGACCTTCAATCCCGCGTGCGAGCGGTTGTTCGGCTATCGCCCGCAGGAGGTCATCGGTCAGAACGTCAAGTTGCTGATGCCGCCGGTCTATTCGGACAACCACGACCAGTATCTGAAGAATTATAAGCAGACCCGGGACCCCAAGATCATCGGGATCGGCCGCGAAGTGTTTGCCCAGCGCAAGGATGGAACGGTGTTCCCGATCTATCTGTCGGTTGGTGAAGCGCTTCAGGACGACCAGCCGATTTTCGTCGGGATCATCAACGACCTGACCGATCGGCGCGCGACCGAGGACCGCTTGCGCCGCTCGCAGCGGATGGAAGCGATCGGCCAGCTTACCGGCGGTATCGCGCACGACTTCAACAATCTTCTCGCGATCGTTCTCGGCAACCTCGAGCTCCTTCTGGAAACCGAGGATCTGTCGACTGACGTCCGGGCCCTGGCCCTCGAGGCGATGGACGCCAGTGAGCGCGGGGCAGAGCTGGTCCGCCGCCTGCTCGCGTTCGCGCGCAAGCAGCAGCTCGAGCCTCGCGCCTTCAATCTCAACGACCGCCTGCCGGATATCGTCCAGTTGCTCGGCCGGACGCTGGGCGAAGCGGTCCAGATTCACACCCGCGGTTCGGAGGAATTGTGGGAGGCGCTGGCCGATCCGACCCAGGTTGACGACGCGGTGGTCAATCTCGCGATCAATGCCCGCGATGCGATGCCCGAGGGCGGCGTCCTCATCATCGAGACGGCGAATGTCTTCCTCGACGAGGAATATGCCGATCATCACCTCGACGTCACCGCCGGCGAATATGTGATGCTGGCGGTGACCGACACCGGCATGGGCATGACGGCGGACGTTGCCGCCCGCGCGCTCGAGCCGTTTTTCACGACCAAGGCGGCGGGGCGTGGCACCGGGCTCGGGCTCAGCCAGGTCTACGGCTTCGTCAAGCAATCGGGCGGCCACGTCAGCATCTACAGCGAGCCCGGTCACGGAACGACCGTGAAGCTGTACCTGCCCCGGTCGGTGGTCGCGGACGCCAATCCGACGCCGCAACGCCGGAGTGGCGGGATCCTCCCCGTGGGGACCGAAGCGATCCTCGTGGTCGAGGACAATCCCGACGTCCGCCGCCTGGTCCGGCGCCAGCTGACCGAACTCGGTTATACGGTCCATGAGGCCGGCAACGGGCCCGAAGCGCTGACCATGCTGCGCTCGCGCCTGCCGGTCGACCTGATGTTCACCGACATCATCATGCCCGAAGGCATGACCGGCTATGAACTGGCGGGGCTGGCGCGGGAGTGCCGCCCGGATCTCAAGATCCTGTTCACGTCCGGCTATACAGCCATCGGCGCGGCCCAGGACCATGACCGCGGCGACGTGCCGCTCCTGTCCAAACCGTATCGCAAATCTGAGCTCGCCCATTTTGTCCGCTCGGCGCTTGATGCCACCACCGACGCCGCCGGGGTTCGACTTGAGTCAGCGTGATCCGCCGCGGCAAAGCCTGGGAGGCGAGGGGATCCCCTTGAGACCAGCACCTTCTCCTGATCCGGTGTTGCCGCGGCGGTATGGCACGGCCGGGCGGGAGGGCGCCAAGCAGAGCTTCCTCGCGGCGATGAGCCATGAGCTGCGAACCCCGCTTAACGCGGTCATCGGGTTTGCC
>Ga0207658_10004113_pt1 | contig 10145 bp, 7 predicted proteins | sample KBSS33metaG_FD_184322 | JGI IMG/M metagenome (GOLD analysis project Ga0207658, IMG submission 184322) | Switchgrass rhizosphere microbial communities from Kellogg Biological Station, Michigan, USA - KBS S3-3 metaG (SPAdes) (version 2) | ecosystem: Host-associated > Plants > Roots > Rhizosphere >...
ACACGGCACAGAGCCGGTACATCACACTGGCGGATGTCCGCCGGCTCGTGGTGGACCGCGTCGACTTCGTCGTGAAGGACACGCGCGACCTGACGGATCTTACGCGCAGCATTCTGCTGCAGGTGCTGGCCGAGCAGGAGGATGTGGGCAAACCGGTGATGAGCCGGGAATTCCTGACCAACGCCATCCGCTCCCACAGCACGGCGTAAATTGAGGAAGCCCGCCTAAGCCCCTGACAGGACAGGCGGGCTTCTTTTTTAAGCGGAGCGCGGTAATCCGCTCAAGCGGCGTCCACACTGCGCATGGTCAGACGCACCCGGCCCTGGCGGTCCACCTCCAGCACCTTCACCCGCACCACATCGCCCTCCTTGAGCTTGTCGCTGACCCGCTCGACGCGCTCGTCGGAGATCTGCGAGATATGCACCAGACCGTCGCGGCCCGGCAGAATGGTGACGAAGGCGCCGAAGTCCATCAGGCGAGCCACCTTGCCCTCGTAGATGCGGCCCACTTCCACATCGGCCGTGATCAGCTCGATGCGCCGCTGCGCCTCGCGGCCCGCCTGGCCGCTCACCGAGGCGATCTTCACCGTACCGTCGTTCTCGATGTCGATGGTGGTGCCCGTCTCCTCCGTGATCTGGCGGATCACTGCGCCGCCCTTGCCGATGACATCGCGGATCTTCTCCGAGTCGATCTTCATGGTGATGATCGACGGCGCCCACTCCGACATCTCGGTGCGCGACTCGCGAATCACCTTGTTCATCTCGCCGAGAATGTGCAGCCGGCCCTCTTTGGCCTGATCCAGCGCCACCCGCATGATCTCGGGCGTCACGCCCTCCACCTTGATGTCCATCTGCAGCGCCGTGACGCCGCCCTGCGTGCCCGCCACCTTGAAATCCATGTCGCCGAGATGGTCCTCATCGCCGAGGATGTCCGTCAGCACCTTGAAGCGGCTGCCTTCGAGTACCAGGCCCATGGCCACACCGGCCACCGGCGCCTTGATCGGTACACCGGCATCCATCAGCGACAGGCTGGTGCCGCACACGCTCGCCATGGAGCTCGAGCCGTTGGACTCGAGAATCTCCGAGACGACGCGAATCGTATACGGGAAGGTCGTCATGTCCGGCATCACAGCCTTCACCCCGCGGCGCGCAAGATTGCCGTGGCCGATCTCCCGGCGCTTCGGCGAGCCCATCATCCCGGTCTCGCCCACCGAGAACGGCGGGAAGTTGTAGTGCAGCATGAAGGGCTCGCGGCGCTCGCCGGAGAGGCCGTCGATGATCTGCGAATCGCGCGTGGTGCCGAGCGTGGTCGCGACCAGCGCCTGAGTCTCACCGCGCGTAAAGAGAGCCGAGCCGTGCGTGCGCGGCAGCACCCGCACCTTGACGGTGATCGGGCGGACGGTCGTAAGATCGCGGCCGTCGATACGCGGCTCGCCGTTCAGGATCTTCTGGCGCACGAGGTTGCTCTCGAGCTTGAAGAAGGCGTTTTCCACCTGCTCCTCGTTCCACTTGGGCGCATCGCCTCCGCAAAGAGCCTGCAGCGTCTGGCTCTTGATCTCGGCGATCTGATCGCGGCGTTTGAGTTTCTCGGTGACCGCGTAGGCCTTGGCGAGCGCGGCCTGGGCGTGCAGCCCGATGGCGCTATTGAGCTCGGCATTCTCAGCCTCGGGCTGCCATTTCCAGCGCGGCTTGCCGGCCTCGGCGACCAGCTCTTTGATAGCCTTGATCGCGATCTGCATCTGCTGGTGGCCGAATACCACGGCGCCGAGCATCACATCCTCCGGGAGCTCGTGGGCTTCGGACTCGACCATGAGGACGGCGGCTTCGGTGCCCGCAACCACCAGATCGAGCTGCGAGCCGGCCAGTTCCTTGGCGGGCGGATTGAGCAGGTACTGGCCGCTCTTCCAGCCCACGCGCGCGGCACCAATCGGGCCGTTGAAGGGCAGGCCGGACAGGGCCAGCGCGGCGGAGGCTCCGAGCAGGGAGGGCACATCCGGATCGATCTCAGGGTCCACCGAAAGGACCATGGCGACCACCTGCACGTCGTTGTAGAACCCGTCCGGGAAGAGCGGACGGATCGGGCGGTCGATCAGACGCGAGGTCAGAGTCTCTTTTTCGGTGGGGCGCCCCTCGCGCTTGAAAAAGCCGCCGGGAATGCGGCCCGCCGCGTAGGTCTTCTCGACATAGTTGACCGTCAGCGGAAAGAAGTCACGCCCGGGCGTCGGCTTCTGCGCGGCGCAGGCGGTGACCAGCACCACGGTGTCCCCCATGGAGACGCGCACGGCGGCGTCCGCCTGGCGTGCCATCTCGCCGGTTTCGATAGTGACAGTGTGGGGACCATAGGAAAAAGACTTGGCTCGAGCGCTCACGCTTCAATCCTCGCAAAAAAATCGGTGCTGGAAAGTAGGAAGGCCGCGTGTGAGTTGCACAGCGCGGCCTTCTCGGGATGGGTCAACGGCGCAGCCCCAGGCGCTCGACGAGTTCCTGGTATTTCTGCGGTTGGGTTTCTTTGAGGTAGTCGAGGTGCTTGCGCCGCTGGTTCACGAGCTTGACAAGCCCGCGGCGCGAGGAGTGATCGCGCTTGTGGGTGGCGAAGTGCTCGGAGAGTCCATTGATGCGCTCGGAGAGCAGCGCCACCTGCACCTCGGGCGAGCCGGTGTCCTTGAGGCTGCGCCGGAACTGCTCGAGCGCGCCACCCTTCTGATCGGTCGATAAGGTCATTACGCAATAATCCTGGGAGACTTAGTCTTTACTACCTTTTTCAAGGCGCGCGATTCTACCCGCGGACCCTGTGGCCCACAAGCGCCGTGGGTGGATGAGGCCCTCGCGGCCCTCGCCGATCCCAAAAAATCCGCCCGCGCCGTCATAGAGCCGCACCCGCCCCTGCGCCGCGCCGGCCACCGCCTGGCCCTGCATGACGCGCCCCGCCTCGCCATCGCCCAGGTGGACTGCCGGCAAATGCCCCACCCCACGGTCGGCCGGCAGGATGCGCGGATTGCGCTCCACCGCTTCCAGGGTCTGCATGGGCTCATCCTCGAACGGCTCGACATAAGCGCGCCGCAGGCGCGTGACATGGCCGCAGGTGCCCAAGGCGCGCGCCAGGTCCTCGGCGAGGACGCGGATATACGTGCCCTTGGAGCAGAACGTCTCGAAGGCAACGCTGCACCCCTCGAGCGCGGCCAGGCGCAGCTCGAAAATCTCGATGGCACGCGCCGCACGCGGCACCTCCCGGCCTGCGCGCGCCAGCTTGTAAAGCGGCTGCCCGTCCTGCTTGATGGCCGAGTACATGGGCGGCACCTGACTTTGCGGTCCCGTGAATCGCGCCAGCACCGCCTCAATCTCCCCGCGCGGGAGCGACGGCACCCCGGCGGTCTCGACCACCGGCCCTTCCACATCCCCCGTGGCCGTGCGCTCGCCGAGCTTCACCGTAAACTCATAGCGCTTGCGGCCGGCGAGAATATCCCCGGCAATCTTGGTCGCCTCGCCCAGGCAGATGGGCAGCATGCCGCTCGCCAGCGGATCGAGACTGCCGATATGGCCAGCCTTGTCCGCACCGAGCAGCCGCCGCACACGCTGCAGCGCCTGGTTGGAGGAGACCCCCAACGGCTTGTCGAGCAGCAGGATCCCGTTCACTCTTTTCGGACGGCCTTATCGATGAGGCCGGTCAGGCGTGCGGCGCGGTCGATGGACTCATCGAACAGAAAATCGAGCCGCGGCGTGTAGCGCAGCCCCAGCCGGCGGCTCACCTCACCGCGCAGGAAGCTGCCGGCGCGGGTCAGGCCCTGCAGCACCTGCTCGGGCGGATTCTGCGAGGCAAAAGGCACGAAGTAGACCCGCGCCGACTTCATGTCCGGCGCCACATCCACCGCCGTCAGGGTGACGTTGCCCACCCGCGGATCATTGACCTCGCGCGCGATGATCTCGGACAGTACCCGCTGCAGCTCCGCGCCGACCTTTTGCGGCCTCACGAAAGCGTCCGCGCCACTTCCACGCGTGCGAAGCACTCGATTTGGTCGTTCGCGCGCACATCCTGGTAGTTCTTCACGCCGATGCCGCACTCGGTGCCGGCGCGCACCTCGCCCACATCGTCCTTGAAGCGGCGCAGCGACTCGAGCGCGCCCTCGAAGATCACCACATTGTCACGCAGCACGCGGATCGGGTTGTTGCGCTTGACCAGGCCCTCGGTGACCAGACAGCCCGCCACCACGCCGAACTTGCTGGAGCGGAACACCTCGCGCACCTGCGCGGTGCCGAGGATCTGCTCCTTGATTTCCGGCTGCAGCAGACCGGTCATCATGGCCTTCACATCGTCGATGGCTTCGTAAATGATGCTGTAGTAGCGGATCTCGACGCCGCTGTCCTTCACCGCATCGCGCGCGCCCGCATCGGCGCGCACATTGAAGCCGATGATCAGGCCCTTGGAGGCCGCGGCCAGCTGCACATCGGAAACGGTGATGCCGCCGACGCCGCTCGCGATCACCTTCACCTGCACCTCATCGGTCGAGAGGTTGTTGAGTGCATCGCGCAGCGCCTCAGCGCTCCCCTGCACGTCCGTCTTGAGGAGGATGGGCACCACGCCCGCCTTCTCCTCGCCCATCTGCGAGAACGCATCCTCGGGACGGGTGGCCGCTCGCGCAAGCTTCACATCGCGGAACTTGCCCTGACGATAGAGCGCGACTTCCCGTGCCTTGCGTTCGCTCTCCATGGCCAGCAGCTCTTCGCCAGCATTGGGTGCACCGGAGAGGCCGAGGACCACCACCGGCATGGACGGCGGCGCCTCCTGCACGGCCTGGCCGGTCTCATCGAACATGGCGCGCACACGCCCGAACTCCGAGCCCGCGATCACCGGATCGCCCATGCGCAGCGTGCCGCGCTTGACCAGCACGGTGGCCACGGCGCCGCGGCCCTTCTCGATGCTCGACTCGATGATCACGCCCGAAGCCAGCCCGGCGCGCGGCGCCTGCAATTCGAGCACCTCGGCCTGCAGCAGAATGGCTTCGAGCAGCTGATCGATGCCGGCACCGGTGCGGGCCGAAACATTCACGAACATGTTCTGGCCGCCCCAGTCCTCGGGGATCACTTCGTGCTTGGCAAGCTCGGTGCGCACCCGATCCGCATCGGCATCGCTCTTGTCGATCTTGTTGACCGCGACCACGATGGGCACACCGGCCGCCTTGGCATGCTGGATGGCCTCGATGGTCTGCGGCATGACTCCGTCATCCGCCGCCACCACTAGCACCACCACATCGGTGGCCTTGGCGCCGCGGGCCCGCATGGCTGTGAAGGCCGCATGGCCCGGCGTATCGAGAAAGGTCACGCCGCCCTTAGCGGTCTGCACATGATAGGCGCCGATGTGCTGGGTGATACCGCCCGCCTCGCCCGCGGCCACTTTGGTGCTGCGGATGTAGTCGAGCAATGAGGTCTTGCCGTGATCGACATGGCCCATGACGGTGACCACAGGCGGTCGCGGCTCCTGCTGCTCGGCATCGCCTGCGGTACCCTGCAAATTCACTTCCAGCTGGTTTTCCGCGAGCAGCTTGGGGGTATGCCCCATCTCCTCGACCACCAGCACCGCCGTATCGCGGTCGATGACCTGGTTGATGGTGGCCATGACACCGGCGTTCATCAGCACCTTGATGACTTCGTTGCCCTTGACCGCCATCTTCTGCGCGAGCTCCGCTACCGTGATGGTCTCGCCGATCGGCACCTCGCGCACCACCGGGGCGGTGGGCATCTCAAAACCATGCAGCGCATCGGACCCGGAAGACATGCTGCGGGATTTGACGCGGCGCTTCTTCTTGTAACGCGAGCTCACATCGCCTGCGACATGCAGCTCCTGGCGACCGTAGCGGGTGTGCTTGTCGTCGACCACCGGTTTTTCCTTGGGCAGCGTCTCCGGACGCGGCCGCTCCACCCGCGACGGCTCGGCGGCACGGCGCTGCTCGCGCTCACGTGCCTCGGTCTCCTCGCGCGCGCGCTGCTCGGCCTGGCGGCGCGCATCCTCCTGCGCGGTCTTCTTGCGATTCTGCTCCTCCTCGATGCGGCGGCGGTTCTCCGCCTCCATCCGCTCGTGCTCGCGGCGCTCGGCCTCCAGGCGCTCGCTCTCCTGGCGCGCCGCATCCTCGGCCTCGCGCTTTTTCTGATCCAGATCGTCCTGTTGCGCGCGCGCTTGGCTTTCGAGCACGTCGCGCTTCACATAGGTGCGCTTCTGGCGCACTTCCACATTGACCGTGCGCGAGCGGCCCTGCGTGCTCGCAAGCTTCAGGGCGCTCTGGGTCTTGCGCCGCAGGGTGATCTTGCGTGGCGCGCTGCCTTCCTCCTCACTGCCGTGCGTGCGACGCAGATGCGTGAGCAGCTCGAGCTTCGCATCGTCGCTGATCTGGGCATTGGGGCCGTCCACCTTGATGCCGGCCTGATCGAGCTGCACCAGTAGCCGGTCGACCGGCACCTTCAGGACTTCAGCGAATTGCGTAACCGTCACTTCTGCCATGGATTTACTGCCCCGCCTGGAACCAGTGCTCGCGCGCCTTCATGATGAGCTTGCCGGCTTCCTCGGCCGCCAGCCCCTCGATATCCGAGATGTCGGCGATAGCCTGCTCCGCCAGCTCCTCGCGGGTACGCACGCCGCGCCGCGCCAGCGCCAGCGCCAGATCCGGGCTCATGCCCGGCAGCAGCAGCAGATCCTCGGAAGGCATGGACTGATCCAGGCTCTCCTCGGTGGCGATGGCCTGGGTCAGGAGCACGTCGCGGGCGCGGTTGCGCAGCTCCTTGACGATGTCAGCGTCGAACTCGGCGATGTTCATGAGCTCCGACTGCGGCACATAGGCGATCTCCTCGATGGTCGAGAAGCCTTCCTGCGCCAGGATCGTCGCGACATCCTCATCGACGTCGAGCTGCTTCATGAAATTCTGCACCAGCTCCTTCGACTCGGTCTCGCTCTTGGCTTCAGCGTCGGATTCCGTCATCACGTTCAAATCCCATCCTGTTAGTTGACTGGCCAGGCGGATGTTTTGCCCGCCGCGGCCGATGGCCTGTGAAAGCTTGTCCTCAGCGACGGCAATATCCATGCTGTGGGACTCCTCATCGACCACGATGGACAGCACTTCCGCCGGCGACATGGCGTTGATCACGAACTGCGCCGCGTTCTCATCGAAGGGGATGATGTCGACGCGCTCGCCGGCGATCTCATTGGACACCGCCTGCACGCGCGAGCCGCGCATGCCGACGCAGGCTCCCACCGGATCGACGCGCGGATCGTTGCTGCGCACGGCGATCTTGGCGCGGATGCCGGAATCGCGCGCCGCGCCCAAAATCTGGATCAGCCCCTGCCCCACCTCGGGCACCTCGAGCTTGAAGAGCTCGATCAGGAACTCGGGCGCCGTGCGCGACAAGAAAAGCTGCGGTCCGCGGGGCTGGTCGGATTTGACCTCTTTCAGGAAGGCCTTGATGCGGTCCTGGGCCTTGGCCTGCTCGCGCGGGATCATGTCGGTGCGGGGCACGAAGCCCTCGGCGTTGTTGCCCAGATCGACGAAAATGCCGTTGCGGTCCACGCGCTTCACCACCCCGCTCACCAGGGTGCCGACGCGGTCCTTGTAGGCCTCCACCACCTGGGCGCGCTCGGCCTCGCGCACCTTCTGCACGATCACCTGCTTGGCCTGCTGGGCCGCGATACGTCCGAAGGCCACCGACTCCATGGATTCCTCCACATAGCCGCCCACCTCGGCCTTGGGGTCCATATCCAGCGCATCCTCAAGGCGTAGCTCACGCTCAGGCACCTCGAGCTCGGTCGAGTCGTCGGCGAACACTTTCCAGCGGCGGAAGGTCTCGTAATCGCCGCTCTTGCGATCGATGGCGACGCGGGCGTCCCACTCCTCGCCGTGCTTCTTGCGGGTAGCCGCCGCCAGCGCCGCTTCCAGCGCTCCGAAAATCACTTCCTTGTCGACGCCCTTCTCGTTGGAAACGGCATCCACCACCATCAGGATTTCCTTGTTCACGACTGTGTTACCTCTGACCTTCTAAAGGAGCGAGTCTCGCCTTGCCAATATCGGCAAAGGGCACGCTGACCCTCTGCCGGTCCACCTCAATCTCGATGCCGGCGTCAGCCACCTGGCGCAGCATCCCCGTATACCGTTTGCGTCCGTCCCGCGGCACTTTGAGCTCGACGAACACCCGTTCGCCCATGAACCGCTCGAAATGCGGCTTCGTGCGCAGCACCCGGTCGAACCCGGGAGATGACACCTCGAGCCGGTAGGCGTTCGCAATCGGGTCCTCGACATCGAACAGGGTCGAGACCTCTCGGCTCACCTGCTCGCAGTCCTCGACTCTTATGCCCTCGGGCTTGTCGATGAAAATCCGCACCACGCTGCTCGAGCGGCCGGCGGAGTACTCGAGGTCCACCAGCTCATAGCCCAGCCTCCCCAGGAGGGGCTCAATGAGGGCTACCAGGCGTTCTCGCAAGATCCCCGACATGCCTTAAACCACTGCCACCACAAACAAAAAGGGGCCTTTTCGGCCCGCAAAAAAGAAAAGCCCCTCGGGGGGCTTTCCGTCGAAGCTCTGCAGATCCGCCGCGTCCGGCTACCCCCTCATCCGGGCCAGCCACGCCTCAGGCGCACCTGCCCCCCGTGGCCGAGGCCCACGAGGGCTGCTCATTCTACCTAGACGTTACCGTCTTTGCCACCGACACTGCCCACAATTGCAAGTAGCGCCGCCCCATACCGCTCCAGCTTGGTTGTTCCCACCCCCGAGATGGCGTGCAGCTGCCCCGTAGACCGCGGCAGCGCCCGCGCAATCTCATGCAGCGTCTTATCGTGAAACACCGTGTATGCCGGCACCCCATGCTCGCGCGCCACCTCCGCTCGCCAGTTGCGCAAGGCCTGAAACACCGCCTCGCTTTCCGGCCCACCCTCCGTCTCGATACGCGTCCCATCCATCGAACGGCGCGAGGATCGCTTCGACGCCGGGGCACTTCCCTCCCGCCGCAGATGAACCCGCCGCTCGCCCTTGAACACCGCGCGGCATTCAGGCATCAGTCGCAGCACGTTGAAATTCTCGTGATCTACTCGGATCAGCCGCAGCATCACCAGCTGCCGTAGCACCGAGCGCCATTGCGCCACGTCCATTTCCTTGCCAATGCCGAAGGTGCTCAGGCGATGATGGTTGTACTGCTGCACCTTCGCGGTCTCCTTGCCGCGCAGGATATCGATGATCTGCTGCGCGCCGAAGGCGAAGCCGCTGGCCTGAGTGCAGCGATAGATGCAGGACAGCAGTTTCTTCGCCACTTCCGTGCCGTCCCATTGCTCCGGCGGCGTGAGGCAATTGTCGCAGTTGCCGCAAGGAGCGCTCGGCTCGCCAAAGTAATCGAGCAGCCGCACGCGGCGGCAGCCCGTGGTCTCGCACAGGGCCAGCATGGCATCGAGCTTGGAGTGGACGATGCGCTTGTGCTCCTCGCCGGCCTCGGACTGGTCGATGAACGCGCGGTGCTGCATGACATCGCTCAGCCCGTAGAGCATCCAGGCATCGGCGGGCAGACCGTCGCGGCCCGCGCGTCCGGTTTCCTGGTAGTAGCCCTCGACGCTCTTCGGCAGACTCAAGTGCGCGACGAAGCGTACATCGGGCTTGTCGATGCCCATGCCGAAGGCAATAGTCGCCACCATCACAATGCCGTCCTCGCGGATGAAACGGTTCTGGTACTTCTCCCGCAGCTTGCTCTCCATGCCGGCGTGATAAGGCAATGCCTCGATGCCCTGCTGCTTGAGGGCGGCGGCGGTCTCCTCCACCTTCGCGCGCGTCAGGCAATAGACAATGCCGGATTCACCCTCGTGCTCGCGGCGCATGAAGTCGAGCAGCTGCTTACGGCCGTTGTCCTTCTCGGCGATGCGGTAGCGGATATTGGGGCGATCGAAGCTCGAGATGAAGACGCGGGCGCCATTCAAATGCAGCCGCTCGATGATCTCCTTGCGGGTCAGGGCGTCCGCGGTAGCCGTAAGCGCGATGCGCGGCACGCTGGGAAAGCGCTTGGCGAGGGTCGCGAGTCCCAGGTAGTCGGGACGGAAATCGTGCCCCCACTGGGAGACGCAGTGCGCCTCATCGATGGCGAAGAGCGCGATGGGGGTGGCGGCCAGAAGCTCGAGACATCTCTCGGTG
>Ga0207658_10004115_pt1 | contig 10141 bp, 8 predicted proteins | sample KBSS33metaG_FD_184322 | JGI IMG/M metagenome (GOLD analysis project Ga0207658, IMG submission 184322) | Switchgrass rhizosphere microbial communities from Kellogg Biological Station, Michigan, USA - KBS S3-3 metaG (SPAdes) (version 2) | ecosystem: Host-associated > Plants > Roots > Rhizosphere >...
CCCGAGCAGGAACATGCTCACCAGGACGACCGCGAAGCCGGTGTCGCCGGTCGCCTTCTCGAGGAATCGGCCCCCGCGCCACATCACCGTGTCCAGGTAGGTGCCGGTGGTGAAGATCTTGACTTCCTCGGCCTTCTCGGTGGCCTGCTCCTTGAGCCGCTTCTCGCGTTCGGCCTTCATCTCCGCCGTGCGTTCGGCGCGGGTCTTCTTCGGCTTCTCGGCGCCGAGCTTGGCCGACGACGCGGCGCGCGCCGCGGGGCCGATGTCCGCCTTGGCGGCGACGGCGGTGGCAGCTGGTTGACCGGTGGAAGTCGAAGCCAACGCGGCCAGCGGGTCGGGTGTGAAGTGCTGGACCAGGCTCATCGCCGTCATCGCCACGCCGGCGAAGACGTAGATGCTCACCGCCATGCGCAGGCTGCGCCGCTCGGCCGGCGCGTGGTACTTCCACGCCAGCCAGCCGGTGACGAACAACAGCGGGCCGAACACCGACAGCGGCACCCGCGGCTCGATCGGGCCGTCGGGCAGCAGCCAGAACACCGCGGCGACGATGGACATCAGCACCCCGGCCAGCTGCAGGATGAAGCAGAACACCGGCATCGATATCCCGTGCCAGACAAGCTGCTTCTTGCCCCGCAGGTACAGGGCCAGCAGGCCGGCCGCGGCCAGCCCCCCGGCAACGCGGAAGAGCGGGTCGGCGTCCGGAATGAACCCCAGGCCGACGAGCACTGCACAGACGATCACGATGGGCACCGCCCGGCCGTACAGCACGATCAGCAACGCCAGCGCCCCCACCGCGTAGCTGAAGAGGATGTCGCCCTCCCACACGTAGATGAAGTGCACGGCGCCGAACACCGCCAGCGCCAGGATGCGGCGAAGGTAGATCTTCGTGAACTCCCGCCCTGCCCGCTCGGCGCGCACCAGCATCACGGCGAAACCCATGCCGAACAGCAGCGAGAAGATCGTCCAGAACTTGCCCGCCACGAAGTAGGCGATGAACCAGCTCGCCAGCCAGTCCAGGCCCGTCAATCCGCGCGGCATGCCTTCGCCGAAGCTGGCGATCGGGCGGTTGAACCACTCGATGTTCATCAGGAAGATGCCCAACAGGGCAAAGCCGCGCACCACATCGAGCGCCTCGATGCGCTGGCCCTCGGGCACGGGCGTGAACGGCGCCGGGGCGGGCGGCGTCGCCGAAGGTTCTTCTGTCGCGCTTGTTGCGTCCATGCAAGGCCTCCTGAGCCGGCGCAAGCTCGCGGCGCGAGGTCACGACCGGAAAGTCAATGCCGCGTATCCTGACAGGGACCGGCGCCGAACGGCACCCCCAAGCGACGAAGTGTCGAAAGCGTCGTCCAGTTTGCGCGTCGCCGCGCTCGGCGCCAACCGCCGAGGCAGGCGACCAAGCCGATCACCCCTGCGCCGCTTCGTTCAGCCTCGCCAGACAGTCGTCGACCAGCGCGTGCAGGCGCACGACCATGTCCTCGCCGACGCGCGCGTTGAACGCGAGTTGGGCCTTCTTCCACTCGCGCTGCGCCGCGGCGCGCTTGTCGCGGCCGGCCGGCGTCGCGCTGATGAAGCGGCTGCGGCCATCGTCGCCCGGGCCGACCACGACCCAACCCTGTGCCACCAGCGGCTGCAGGTTGCGCGTCAGGGTCGACGCGTCCATCTCCAGCTGATCGGCGAGGTCGCCCGGCCGCACCGGACCGAGCCGCACGATGTTCGACAGCAGCGAGTACTGTGTCGTCTTCAGTCCGCTCGGCGCCACGATGTGGTCGAAATGCTGGCTGACGCGGCGCGACAGTTGCCGCAGCTTCTGACTGCTGCAGCCTTGGGGCGTTGCCGTGGGCTTCGGGAGCTTGTCGCGTGTGGGCGCATGCATGATCGGAAGATTGTAGCTACAATCGTTGCAACTGCAACTTTCCCACCTTCGAGAGCGCCGATGGAACAAGCATCCGACCCCGAACAGACGCTGGCCCGCTGGGAAGCCCAGGAGGCCGAGCGCCGCAAGACCATGACCACGAGCGGCGTTCCACGCCCCGAGCAGGTCGCCGGCCTCACCGGCATGCAGGTGTTCGAGCGCATGTTCAGCGGCGAGCTGCCCTACCCGCCCATCGGCGAGACCATGGACTTCCTGCCGCTCGAAGTCGAACCCGGCCGCGCGGTGTTCCAGGGTCGGCCGCTGTTTCGCCACTACAACCCGCTCGGCACGGTGCACGGCGGCTGGATCGCGACGCTGCTCGATTCGTGCGTCGGCTGCGCAGTGCACTCCACCTTGCCGGCCGGCAAGGCCTACACGACCGCGGAGCTGAAGGTCAATTTCGTGCGCGCGGTGACGACGCGCGTGCCGCTGCTGCGCGCAATCGGCAGCGTGATCCACGCCGGCAACCGCATGGCCACCGCCGACGGCCGCCTCGTCGGCCCGGACGGCAAGCTGTACGCTCACGCGTCCACCACCTGCTTCGTCTTCGACGCACCCTGAGGACACCGACATGAGATTGCTCCACACCATGCTGCGCGTCGGCGACCTGCAGCGCTCGATCGACTTCTACACGAACGTGATGGGCATGAGCCTACTGCGCCAGTCCGAGAACCCGTCGCAGAACTACTCGCTCGCGTTCCTCGGCTACGGGCGCAACCCCGAGCACGCCGAGCTCGAGCTGACCTACAACCACGGCGTGTCGTCGTACGAGCTGGGCACGGCCTACGGCCACATCGCGATCGGCGTGCCCGATGCACGCGCGGCCTGCGAGCGCATCCGCGCCGGCGGCGGCAACGTGACGCGCGAGGCCGGCCCGGTCAAGGGCGGCACGACCGTGATCGCCTTCGTCACCGACCCCGATGGCTACAAGATCGAGCTGATCGAACGGCCGAACCTCTGACCTCTGTCCCGACGCTTCCACCATGCTGGCTCAACTCGTCTCCGGTTCGCTGACACGCCGCGGTATCCACTACGCGTGGGTGATCGCCGCCGTCACGTTCTTCGCGATGCTCACGACCTCGGCCGCGCTCGGCCTGCCCGGCGCGATGCTGCAGCCGCTGAGCAAGGAGTTCGGCTGGACCACCGACCAGCTCTCGTCGGTGTTCGCGGTGCGCTTCGCGCTGTTCGGCCTGCTCGGGCCGTTCGCGGCGATCTTCATCGCGCGTTTCGGGCTGCGCCGCATCATGGTGACCGCGGCCAGCTTCATCGCGATCGCGATGGTGCTGGCCACGCAGGTCACGCAGCTCTGGCAGCTGTTCGTGCTGTGGGGCCTGGTGCTGGGTTGCGGCACCGGCCTGACGGCGCTGGTGCTCGGTGCGATGGTCGCGAGCCGCTGGTTCACCGAGCGCCGCGGCCTGGTCGTCGGCCTGTTCGCCGCGAGCACAGCCACCGGGCAGCTGATCTTCCTGCCGATCGCGGCCTGGATGATCGAGCACCTGGGCTGGCGCTACGCGGTGATCCCGGTCTTCGTCGCCTGCGCGGTCGTCGCGGTGCTCGCAACGCTGTTCATGCGCGATCACCCGCGTGATGTCGGCCTGCGCTCCTATGGCGAGCCCGAGGGCACGCCGCAGGACGCGATCCCGGCCACGCCCGCGCCGCTGAACTTCCTCGGCCCGTTCAAGGTGCTCGTCGAAGCCTCGCGCAACCGCACGTTCTGGATCCTCGCCGGCAGCTTCTTCATCTGCGGGCTGTCGACCAACGGGCTGGTGCAGACGCACTTCATCTCGCTGTGCGGCGACAACGGCCTGTCGGCGGTGCCGGCGGCCTCGGTGCTGTCGATGATGGGCGCGTTCGACCTGTTCGGCACGACGCTGTCGGGCTATCTCTCGGACCGCTACGACAACCGCAAGCTGCTGTTCTGGTACTACGGCCTGCGCGGGCTGTCGCTGTTCTGGCTGCCGTACTCGACCTTCACGCTGTTCGGCCTGTCGACCTTCGCGATGTTCTATGGGCTGGACTGGATCGCCACCGTGCCGCCGACCGTCAAGCTCGCCGCGCAGGAGTTCGGCAAGGAGCGCGCCGGCATGATCTTCGGCTGGGTCTTCGCCGCGCACCAGCTCGGCGCCGCGGTGGCGGCCTACGGCGCGGGCCTGACGCGCACATTGCTGCTGACCTACAACCCGGCGCTGTTCGCCGCCGGCGCTGCGTGCCTCGTGGCCGCGGCGTTGGTGCTGCTGATCCGACTGCAGCCGAGACCGGTGGCGGCGGCAGTGGCCGCCTGAACCGGCGAAGGCAGCTCCGCTTTTGGCCGTGTGCCCTGATACTGATCACCGAGCTGGATCAGGCCGCCGCGCGTCGGCGATCAGACCTTGCACCAACCGGCTGCTGCGCAGCTCGCGGGATTCGGCCGGCATGCTGTCGAACGCGGCCCGGGCCTGAGCGAGCAGGGTCTTCGCTTGGTCGGGTGTGGCCAACGCTGCGGCCACGATCGCGAGCACCAGGTCGAGCTTGTGCATTTGGTCATCCGTCTGGCGCTCGTGGACTTCGCGCTGCAAGGCGAGCGCAGGCTCGGCCAGCACACGTGCTTCGTCGAGTTGTCCGGCATGGGCCAGGGTGATCGCCAACAGCGAAGCATCGTAGGCCGCATCAAGCCGATCACTGAGGGTCGCGGCGGGCAGTTGTTTGTGCGTTTCGGCGACGAGGTGGAATTGCTGCTGGGCTGCGGCGTAGTCCCGGGCCTGAAGAGCCACCCAGCCCAGAGTGGTGTGCAGGGAATTCAATGCGCTGGCCACCCGCAGACGCTCGAAGTCATTGGTGGTCTGCAACGCCAGTAGCTGCTCGCGCAGCCCCTTGGCGGTAGCACGTGCGCGCGCCAGGTCGCCCAGGAGCATCGCCGACTTAACGGGTTGGATTTTGGTTTGTATTGCGAAGTACTGGAGAAGAAAGGATGGCGGGCCATTGCCGCGCATGCTGATCTCGAAGAGATGCCGCCTGTCGGCTAGGTATTGGTCGGCAACCGCGGTTTGCCCGAGCTCAGCGGCGACTTTGGCGGCCCAGTCGACGCTGTAATAGAGCGACTGGGCAACCACGTACGATCCTTCGGCCGCACGCTCGAACTCCCTGTTCTGCAAGACCTTGGCCAGGCTGTCGTTGGGGCGACCCTGATCCCACATGGCAGCGGACGCAATGGTTCGAGCGTTTATCAGCCTGCTCTTGGAAACAGCGTCACTCGGGTCGATGCGCGACAGCATGGCCCAGTCGCGTACCGCGTCGTTGGCTGCAGACAAGCGACGCCCCAACTGCAATTGATTGCTAGCCAGGGCCGCCAGCGATTCCGAAATCAGGGCACGCGCCCGCAGCGCCAGCATGTTGTTCGGCTGCCGCTCAATCAGTTTCGATGTCACGCTCAAGCCCTCTTCGCTGGCGCGGGCAGCGTCCGTCGGCCGGTCCGCCCTGTCGTAGGCCTCGACCAGCAGGGCCGCCGCGATGCCGAAGTTGGCCGCTGCGTCGCTGTCGGCGAGCAGCGGGTCGATGCCGCGCCAGGTTGCCAGGGCCGCCTCCAAGGCTGCCAGTCCGGGCTCAAAGCGGCGCTGCCGCGTTTGCACGAGCCCAAGCTGGGTCAGCGCTGCCGCGTGGGCGCGGCGCAAGGCGACACTCGCGCCGCCGGCCGCCGCCGCCGGCGCAAGCACCGACACGGCTCTCTCGGCCGGAGGTACGGCTTCGCGGTCGTAGCCCGCCGGTGTGACCGCGCGCGATTGTTCGGTCAGCCCGAGAGCCAGTCCGATCGCAGCGGCTTCGCTGCCGTCGCCGCGGGCGCGCAGCCCATCGAGTGTCTCGACGGCCGCGCCGACCACCGCGCGCGCCTCGTCGATCCGGCTTTGAACACGCAGCACGGCGCCGTAGCGCACTTGCGCCAGCGCCTGGTTGCGTTCGGTCTCGGGTGATCGCAGCTCGGCGGGCAAGGCGCGGTAGTAGTCGAGCGCGCGCTTGGCCATCTCGCCGACGAGATCGAGCCGGCCCACGGGTTCCAACTCGCGATAGAAATCGTCGAGCAGATAGACGATCAGGCGCTCTGACTCGCCGCGCGCGGCTTCGGCCATCGCGCGTGTGGCCTGGGCGCGCTGCGCCTGGAGCAAAGCCACGCCGCTGCCGCCGAGCACCGCCACCAGCACGGCGGCGGCGGCGCTCGCGCCGATCCGATGGCGTCGCAGCGTCCTGCGCACGCGGTGCAGCGCCGAGTCGGGCCGTGCCAACACCGTGTCGCCTTTCAGGTGCCGCTCGATGTCTTGTGCCAGCGCGTCCACGCTGGCGTAGCGCGACGCGGGTACGCGCTTGAGCGCCATGCCCAGGATGGCATCGATCTCGCCGCGCAGCGCCCCGGCAGTCGCCTTGTCTTGCGCCCGGCTGCTGGCCAGCGGTGGCTCGCCTGCCAGCACCGCGGCCTCGAGTGTCGCGGGACTCGCGGCCTGGAACGGCAGGCGCCCCGTCAGCAGTTCGAACAACAACACCCCGAGCGAGTACACGTCCGAAGCCACCGTGATCGCCTCGCCCTGGATCTGCTCGGGCGACGCGTAGTACGGTGTCAACACGCGACCCTGCTCCTGCGTCAGCTCCAGGTCGCCGGGCGCCGCTTCGTGCAGCAGCTTGGCGATGCCGAAGTCGAGCAGATGCGCCTGGCCGTCAGCCGTGACAAGCACGTTGGAGGGTTTGAGGTCGCGGTGTACCACCAGACGGCCGTGGGCATAGGCGACGGCGCGTGCCACCTGCAGAAACAGGCGCAGCCGTTCCGGCACGCCGAGCGCCTTCGCTTCGCACCAGACATCCAGCGCTTGCCCGTCGATGTATTCGAGCGCGAGATAAGGCCGGCCCGATGCATCGACACCGGCGTCGTAAAGCCGCGCGATGTTCGGGTGCTCGAGCAGCGCGCCGATGTCTCGCTCGCGCGCCATGCGCTCGGCCAAGCCCGCGCCCCAGGCCAGGCGCGGCAGCTTGAGCGCGACCTGCCGTTTCAGGCTCCCGTCGGCACGCTCGGCCAGCCAGACTGCGCCCATGCCGCCGCGCCCGATCTCGCGGATCAGACGGTACGGTCCGACGCGGTCGTCGGGCCGGGCCACCATTTCATCGACCGCGCCGCCCACCAGCTTCGGCCCATCGGACATGAACCCGACGTGGCCTGGCGACCGGTGCACGGCCAGCATCTCGCGCAGCTGCGGCAGCAGGTGCCGATGCGCCTCGGGCAGCGCCGCGAGCCAGCCTTCTGCCTGCGCCGGTTCGAGGTCGAGCGCATCGTCGAGCAGGCGGCTCAAGGTCGAGAGATCGGCGGGGCTGGGAGACATGGTGCGGGCTCGGTCGTGGCTCTACGGGTACAGACGCATTTGCGCGCCCGCACCGGACACGGCGGCTACGCCTTCAGCGCGCTCATCAGCAGCAGGCGGGCCTTGTCCCAGTCGCGCCGCACCGTGCGCTCGGTCACACCCAGGACCTCGGCAATCTCGACCTCCGAATAGCCTCCGAAGTAGCGCATCTCGACCACTTGCGCCAGGCGCGGCTCGGCCTGTTCGAGCGCGAGCAGGGCTTCGTGGACGTGCAGGACCTCGGCCTCACCGGTCGGCAGTTCGGCCGAGAGCTGGGTGTTCAGGGTCAGTTCGGTCACGTCGCCGCCGCGCCGCTGCGCCTCGCGCTCGCGCACCGCATCGATGACGACCGAACGCATGACCTTGGACGCATAGGCAAAAAACGCCCGGCGGTCTTCAATCCGCAGTTCCCCGACCTTCAGAAAGCGCAGATAGGACTCGTGCACGAGCGCGGTGGTCTCCAGAAACGTGTTCCGGCCGCCGTCTCGCAGGCGCGAGCGCGCCAACTTTCGGAGTTCGGAGTACGCGGCCGAGAACAGTTCGTCCCTCGCCGCGAGATCCCCGGTGCCGACTTTCTGGATCAATTGCGTGAGGCTGCTCACCCGGCCCGACTCCTCTGAATGGTCTCGTGCCGATTGGGGCACAAACCAAACCAATTGAGAAGGCCCGTGCTCGGTCGCGTTGGGTGACGGAACAGCACACCGCCTATTTGATTGAACGGCGATGTCCGGTCTGACGGCGAATGCGCGTCCGATCAAGGGAGGGCAGGTGCGGAGTTCGATCCGAGACCCTGAGCCCCTGCGTTCAACCTGACGGAGCACGCCATGTCCATCGACTTCCATTCCACGGAGCGGCCGAACTACCCGCAACCAACGCGTGCCGAGAAGACCGCGATGGCTCTTGCCGCGGCACTCTTGAGCAGCACCCTGCTGGGAAGCATGCTGAGCATGTTCGAGACGCGCAGCGAGGAGGCCGCGATGGCTCGGACAGCAGTCAGGACCCAGCCCTCAACCGACGGACTTGCCGTGCGCAAGACCAATTCCGGAGCGCGCGGTTGAACCAGGACGGGCCTCAGCCGCGCAGCGCGCTCGCCTCGCGCGCGAGCTGCGTGATGCGCGCCCAGTCCTGCGCGGCGACCGCGTCGCTCGGCGTCAGCCACGAGCCCCCGCAGACCTTGACGTTGGGCAGCGCGAGGAACTCCGGTGCGCTCGCCAGCGTGATGCCGCCGGTCGGGCAGAACACCACGTCGGTGAACGGCCCGGCGAGTGCCTTCAGCATCGCGATGCCGCCGGCCTGCATCGCCGGGAAGAACTTCAGGAAGAAGTAGCCGTCGGCGTTCGCCTGCATCACTTCGCTGCCGGTCGCGGTGCCGGGCAGCAGCGGCAGGCCGATCGCGCGGCAGGCCTGGCCGATCGAGGCCGTGTAGCCGGGGCTGACCGCGAACGTGCAGCCTGCGTCCTTCGCGGCCTGCGCATCGGCCGCGCTGCGCACGGTGCCGGCGCCGAGGATCGCGTCGGGCACCTCGCGCGCGATGAGTTCCATGCACTGCAGCGCGATCGGCGTGCGCAAGGTCACCTCGAGCACGCGCACGCCGCCGTCGACCAGCGCGCGTGCCATCGGCACCGCGTCGGCGAGCCGGTTGATCACGATCACCGGGATCACCGGGCCGTGGGAGACGAGGTCCAGGGTGTTCATCATGATGCCGATGTCCTGCGGAGTTTCATTGGAGTTACAGCGCGGCGCAATCAAAGCCAGGTGCAGGCGCCCTGCTCGGCGCTCAGCACGTTGCGGCGCATGCCGGCGAACAGTTCGCGGCCGAGGCCGTGGCCGTTGACATCGGCCTGCGCATCGGGCAACACCGCCTGTTCGCGCGCGGCCCACGCCATCGTGTCGACCAATGCAGCGAGCGTGCCAGCCACCGCGTCGAGGCGCAGCAGGTCGCCGTCGCGGACCTTGCCGAGCGGGCCGCCGTGCATCGCCTCCGGGCTGACGTGGATCGCGGCCGGCACCTTGCCCGACGCGCCGCTCATGCGCCCGTCGGTGACCAGCGCGACCTTGAAGCCGCGTCCCTGCAACACGCCCAGCGGCGGCGTCAGCTTGTGCAGCTCGGGCATGCCGCAGGCCGCCGGGCCCTGGAAGCGCAGCACCGCAATGAAGTCACGCTCGAGTGCGCCCGCCTTGAAAGCGGCGAGCAGCTGTTCCTGGGTGTCGAACACGATCGCCGGGGCCTCGACGATGTGGCGATCCTCCGGCACCGCCGACACCTTGATCACCGCGCGGCCGAGGTTGCCGGTCAGCAGCTTCAGGCCGCCCTCGGGCCCGAACGGCGCGGCCGCGGTGCGGACGATGGAATCGTCGATCGGCGTCTCCGGGAGCGCGCGCCATCGCAGGCCTTCCCCGGCCTGCACCGGCACCGTGCCGTACGCGCACAAACCGCCCGGCGCGACGGTCGCGACATCGCCGTGCATCACGCCCGCATCGATCAGCTCGCGGATCACGAAGCCCGGCCCGCCAGCCGACTGGAACTGGTTCACGTCGGCCACGCCGTTCGGGTAGACGCGCGCCAGCAGGGGCGTGGCGTGCGACAGCTCGGCGAAGTCGGTCCAGTCGATCACGATGCCGGCGGCGCGCGCGACCGCGACCCAGTGGATCAGGTGATTCGTCGAGCCGCCGGTGGCGAGCAGCGCGACCATCGCGTTGACGATCACGCGCTCGTCGACGAGGCGGCCGATCGGCGTGAACGTCGCCTGCCGGGTGATGCCGAGCAGCGTGCGCACCGCCTCGCGCGTCAGCGCCTCGCGCAGCTGCGCGTGCGGATGCACGAAGGCGGCGCCGGGCACGTGCAGGCCCATCGCCTCGAGCAGCATCTGGTTGC
>Ga0207658_10004119_pt1 | contig 10139 bp, 8 predicted proteins | sample KBSS33metaG_FD_184322 | JGI IMG/M metagenome (GOLD analysis project Ga0207658, IMG submission 184322) | Switchgrass rhizosphere microbial communities from Kellogg Biological Station, Michigan, USA - KBS S3-3 metaG (SPAdes) (version 2) | ecosystem: Host-associated > Plants > Roots > Rhizosphere >...
CTCGACCCCGGGCTCGGCGGCGAGCAGCATCGTCAGCCCCCGTCGGAACAGCTCCTGGTCGTCGACGACCAGAACCCGAATCGGTTCAGGCTCCCCGTGCTTGGTGTCCACCACCAACGAATCATGACACGAGTGGGGGGTATGACGGGCACGGACGGGGCATACCGACGCTCGGGGGGGTGGCCCAGATGGGCCAACCCGGGTGGCACCAGATCGCGGCCGCGACCCTCGGGCAGCTCCCTGGTCAGGTGAGGTCGAGCGCGATCACGCCGTAGTCGTAGCCGCGCCGGCGGTAGACGACCGAGGGCCGGTCGTTCTCCTTGTCGACGAACAGGTAGAAGTCGTGCCCGACGAGCTCCATCTCGTAGAGCGCCTGGTCGAGCGTCATCGGGGTCGCCGCGTGGGTCTTCTCGCGCACGACCAGGGGGCCGTCGCCGGTCACCGCGATGGGTCCGACCTCACGCTCGCGGACCTCGTCGGGCGCCGACTCGACCTCGGTGTCCGCCTCGGCGAGGGACTGGCCGACGGAGACCGGCGTGTGCCGGCCACGGTGGATCCGGCGCCGGTCGGCGGCGCGCCGCATCTGCGCGGCCATCTTGTCGAGCGCCAGGTCGAGGGCGGCCATCTTGTCGGCGGCCACCGCTTCGGCGCGGATCACCGGACCCTTCGAGAACGCCGTGAGCTCGAGCCGGACGGCACGGTCGCGCTGGCGCGGATTCGCTTCGGACTCGACCTCCACCTGCACCCGCATGATGCGGTGGTCGTGCTTCTCGAGCCGGGACAGCTTCTCCACGACGTGACCGCGATAGCGGTCGCTGATCTCGCAGTGCCGGCCAGTGACAACGACGTCCATGTGAACCTCCCGTGTAGGCGTTTGTCCTGTTCGGTTGGTCAGGTGAGGCACGTGTGGTGCCCAGTCGACCCCAGAACGGCAAGAGCCCGGGAGATCCCCCGGGCTCTACGTCCTCGGGTGGACTCCATGCACAGACGGTAGTCGGCCCCCGGTGCCCACGGAAGGGACTTCCGGCTCTTTCAGGAAGACCACAGCCACGCAGGAAGCTGAGCGCCCTCCGTCGAGCGGCGGCGAGGGGTGGCGGCCACCGTGGCCACCCTGACGACTTCTAGACCGGACGTCTCGAGCGCTCGCTGCGCCTCACGCACGGTGGAGCCCGTGGTCAGCACGTCGTCACAGACGACCATGCGCAGCGGTCGCTGCCGGAGCCGGCGGACGGCGGCCCGGTGCGTGTGCATCGAGCCCGCGAGGTTCGCGGCCCGGGCGGCCGCGCCCAGGCCGGCCTGGTCGAGCACGCCCCCTCGCAGGCGGAGCAGTCGACGGACCTCGACGGCGAGCCCGGCTCTGGCGAGGTGCCGCGCGGCCCGCGCCGTGATCGTGTGCGTCGGGTCGTGGCCGCGGGCGCGGACCGTCGCGGGCCGCGACGGGACGGGCACCAGCACCACGGGGCTGCCGCGCGGCAGCTCACAGGCCACGGCGCCGGCGAGCAGCAGCGACAGCGGCCCGGCCAGCCCGAGCAGGCCGCGCTCCTTGAGACCGAGCACCATGGCGCGCACGGTGCCGTCGTAGGCGCCCGCCGCCCATGGCTCGACCAGGCCGGCCGGCGTCGGCGTGGGCCAGGCGGGAGCGGCCCCGCTCGGCAGGTCGGCCCAGCAGTCGCGACACAACAGCCGTCCCGGTCGCCGGCACCCGACGCACACCCCGCCCAGCAGCAGGTCGAACGCTCCGTCGAGCAGCTTCTCGGACACGGCGCCATTCCACGCACCCGACCCCGGCCACGCCAGCACCGTCGGACGGACCTGTGGAGGACCGCTCCGGGGCGGGCGGGTGTGCACGGTTCGCGGCCGTGCGGGCCGGTCAGCTCACGTAGGACAGCATGGTCACGCCGGGATCGACGTCGATCTCGTCGACCCGCGATCCGGCCAGGTCGCGCAGGGCCGCGCGGGCCGGCGCGCCGTTGGCGCCCACGGACCGCACGAAGGCGTAGATCGGCTCGCCCTCGACCGGGGTGCCGGTCAGGCCGACGACGTCGTCGGGGATCGTCACCGAGAACGAGTCGGTGGCGCCGTTGACGGAGACGCTGCGCACCTGGAACAGCTCGCGGCTGAGCGGGTGCAGGACCACGATGCTGGTGGGTGTCCGCCAGGCGATGTCGCGGATGTGGCCGTCGAGGTCGGTGGGATCGGTGATGTCGTCGGCCGGCAGGGCCCGCGTCACCCGGCCGTCCCCTGTGGTCAGGATCCGGCTGATCACCAGCGCGTCGTCGTCGGTGTCCCGGCGGACCACGGCGACCAGCCTCGACCCGTCCCTCGAGATCAGGAAGGCCCGCACGTCCTCACCGCTGATGCCCGGCACGTCGACGGTGCGCATCCGGCCGTGGTGGAGGTAGGACACCTCCGCCCCGGACGCCCGGCGGTCCACCTCCCAGACCCGCCCGGTGAAGTCCCAGACCGGCCGCAGCAGGTCCTCCCCCGTCGTGATCAGTGCCCGGGGCTCGACGCCGGTGTCCTTCACCGGCGCCAGCCACAGGGTGCTGCCGGTGGCCGAGACGCCGGCGACGTTCTCGGCGCGCAGGTCCGGGGAGACGGTGCGCAGGCTGTAGTCGCCTGCGCCGAAGGGACCGGTGACGATCTCCAGGTTCTGCGCGCTGCCGCCGACCATCCTCCCGTTCAGGAGCCCGTACAGCTGGGTGCTCGAACCGGCGACGTACGGCGCGTACTCGTGGCCGTGGTCGGTGCCGAACTGCGTCTCTCCCGCGATCTGCACCGGACGGCCGTCGATGCTGACCCGGAACCCCGAGATCGTCTGGTCCTGGCTGAGGGTCCAGGCGAGCTGGGAGACCATCAGCTCGGACTGGTCCGACGTCGGCAGCACGGCGTCGCCGCTGTCACTGGTCAGGTCGATGCGGGCGACCCCTCCCGAGACGGGGACCGAGACCACCGAGCGCAGCCCCGGCGGAAGGTAGCTCTGCTCGGTGAGCTCCGCGGAGGGACGCTGCAGCAGCCCGTAGACCAGCGTGGAGGCGAACTGGCCGCCGCGCGGCACGAACACCGGCTCGGGCACCAGGATCTGCGCGGACGGGTCGAAGAAGTAGAGGGAGACCTGCTTGAACCGCTGGTCGAACCACGATGCTGGTACCAGCAGGTGCTGCGGCGGCTGGGTGATCCGCCACCCGTCGTCCTCGAGCGTCAGCGGGAACCTGACCGTCGAGTCCGGCTCGGAGGCCGCTCCGAGCCAGGCGCCGCGGGCGTCGGTCTCGTCGGCGTTGAGCAGCTCGACGACCTCGGTGGTGCCCCCGTCAGCGGCGGCCGTGACCTCCCGGTAGCCGTGCGGCGCGGTGTAGGAGCTGTAGACCACCATCCCGCTCGGCTGCCAGGCGGCGTTCGCCTCCGGGGTCAGGAACTCACGGGCCACCGAGGTCTTGATCGGCGGGGTCGCCTGCATGGCGTAGAGGAACCCGCGGACGATCTCCTCCGGAGTGTCGCCCTTCTTCGGCCCCGGCGGGTTGATGCTCGCCGGCTGGTCCTCCTGGCTCAAACCCGTGGCCGTCGACTCGTGCACCGGCCCGCTGTCGGGCATGTTGATCCCGCAGCCGGTGAGCGCCAGGCAGAACGCCGCGGCGAGCGCCGTCCTCCGTGGGGTCACCGGACCGGCTCCGGAGCGTCCTCGGGTACCAGCGGCAGCGGGCTCTGCCGCAGCGAGCCGCCGACCCGGCGGGGCAGGGTGAGCCGGAACTGCGACCCCTCCCCCGGCCGGCCCCAGGCCTGCAGCCAGCCGCCGTGCAGGTGGGTGTCCTCCATGGAGATCGACAGGCCCAGGCCGGTGCCGCCGCTGGTGCGGGCGCGGGCCGGGTCAGCACGCCAGAACCGGTTGAACACCATCGCCGACTCGCCCGGCGCCAGCCCGATGCCGAAGTCACGCACGGCGATGGCGGCGGCCTGGTCGTCCCCGGCCACCCGGATCACGACCCGGGCCAGGCCGGTGCGCTGGCCGTCCGGGTGCGCGTGGTCGATGGCGTTGGTGACCAGGTTGCGAACGATCCGCTCGACCCGGCGTACGTCGGCCTCGGCCAGGCAGGGGTGGTCGGGGGCGTCGACCTCGAGCCGCACCTGCCGCTGCTCGGCCAGTGCGCGGGTGGTGTCGACGACCCGGTGGGCGACGTCCACGAGGTTGACGTCGTCGGTCTCGAGGACGGCGGCCCCCGCGTCGAAGCGGCTGATCTCCAGCAGGTCGACCAGCAGCGTCTCGAACCGGTCCAGCTCCTTCTGGAGGAGCTCGGCGGCGCGCCCGGTGGCCGGGTCGAAGTCGCGCCGGGCGTCGTGGAGCACGTCGCCCGCCATCCGGACCGTGGTGAGCGGCGTGCGCAGCTCGTGGGAGACGTCCGCGACGAAGCGCCGCTGCACCCGGCTGAGCTCCTCGAGCTGGCGGATCTGGCGCTGCAGGTTGGAGGCCATCTGGTTGAACGACGTCGCGAGCCGCGCGAGGTCGTCGTCGCCCGAGACCCGCAGCCGCTCCTGCAGCCGGCCGGACGCCAGCCGCTCGGCGACGCGGCGCGCCATCCGCACCGGCGTCACGACCTGCCGGGTGACCAGCCAGCTCACGCCGGCGACCAGCACGAGCATCAGGGTGCCGGCCGTCAGCAGCGCCCGGACGACCAGGCTCATGGTGTTCTCCTGCTCCTGGAGCGGGAACAGGAAGTAGATGGTGTATGTGCTGCCGTCCGCCGGCAGCTGCACCTGCGCGCCCACCGCGATGCCGGGCTCGTGACCGACGACCCGGTCCTCGTTGTCGGTGCGGACGATCGAGGTGTAGGTCCAGGCCATGGAGGCGTCGGGCTGGTCGAAGTGCCGCTCCAGCGAGACCGGCACGCTGGAGGCGGCGAAGTGGCTGCTGCGGACACTGCCGCCGTCGGCGATGCGCGCCCCCTCCTCGGCCGGGCCGGCCACCACGACGCCGTAGCCGCGGGTCGCGCCGCGCGCGATGATCAGCTCGGTCAGGTCGCTGCGCTGCACCGATGCGTCGACGTCCTGCCCCGTCGCGGACCCCAGCCGGGTGTTGGCCTCCTGCACCTCGTCGGCCACCTCGCCGGTGACCGCCTTGACCCGGTTGTCCAGCAGCCCGTCGCGGGTCTGCTGGAGCAGCAGCCAGCCGACCGCGGTGATGACGACGGCGGTCAGGATGACGGTGCTGGCGACGACCCGTGCCTGGATCGACCGGCGCCAGAAGGTCAGCCCGCGACGCAGCGCCCCGGGCAGACGCCTTGGTCCCCCTGAGGCACCGGAGCGCGGGCCTCGATCGGCGCGGGCGCGGAGCATGGCGGCTCCCGTCAGGCCGTGCCGGCCTTGTAGCCGACACCCCGCACGGTGACCACGATCTCCGGGTTCTCGGGGTCGTGCTCCACCTTCGAGCGCAGCCGCTGCACGTGCACGTTGACCAGCCGGGTGTCCGCGGCGTGCCGGTAGCCCCAGACCTGCTCGAGCAGCACCTCGCGGGTGAAGACCTGCCACGGCTTGCGGGCGAGGCAGACCAGCAGGTCGAACTCGAGCGGGGTCAGGTTGATGGGGGTGCCGTTCCGCGTCACGGAGTGCCCGGCCACGTCGATCGCCAGGTCGCCGATCACCAGCGACTCCTGTGCCGCGCGGTCGTTGCGGCGTACGCGCGCCCGGATCCGGGCCACCAGCTCCTTGGGCTTGAACGGCTTGACGACGTAGTCGTCGGCGCCCGACTCCAGCCCGACCACCACGTCGACCGTGTCGCCCTTAGCGGTCAGCATCACGATCGGCACCCCGGACTCGGCGCGGATCTCGCGGCACACGTCGATGCCGTCCTTGCCGGGCAGCATCAGGTCCAGCAGGACGACGTCGGGCCGGTAGTCGTGGAAGGCCTCCATCGCGAGGTCACCGCGGGTGACCACCCGTCCGTCGAAACCCTCCTGGCGCAGCACGATGGTGAGCATCTCGGCGAGCGACGCGTCGTCGTCGACCACCAGGACCCGACCCTTGGTGGCGAGGTCCATCGCCCCTGCGGCGTGCTCAGCCATGCCGCAAGTGTGCCTCACCGGCACACGACGGGCGCCGAAGACGCAAGCGTGCGCGCGGTGACCCGTCACAAACTCTTCCGGAGGAGCGCAGCGGGGGAGGAAAGTTTGTGACGGGTCACCGCACTTGGCACCTGGCCGAGCCGCGCTCCCGACCTGTCAGGGAATCACTCGCGCACCACAGACAGACAGAAACCCGGGCAGCGCCGTACGCCACCCAGGTTCCCGTCTTTGCTTTGAGTCAGTACCGGTAGTGGTCCGACTTGTAGGGACCCTCGACCGCAACGCCGAGGTACTTGGCCTGCTCCTCGGAGAGCGTCGTCAGCTTCACGCCGAGCGCGTCGAGGTGCAGCCGAGCGACCTCCTCGTCGAGGTGCTTGGGCAGCACGTAGACGCCGACGGGGTAGTCCTCGGGCTTGGTGAAGATCTCGATCTGCGCGAGTACCTGGTTGGTGAAGGAGTTCGACATCACGAACGACGGGTGGCCGGTCGCGTTGCCGAGGTTCATCAGCCGGCCCTCGGACAGCACGATGATCGAGGTGCCGCCCTCGAAGGTCCAGACGTCGACCTGCGGCTTGACGTTCTTGCGGGTCGCGACCCCGTCGGCCTCGAGGCCGGCCATGTCGATCTCGTTGTCGAAGTGGCCGATGTTGCCCAGGATCGCGTTGTGCTTCATCCGCTTCATCTGGTCGACCGAGACGACGTCCTTGTTGCCCGTCGCCGTGATGATGATGTCGGCGACGTCGAGGACGTTGTCGAGGGTGTCGACCTGGTAGCCGTCCATCGCAGCCTGGAGCGCGCAGATGGGGTCGATCTCGGTGACGATGACCCGGGCGCCCTGGCCGCGCAGCGACTCGGCGCAGCCCTTGCCCACGTCGCCGTAGCCGCACACGACGGCGACCTTCCCGCCGATCAGGACGTCGGTGGCGCGGTTGATCCCGTCGATGAGCGAGTGCCGGCAGCCGTACTTGTTGTCGAACTTGGACTTGGTGACCGAGTCGTTGACGTTGATGGCGGGGAAGAGCAGCGAGCCCTCCTTCATCATGTCGTAGAGCCGCAGCACACCGGTGGTGGTCTCCTCGGTGACACCCTTGATCTCACCGGCGATCGGGGTCCAGCGCTCCTTGGTCTCGGCGAGCGAGGCGTTGAGCACGTCGAAGATGACCTTCTGCTCGTGGCTCTTGGCCGAGGCCGGGTCGGGCGCGACACCGGTCTTCTCCATCTCGACACCGAGGTGCACGAGCAGCGTCGCGTCGCCACCGTCGTCGAGGATCATGTTGGCGAACGTGCCCTCGGGCCACATCAGGATCTGCTGGGTGCACCACCAGTACTCCTCCAGGGTCTCGCCCTTCCAGGCGAAGACCGGCACGCCGGCCGGGGCGTCGACGGTGCCCGTCGGGCCGACCGCGACCGCCGCGGCGGCGTGGTCCTGGGTGGAGAAGATGTTGCAGGAGGCCCAGCGCACCTCGGCGCCGAGCGCGACCAGCGTCTCGATCAGGACGGCGGTCTGGATGGTCATGTGCAGCGAGCCGGCGATCCGGGCGCCGGCGAGCGGCTTCGAGTCGCCGTAGCGCTCGCGCATCGCCATCAGGCCCGGCATCTCGTGCTCGGCCAGGGTGATCTCGGTGCGGCCGTAGTCGGCCAGGTTGAGGTCGGCGACCTTGAAGTCCATCTGGTGTCTCCTAGGAACGGTGGAGTCAGGTCTGCGCCGCGCATCTGCGCGTAGTTGGGATCTCCCACGCTGACCCGGAAAGCCTAGGGCGGCGGGCGCCCGAAGGAGGAATCGCCGAGGCCCAGCGATCAGTGCGCCGCGCGGGCCGGCCGCAGCTGCATCGCCGCGACCACGAGCGCGCCCTCCACCGCCCCGATCGCCGCCGAGACCACGGTGTTGACCAGCCACCCCAGCAGCGCCCCCACGCCACTGACGGCGTGGTGGACGCGGGTCTCCCAGTGGTGCACGTGCTCGTAGGGCGCGTGCCAGCCGAGGTCGTCGGCACCGACCAGCAGGATGTGGCCGCCGACCCACAGCATGGCCGCGACCCCGACGACCGAGATCACGGCCAGCAGCCTCGGCATCGCCTCGACCAGCCCCCGCCCGACCCGCTGTGCGAGCGCCGTCGGCCGCTGGGCCAGCAGCAGACCCACGTCGTCCATCTTCACGATCAGCGCGACGACGCCGTAGACCAGCACCGTGATCGCGACCGCGACGACGGCGAGGATGATCGCCCGCGGCACGAAGGCGACATCGGCGACCTCGTTGAGGGCGATCACCATGATCTCGGCGGACAGGATGAAGTCGGTGCGGATCGCGCTGGAGACCATCTTCTCCTCGGCGTCCGGGCCGGCCTCTGCAGCGAGCTCGTGCTGGGCGTGCCCGCGGAGCCGCTCCCACACCTTCTCGGCGCCCTCGTAGCAGAGGTAGGTGCCGCCCAGCATCAGGATCGGAGAGAGCAACCAGGGCAGGAACTGGCTGAGCAGCAGCGCGGCCGGGAGGATGAAGAGCAGCTTGTTGCGCAGCGAGCCCAGGGCGATCCGCCGGATGATCGGCAGCTCGCGCTCGGCCGCCATGCCGTGCACGTACTGCGGGGTCACGGCGGTGTCGTCGACCACCACCCCGGCGGCCTTGGCGCTGGCCCGGCCCGCCGCGGCACCGATGTCGTCCACGGACGCCGAGGCCATCCGCGCCAGCGTCGCGATGTCGTCGAACAAACCGAACAGCCCGGCGCTCATGGGAGAGAAGTTATCGAGCGGCCACCGGCTCGGCGGCGGCGGCCTCCTCGACCACGACGGCCATCTCCTCGGCCTGGGCGGGTGCGTCCGCGAGCTGCACCGCCTCCTTCACGTGCCGCTCCGCGGTGCCGAACGGGTCGACGGCGTGGGTCAGCACCCGGGCGACGGGCGGCCACGCCAGCGCGAGCGCGAGCAGGCCGGCGGCCAGGGTGGTCACGGGTAGCGAGATCACCGCGTGGTCGTCGGCCCAGCCGAGGTAGCCGGCGTACTCGGCGCTCTTGATGACGAAGCCGTGGAAGAGGTAGACGACCAGGGTCACCGAGCCCATCGCCGTGAACCAGCCGCGGCTGCGCGGGACCAGCGAGAGGAAGGACAGTCCGCCCAGCAGCCCGACCAGGAGCAGGGCGGCGCGCACCACCAGACCGTGCGCGTCCGTCGCGCCGAGATCGTGGTAGCCGTAGCTGTAGTAGAGCCAGTCGGTGCTCCCTACGAGCTGGTCGGTCCAGGTCGTGGCGACGGCGATCCCGAGGAAGACCAGGACGGCGCCGTTGCGGGCCCACGGCTCGCGCAGCCGCTCGAGCGCGTCGGGCGTGGCCTTGAGCCCGAGCACGAAGAACGGCAGGAAGCCGCAGATGCGGAAGAAGTCGAGGGTGCTGCTCGCGACCATGCCACCGAGCAGGCTGGTCGCCACCGCCAACCCCACGGCGGAGGACGCCGGCAGCGCCTTGAAGACCGGCGTGGCGAGCCGCCAGAAGAACAGCGCGGAGAGGTACCACATCGGCCAGTGCGGGTCCTGCCAGATGTCGCGCATGTGCTCGCCGCCGACATAGATCCGGAGGATCGCGAGCGCGCTCTCGAAGATCACGTAGGGGACCGCGACGGTCCGGACCAGCTGCCACATCCGCCGCGGCTCGTAGCTGAACGACCTCGACAGGTAGCCCGTGGCGAAGACGAACGCCGGCACATGCCAGGCGTAGAGGAAGTCGTACAGGTGGTCGTTGACCACGTTGTGCGGCAGCAGCGTCCAGGCGTGGCCGACGACCACCAGCAGCACCAAGGCCATCTTGGCGTTGTCGAACCAGGGGTCGCGAACCTTGGCCGCCACCGGGACTCCCGGGGCAGGCGTCACGGCAGGGGTGGTGACGGCCACATCTGACGCTTACCCCCGATCGGGGTCGCCGACACCTCTGGGGCTCACCGTGAGAGCAGGGTCACTCCGGGCTCACTCGTCGACCAGGCCGACGCGCAGGTACGCCGACGCGTAGGTGCCCGACAGCAGAAGGGAGGCGTAGCAGGCCACCTCCGACGGCGCGTCGCTGCTCACGGTCTCGACCCGGATCCCTCGGGAGGAGGCGGCCG
>Ga0207658_10004120_pt1 | contig 10138 bp, 6 predicted proteins | sample KBSS33metaG_FD_184322 | JGI IMG/M metagenome (GOLD analysis project Ga0207658, IMG submission 184322) | Switchgrass rhizosphere microbial communities from Kellogg Biological Station, Michigan, USA - KBS S3-3 metaG (SPAdes) (version 2) | ecosystem: Host-associated > Plants > Roots > Rhizosphere >...
TGGCGATGGTCACCACGGCCCGCCAGGTCCGTGGATCACGGTTCGCCGCATCGGCGTTGCCCCGCTGGGAGGTCGCTGCCACCAGCACGACAGCACCGTCGGGCTTCATCGACTCGACCGCGGTGCGATAAGCCTCGAACTGCTCGTCCTCGCCGGGCAGTTCGCCTTCGCGGTTCATGAACAGGAATTCGCTGCGGAACAGCCCTACACCGACTGCCCCGGCTTCGAGCGCTGCGGCGGCGTCGCGGGGCAGTTCGATGTTGGCCAGCAATTCAACCCGTTCGCCGTCGAGGGTGACGGCCGGAGTGTGCCGCAGCCGCGCGAGTCGCTCACGGCCCAAGGTGCTTTGGCGTTGCCGGAATCGATACTCCTCCAGCACGATCGGCGAAGGGTCGATGATCACGATGCCCGCGTCGCCGTCGATCACGACCCAGTCGTCTTGCCGAATGATGCGGCTCGCCTCGCGCGCTCCGACGACCGCCGGGATGTCCATGCTGCGCGCGACGATTGCCGTATGCGACGTCCTGCCGCCGACGTCGGTGATGAAGCCCGTGAAGACGCTGCGCTTGAACTGCAGCATGTCGGCCGGCGCGATGTCGTTGGCGACCAGCACCAGCGGATCCTCTCCCGCGAAATCGCGCGGCGGCGCGCCCGGCGCGGGCACGTAGGTCGTTGCGGGTCCGCGGTCCAGCGCGCGCAGCAGCCTCTCGACGACCTGCTCGAGGTCGGCCTTGCGCTCGCGCAGGTACTCGTCCTCCATGTCGTCGAACTGGCGCGACAGCACTTCCAGCTGGGTGGTCAGCGCCCACTCGGCGTTGTACAGGCGCTCGGTGATCCAGTGCTTCACGCCGGTGATCAGCTCCTCGTCCTGCAGCAGCATCAGGTGCACGTCCAGCAGCGCCGAGAGCTCGGCCGGCGCATCGGCCGGCAGATCGCGCTTCAGCGTGCTCAGTTCGTTCGCGACGGCATCGCGCAGGAGTTCGTGGACGATCCCGAGTCGGTGATCGGCCGCCTCGTCGATCTGGCATGCCACGTCGCCGGCTTTCTCTCTGCTTGCGGCGAGCGCCTTCGCGCCGGGAACGTGATCATCGCGGGGTCGCTCACCCCACCTGTGTGGGTCGAGCCTGGTCAGCGGGTGCTCTTCCAGCTCGAGCCTCTCGAGGCGCTCGAGGTCAGCTTCGCATGAGTGCCCCGAGTGTGACTCCCGCGAGTGGGCTCGATCCGGAGCTCTTCAGAAAGCTCTACCGCGACATGGTTCTCATTCGGGGCTTCGAAGATCTCGTCCAGTCCCTGTTCCTACGGGGCGAGATCTTCGGGACGACGCATCTCTACTCCGGCCAGGAAGCGGTCGCGACCGGGGTCGCGAGCGTTTTGGACGATCGCGACCGCGTCGCCGCGACCTACCGCGGCCACGGCCACGCGCTCGCGGTCGGCGTCGATCCGCAAGCGCTTCTCGACGAGCTGCTCGGGCGAGCGACGGGCGTCAACGGGGGGCGTGCCGGCTCGATGAACGTCACCGATCCCGAGCATCGGCTGGTCGGCTGTTACGGGATCGTCGGCGGAACGATCGCAGCTGCCACGGGAGTCGCGATCGCGCTGCGCCGGATCGGAGGGGTCGCCGTTGCTTCTTTTGGCGACGGAGCGATCAACCAGGGGTACTTCTTCGAGTGCCTGAACTTCTGCCAGGTGCGGCGGCTCCCGGTGGTGTTCCTCTGCGAGAACAACGGGTACGGCGAGTACACGCCGTTCGAGGCAGTGACGGCGGGCCCCATCCGCGCCAGGGCCGAGGCGATGGATGTCCCGGCGGAGAGCGTCGACGGGATGCAGGTCTGGGCGGTCCGTGAGGCCGCCAGCAGGGCCGTCGATCGCGCCCGCTCGGGTGCCGGCCCCGCCTTCCTCGAGGCAATCACCTACCGCTACGTCGGTCATTCACGCAGCGACCCCGGACGTTACCGACCCGAAGGCGAGCTCGATGCTTGGAAACAGCGCGATCCCATTCTGCAGCTCCGAGCGCGCCTCATCGAGGAGGAGATGGTCGACGCGGCGGAGCTCGACGCCATCGACGACGAGATCGCCACCCAGCTCGGCGAGCTCGAGCGGCACGGGCTTGAGGCGCCGTTCCCCGCGCCCGTCCGCGCGAACGAGTTCAGGAGCTGAGAGATGCCGTCGGAGCTGACGATGCCGAAGCTCTCCGACTCAATGGAGCGGGCCACGATCATCCGCTGGCTCAAGGCCCCAGGCGAGCCGTTCGAGCGCGGGGCCGAGCTCGTGGAGATCGAGACCGACAAGGCGACAGTCGTGTACGAGGCTGAGGACGACGGGATCCTCCGAGACATCCTTGTCCCGGAAGGCTCGTTGGCGGCCGTGGGCGACCCGATCGCGACGCTCGCCGGCGAAGGAGTCTCCGCCCCGAACGCTCCCGAGAACGGCGCTCCCGTCAGCAGCCCGAGTCGCTCCGCGCCGCCGGCGTCCGTCCCGCCGGCTCCAGCCGGAGGGTCAGTCACGGTCGTGAGCCGGCCGCGGGCGACGCCGGTCGCGCGGCGGACCGCGCTCGAGCTCGGGCTCTCACTGCACGGCCTCAGGGGTACAGGACACGGAGGCCGAATCACGCGATCCGACGTACGCCGCGCATTCGACCAGGGCTTCGCGCACGCTCCGGTCGACCATGCGCCTTCGTCAGGCACCGGAGCGGTGGAGGTCGTCGAGCTGACAGCGACCCAGACGACGATCGCCCAGCGGATGATCGATGCCTCGACCGTCCCGGTCTTTACCGCGGCCGCGGAGATCGACGTCACCGCGCTCATCGACCTTCGTGCGCAGGCGCGCGAGCATTCGCTCGCGGTACCGTCGCTCAACGACTTCGTCGTGAAGGCCGTCGGGCTCGCGCTGCGCGTCCATCCCGAGTTCAACGCCACCTTCGTCGACGGGCGAATCCTGCGCCACTCCCGCGTCAACGTCAGCATCGCCGTGGCAGGCGAGGGAACGCTGCTCGTGCCTACGCTCTTCGACGCCGACCGGAAGAGCGTGGGTGCCATCAGCATCGAGAGCCGTGCGCTCGCAGACGCGGCACGTGCTCGCTCGCTGACTCCCGCGCAGCTAAGTGACGGCACCTTCACCGTGTCGAATCTCGGCATGTTCGGTATCTCGTCCTTCACCGCGATCATCCACGTGCCGCAGGTCTCGATCTTGGCCGTCGGCGGCGTCAGCATGAGAGTCACCGAGACCGAGAGCCGGTTCGAGACCCGCCACCTCATGACGGTGACTCTGACGAGTGACCACCGCGCGATCTACGGGGCGGACGCAGGGCGGTTTCTCGCGACGCTGCGCGACCGACTGGAGCGCCCGCTCTCACTTCTCCTCGAGACCGCGGAGGCGGCACGATGACAACGATCGATTTTCGCACCGCCTTACGAGAGGCCCTCGACGAGGAGCTCGCGGCCGACGAGCAGGTGATCTTCTTCGGCGAAGACGTCGCCGTGGCAGGGGGGGTTTTTGCCGTGAGCTCCGGCCTCTATGACAAGTACGGTCCGGAGCGGGTCTTCGACACCCCGATCTCGGAGCTCGCGCTCGCGGGTGCCGCGTACGGATCCGCCATCAGCGGGATGCGTCCGATCGTCGAGATCATGTTCGGAGACTTCCTCACGTTGGTGATGGACAGCCTCGTAAACCAGGCAAGCAAGTACTGGTTCCTGACGGAGGAGCGGATCAGCGTCCCCCTCGTCGTCCGTTCCGTTGTCGGGGGAGGCGGGCGTTTCGGCGCGATTCACTCCCAGATGCCGATCTCCTGGTTCATGGGAGTCCCAGGGTTGAAGATCGTGGCACCTGCATTTCCGGCCGACGCCAAGGCCCTGCTGAAGGCGGCCGTTCGCGACGAGAACCCCGTGCTCTTCTTCGAGCACAAGCGTCTCTACTCCGTCGAAGGCGAAGCGAACGACGCACCCGTCGAGCTCGGCTCAGCGCGGGTCGTGCGCGAGGGATCTGACGTGACGATCGTCACGGCTATGAAGAGCGTGCACGACACTCTCGAGGCCGCCGCTCGGCTAGCCGAGGGCGGGATTTCGGCCGAGGTGATCGATCTGCGCACGCTCCGTCCTCTCGATCTCCAGGCGATCATGGCCTCGGTTGCGAAGACAAACCGTGTTGTCGTGGTCGAAGAGGGCCCTATCACGGGCGGCTGGGGCGCGGAAGTCCTGGCGTCGGTCACAGAGGAGTCGCTTGGCGATCTCGACGACGCGTGGAGGATCGCGACGCCGAACGGGCCGGTGCCCTACAGCCCGCCCCTCGAGGACGCGTTCCTGCCCGGGGCGGACCGAATCGCGGCCGAGATCGCCGGGAGGCTTCGATGACGACGCGAGAGCAGGACGGGATTACGCTGTCGTAGTGGAAGAACTCGCAGAAGACCCGTTTGACAACGCTGCGGCCGAGCGGCGTAGCGGGGCGGACGGCTTCTCGTCACGAATAGGGCAGACGTTGCGCGAGCAACGCGAGCGGATGGGCATCAGCCTGCGGGAGCTTGCCCGCAGGATCGAGGTGTCGCCCAGCCTCATCTCGCAGATCGAGCGCGATCGAGTCAGGCCGTCGGTCCAAACGCTGTACGCCTTGGTGACTGCGCTTGGGCTGACGATGGACGACGTCTTCCCGGACGTTGCGAATGCGACGCCGACTCCCACGACCCTGTCGCTGCCGCGACCGCTCGAGACGCCGGAGAGTCGATCCGTGATCACGCTCGCCTCGGGGGTGCGCTGGGAGCGCCTGACTCCGAGCAGCGAGCCGTTCGTCGAGTTCCTCTACGTCGTCTATCCCGTGGGAGCTTCATCCTGTCCGCCCGACTCGCTCACTACGCACGGCGGGAAGGAGTACGGGTACGTCGTCAGCGGCCGCCTCGGGGTCCGGATCGGGTTCGACGAGTACAAGCTCGGGCCGGGCACGGCCATCTCGTTTGACTCCTCGGCGCCGCACCGCCTGTGGACGATCGGCGAAGAGCCCGCTACCGGAATCTGGGTCGTCGTCGGTCGGCAGGGTGATCTGCGCATTGTGACCAACACTCTTCCGTGACGCCGATCGTTCGAGGGAGCCGCCACCCACCGTTCGGTCGGAAGCGGCCGATGCCGGCCTGGCTGGGCGCAGCCGATCGCTAAGAGCCGTATGGCACTATTGAACGATGCCTCGCAAGGCCAATAAACGAACGAGCGGAAACGAACGCGGCCTTGGGTCGCGTATCCGTGTGGAGAGGACTCGGAGGGGCATCGGTGTCCGCGAGTTCAGCCGTCGGGTAGAGGTTTCGGCAAGCCTGATATCGCAAATCGAGCTTGGCGGCGCTATGCCTTCCGTCGGGACGCTCTACGCAATCGCGCGTGAGCTTGGGGTTTCGGTGGATGAACTGGTAAACGGCGAGCGATCTGCGCTTAAGAATGCTGCTCCGCAGTCGGGCGTCGGCGAGACGTCGGGGGCTTCGCCTGTCGTCCATGAAGCAGACCGGATGATTCTGCGCCTCGCTTCCGGGGTCGTGTGGGAGCGTCTGACGCCGGCATCTGACAGCGAGATCGACTTCCTGTTTGTGCGCTACGACGTAGGCGGTGCGTCGTGCGCGCCGGACTCCATGATTCGTCATCCTGGCAAGGAGTACGGGCTCGTGTTGACCGGGACGCTCGGAGTCACTCTCGGCTTCGACACGTATACGCTCGCATCGGGCGACTCGATCGCATTCGAGTCGACCACGCCCCATCGGCTCTATTGCGTTGGCGAGGAGGGCGTGGAAGCGATCTGGTGTGTCGTCGGACGCGAGAGCGATGTGCGATTGAGGGATGCGTCGGCCGACGCGTTTCGGTCGCACTCCTAGTCGTCGCGCTCGAGAGGGCTGGCGCTGCGTCCCGAGTTCGCGCCAGCGCTCGCCGGTGGCTCGGTGCTCGACGCCTGCAGGCGCTCGGGCGGAAGTGCTTCGCTAAGCTCTGCTTGACACGGGCTTGACGAGCCGACGGGCGTTAAGCCATACTGGACAACCGTATGGACACGGAACAGGTCCTGGACGTTGCCGTGATCGGCTACGGGCCCGTCGGCCAGTTAGCAGAACGACACACGACGAGCTCTTGGTCAACATTCAGACGGCGCGTTCCCGTTGTCGGCTGTTTCGGAAGAGATGCGGGACTACATGAACGCGATTGGGGTGGTGGACGACGTTCTCCGGTCGCCCCGACCGCGGCTCGAAACATCTAGCTTGACACTGGTGGCGCCTACCTGAAGTTCTTGCGCGAGCATGGGTTGGTAGCGTTGATCGTGCGCCCGGGCTTCTACATTTTCGCGGGAGCGATGGGCGTCGACGAACTCGAGCGCCTCGTGCGGGAACTTCGGACAGCGCTGTCTTAGGGTTGACACCGAAGAGCGTGCACCGCAAGTCGTGTTGTGGAGCCGCAGGGAAGGGCCCTGAGGGCCAGCGAGCACGACGAGACGCTTGACGCGACGACGCGCGTTAAGCAATACTGGACAGCCGTGGGAAGCGCTCAAAGACGCCTCAACCTCTCGGTCGTCGGGCTCGGGGACATGGGAGCACGGTCGCCGACCTTCCCGCGAGGCTGTTGCGAGAGGTCATCCTGGCCGCGGTCGCGCGCCTACAGGGCGACCGCGGGCAGTGCGATCGGATCTAGACCAGTCCTACTGAACGGAGGAGGAGCATGGCCAAGAGACTTCTGATCACCGGTGGCGCGATCATCAGCGTCGACCCAGCGATCGGCGACCTGCGGCAGGGTGACGTGCTAATCGAGGACGACAAGATCGTCGCGGTCGGCCCGTCGGTTGACGGAAGCGACTGCGAGACGATCGACGCGACGGGGATGATCGTCATGCCCGGCCTTGTCGACTCGCACCGTCACTTCTGGCAGACTGGCACGCGCTCCGACTCCGCCGACCAAGTGTTCTGGGACCTCGTCACGAGCCAGTGGCCGAAGGTGGCCGCGTACTACACCGTGGAGGACGTGTACGCGGCGGTGCTTGCCGGCGGCGCCGACGCGATTGACGCCGGCGTGACGACGGTGCTGGACTGGTGCCATGTGGTCAACACGCCGGAGCACGCGGAGGAGAACCTCCGCGCGCTGCGCGAGACCGGCATCCGTTCGCTGTTCCTCTACGGCGCGTCCATGTCGCGCAAGCTCCAAGAGTTCGAGGGGCACACTGAACACGAGGATTCGTGGGCGCCGGTGCGTCGCATGCGCGAGCGCGAGTTCTCGAGCGACGGCGGCCTGGTCACGTTCGGCCTCGCGATCCAGGGGCCGGACGTGACGACGATGGAGATCACCGCCGACGACCTGAAGGTCGCACGCGAGCTCGGCATCCCCGTCGGCATCCACGTCGGCGCGCCTGAGGGCGGCGAACCGTCCTACTCGATCAAGCGGATGCACGAGGTCGGGCTGCTAGGCCCCGACATCAACTTCTCCCACTGCTGCAACAACACGGACGAGGAGCTCCGTATGGTCGCCGACTCGGGCGGGAAGCTCGTCGCGTGCCCGACTCTCGACGTCATGTTCGGGATGGGAAACCCGGCGACGGGGCGCATGCGCGACGCCGGCGCCCGGCCCGGCCTCGGCATCGACTCCGTGGTCGCCTCGAGCGGCAGCATGTTCGACGAGATGCGCGCCGCGCTCCAGTACGAGCGCATGAAGCAGGCGCAGCGCGTCTACGACACGGAGGAGCGCGACGTGAAATCGGTCGACGAGTTGCGGTTCACGACGCGCGAGGCGCTTGAGGCCGCGACGATCGGCAGCGCAGGCGCGATGTGGCTCGACGACAAGGTCGGATCGCTGACGCCCGGCAAGCAGGCGGATGTGATCCTGCTCCGCGCGACCGACCTGAACCTGACGCCGGCGAGCGATATTGTCGGCTCGGTCGTCACCTCGGCGCACGGCGGCAACGTCGACACCGTCCTCGTCGCCGGCAAGGTGCTGAAGCGCGGCGGCAAGCTGACGACGATCGACACGAAGCACGTCAACAAGCTCATCACCGAGGCGCGCGACCGCCTCTACGGCTACGACGACTACGACGGCCTGCGGCCGCCCGCGGCGGTCGCCGCGACGGCGTGAGCAAGGGCCTCGAGAAGCACCTCCGGTAAAGGCGGTCGGCTTGGCCAGACGTCGAGCTTCGCGAAGGCCCGCCTTGACGCGGGCCTTCGCGCTGACCGCCGTCGTTCTACGAACCTGCTCGGTCCGTCGCTCGTCGATCATCAGTCCGTTCGGGAGAGCGCGCGGACGATTGCCGCGACTGTAGAGTAAGAATGTACAAAACGGATGCGGCCAAATGCCCTCTTCATGCGGTTTGGCGCGCTGAGGCGCTGCGCCTCGCGGGAGGGCGTGTAGTTTCACTTGACACGGCGGTTGCCCGCTCGTACAGTGCCGCAAGGAGCGGAGCCGGTGCGCCGGCGGGAGACGTCACGCGAGCGGAGGAGGCTCATGTCCGAGCAGAGCACAGTCGTCGAGGAGCGGTCGAGCGTCGTCGCCGACGGCATGCGGATCGACTGGGACGTGCCGATCGAGATGGAGGACGGCATCGTCCTGCGGGCCGATGTCTTCCGCCCGATCGAGGACGGCCGCTACCCGGTCATCATGACGCACGGCCCGTACGCCAAGGGCCTGCCGTTCCAGGTCGGCTACGCCGGCATGTGGAAGGTGCTCGAGGACAAGTATCCCGAGATCATGCGCGGCTCGACGTGCAAGTACCAGAACTGGGAGACGGTCGACCCGGAGAAGTGGGTCCCCGACGGCTACGTCTGTGTGCGCGTCGACTCGCGCGGCGCCGGCCGCTCGCCCGGGTACCTCGACGTCTTCTCGCCGCGCGAGACGCAGGACTTCTACGACTGCATCGAGTGGGCCGGCGAGCAGCTGTGGTCGAACGGCAAGGTCGGCCTGCTCGGCATCTCCTACTACGGCGTCAACCAGTGGCAGGTGGCAGCGCTGCGCCCGCCGCACCTCGCGGCGATGTGCCCGTTCGAGGGCTTCCATGACTTCTACCGCGACGCAAACCGCCACGGCGGCATCCTCAACACCTTCTTCCCAGAGTGGTTCCCGGTGCAGGTGACATCCGTGCAGTACGGCAATGGCAGCGACCTCGTCAACCCGAACACGGGTGTGCCGCTGGTCGGCGGTGAGCGGCTCTCCGATGAGGAGCTCGCTGCCAACCGCAGCGATCTGGCTGGCGAGGTCCGCCGCCGCGAGCTCGACGACCCGTGGTACCGCGACCGCTCGACCGAGGTAGAGAAGATCACCGTGCCGGTCCTTTCGGCGTCGAACTGGTCGCACTCGCTGCACACCCGGGGCAACTTCGAGGGCTACCGCGCGGTCGCGTCGAAGGAGAAGTGGCTCGAGGTGCACGGCCTCGAGCACTGGACGGAGTTCTATACCGACTACGGCGTCGCGCTCCAGAAGCGCTTCTTCGGCCACTTCCTGAAGGGCGACGATACGGGCTGGGACGAGCAGCCGCCCGTGTTCCTCAACCTGCGCAACATCGACGGCACCTTCGTCCGGCGCGGCGAGGACGAATGGCCGCTCGCTCGGACGCAGTGGACGAAGCTCTACCTCGGCGGCGACGGTGCCTCGCTCGCGCGCGTGCCCGGTCCTGAGGCAAGCCTCGAGTTCGAGGCGCTCGGTGACGGGCTGACGTTCTTCACCGAGCCGCTCGCGGAGCCACTCGAGATCACCGGTCCCTGCGCGCTTAAGCTGTGGATCTCGTCGACGACCGAGGACGCCGATATCTTCGCCGTCGTCCGTGTCCTCGACCCCGACGGCAAGGACGTCACCTTCGTCAGCGCACAGGACCCGAACGGGATCGTGACCAAGGGATGGCTGCGCGCGTCGCACCGCAAGCTCGACGCAACGAAGACGCTGCCGTATCGGCCCTGGCACACCCACGACGAGCAGCAGCCGCTGGTGCCCGGCGAGCGGTACGAACTCGATGTCGAGATCTGGCCCACGTCGGTGCTCGTGCCGGCTGGCTATCGCGTCGGCGTCACCGTCCTCGGCAAGGACTTCTGGTGGGAAGGCGCCGGGCCGTGGCCGCAGATCTACGGGATCGACATGCGCGGCGACGGCATCTTCCACCACAACGATCCAACGGACCGGCCGGAGAGCATCTTCGGTGGCCGCACCACCGTCCACAG
>Ga0207658_10004125_pt1 | contig 10134 bp, 9 predicted proteins | sample KBSS33metaG_FD_184322 | JGI IMG/M metagenome (GOLD analysis project Ga0207658, IMG submission 184322) | Switchgrass rhizosphere microbial communities from Kellogg Biological Station, Michigan, USA - KBS S3-3 metaG (SPAdes) (version 2) | ecosystem: Host-associated > Plants > Roots > Rhizosphere >...
TTCGTCGCATGGTTCCAGTGTCATCCGCGAACTTGTCACCAGTACGCGCGGCGCGGAGGATTTCGCGAGGACGGCGTGGAGCCCGTCAACGATATCGATCGTTCCGAAATAATTGACGCGCAATAAATCGACCGTTGCGCCACCGCCGCCTGCCCATGTGACCAGCGCATCGACATGGTCGCCCGCCAGCTCGCCGATCTTGCGAACGGCTTCCTCCCGCCCTTCGGGCGACGACAGGTCAGCATTGACATCGCTATTGGCGATGTCGACGCGGATAACGCGATCGCCATCAGCCTCCAATACCGCGCATGTCGCTTCGCCGAGCCCGCTCGATGCCCCGGTGACCACTGCAATCCGATTCACTCTCGCATCCTCTTCTCATCCATTGCGGCCGTCGACTGCGACGGTCCGTGAATGGAAAGGGCCGCCGCCGGATTTCGGCGACGGCCCCGATCACCCGCTCTTGCGGAGTTCAGATGCCCCAGAGTTTCGCCGCGTTGCCGCCGACGATCTTCTTGAAGCGCTCTTCGCCGGCCTTGTCGTAGATCTGCTTGGCGATCTTCATCGACTCGCCGAACACACCTTCCGGGTGCGGATAGTCGATCGACCACATCATCTTGTCCTCGCCGATCCAATCGATGAGATCGAGCGAAACCGGATCGTCCATGAACGTCGTCCAGCAATTCTTGTGCCAGTAATAGCTGGGCTTATGCTCGATCCTCGGACGAATGGCCGAGATATAGTCGCGATAGATTTTGTCGGCACCCGTGATGCTTGGAGCGACCCAGCTCGCCCCACCTTCGGTGAACACGATCTTGAGGTCGGGGAAGCGATCGAACAAGCCGGAGAATACCAGCTGTCCGAAGAGCGCGTTGAACGGCTGCAGATTGCGGTTGATGTTCGCCGCCAAGGCACCCGTGCCGGTATATTCGAGCGCGACCCCGATGTGGATCGACAACGGCAGGCCAGCCTCGGCAATAGCTTCCCACATGGGAAGCATTTCCGATCCGTTGTAGCGGACGCCGCGCGGTGCAGAGGGGATCTCGACCGCCTTGAAGCCCAGATCCTTGATCTTCTGCATATAGTCCCGGGTCATCTCGGGCTTGTAGAAGGTCGGCAGGTAAGCGACCGGGAACAGCCGCTTGGGTGCGGCCATGCGCCATTCCGCCAACCATTCGTTGAAAACGTCGATGCACTTGAACCACAGTTCCTTGTCCTTCATGCGGATCAGTGCGGCAGCGCGCGAATGGAAGGTGATCGATGCGTCGATGCCCTCGGCATCCATGTCTTCGATACGCTTCTGTGTGTCCCAGAAGCCCGGCCGACCTTCCGGAAAGGACAAGTCGAAGCCCGGAGTGTTGTAGGATTCGCCCTCAACTTCCAAATGGAAGATGCCCTGCTCATCCTGCCAGAACTTCGGGGCGCGGTCTTTGTCAGGGCCTTTAAGCCGATCTTGCCAAAGATTCTCCGCCTCCATCAGATGGTCGTCCGACGAAATGAAACGCGTGCCGGTAGGCGGCGTCCAATCACCCTTGGTGAGCGTCCGATTCTTGGGCCAGAATGCAGTTAAGTCGTTCATCGCCATTTTCCTCTTTACAAGTTTCAAGCCTTCTTCGAGAGACGCTCAATCATCGCCGCGATAAGGCCTTTATGCTCGTCCCCCAGAAACAGGATGCTGTTTGAGAGGCGCTCCACGTTGCGGGCCTGCTGTCGGTCCAAGTCGGCGGTAAGTTCGATAGTGAGCTTGGATAAAGCGACGGCTTCCGGCGGAAGTGCTGCCAGCTTAGCACAAAATCGCATCACGCGCTCGTTGAATTCATCGTCCGGATAGACGTCATGGAGCAGCCCCATGCTAAGGGCCTGATCGGCAGATGCGGTTTCCCCCGCAAGAACGAACCATCTCGCCCAGTGCGGCCCAATCAAGCGCGTAAGGCGGCTTGTTCCCCCCGATCCGGGGAGGCAGCCTATGTCAATCTCGGGCATTCGGTAGGTCGCAGATGCTGCGCCGAGCCTGAAGTCGCAGGACAGCGACATCTCGAACGCGCCGCCGAAGCAAGCGCCCTGATGAGCAACGACAATCGGTTTTTCGATTGCCTCCATCTCATCGAACATGGGGTGAAAACTGCCGCTCCCCTGCCGGTACCAGCTGCGTTCGGCGGACGAGCTTCCATGCGCGTCGGGTCGGGTGATATCCGTCAGGTCAGCGCCGGCCGAAAAATATTTGCCATTGGCGCGAATGAGCAAAACGCGCAGATCGCGGCGGTCGCGAAACTCCGCCACCGCGTCGCTCAGACTGTTGGCAATCGCTCGATTGATCGCGTTGTATTTCTTCGGCCGATTGAGCACGACCTCGAGGATCGGCCCATGCTCAGTTCTCAGGAGGTCGGATTCCATCCTCTCAGCTCCTAATTGCGCGTGCGCGGAAGATTCAGCGCTGATTCTGCGATGATGCTGCGCTGCACCTCACTCGTTCCACCGTAGATCGTCGCCTGTATGGCCTTTCGGCTTTCCAGTTCCACGACCCCCAGATCGCTATGGCTTTGCAGCAGCGACCATGGCGCGGCGAGGTCGACAAGATCGGTCGAGCACGACACCAGCGCCTCTGACGAGAAAAGTTTCGCCATTGGACCGAAATGCTTGCCCGGGACATTGTTCACGAAAGCCCATTGACAGCGCTTATCCAGAACGTCGGCTACAAGCATTCGCACATGCGAGGCGGCGATGCGCGCGCGGACGGTTGCCGAATCGAACGGTTTGGTCTCATCCGGTCCCGCCGTGTGCGCCCATTGTTCGGCGTGCCGCAGCATGATGCGAAGGGCACTGACGAAGAATTCCCCTCCGCCCTGCTCCAGCTTGAGCGCCGTGCCGAGCACCTTCGTTCCGCCGTTGACTTCCCCAATGCGATAGCGGTCAGGCACCCGCATATTTTCATAATAGGTTATGTTGGTTCGCTCGCCGCCGAGGGTCTTGATTTCATGGACCTCGTAGCCCGGTATGGACGTCGGGACGAGGAAGAGCGTAAGGCCGGCGTGCTTGGGTAAGTCGGGATCGGTCCGCGCAATCAGGAGCACGTAATCGGCCAGATGGCCTTGGCTTGTGAACATCTTCTGGCCGTTGATGATCCAGTCTTCGCCCTCGCGCACCGCGCGGGTCGCCGCGGCGAAGATGTCGGAGCCGCAGGATGGTTCGGAATAGCCCAGCGCCGCGTAGGACTTGCCTGACGCCAGGCGAGGAAGGACCTCCTTCTGCACATCCTCGCTGGCAAAATGCATCAGGATCTTGCCGACCATGTGAGACACCGTGGCGGGGATCTTCGGCCAGGAAAACTCGGTATAAACGCCGTTCAAAGCACCCATTTCATAGGGGGTGCGGCCGCCGCCGCCATAGGCTTCGGGCCAGTCTGCATAAAGGTATCCAGCAGCGGCCAGCTCCGCGTTGAAAGGATGGTGGCCGTCGTCCGTGTCATGGGCGAACGCGCGCATTTCTGGCGTCATGCGATCGGCGAAGAAACAACGGACCTCAGCGGCGAACGCGTCAGCAGCTTCCCCGAATTCGAACGTGATGTCGTTTTCCCCGCGGTTGGGCACGGGATCCCGACGGCCGCTCCACAGCTTTTCCCCCAGTATCGCAAGCTCCGAGGCAGGGTCGCCGATCAGAAGCGACCATGCACGACCCCGGCGGAAATAGAGTTGGGCGTCATATTCCATCGACATGCCATAGCCGCCCAACGTCCGCATCGCGCGAACTGTCGCCGTCGGCACCGAATGGCCGGACCACCAAAAGGCGGCGGAAATGTACGTCGAACGGGCCGTGTCGTCGGGTTCGGTGGCCGCTCGCCAACAGAGAAGTTCGGCGCCTTCGATGTCGGTCGCAGAGTCGGCCAGGGGATGAGCGAGCCCTTGATAGCTGCCGATCAGCTGGCCGAAGGCCTTGCGCTCCTTGGCATAAGCGGCCGCTTCGGCGAGCGCCTTGCTCCCGATGGCCGACGCGCATGCAGCAACGAGCAGCTTCCATTCATCGAGGCAAGCGGCCCAGACAGCGAGAGCTTCGGCGCCCTCGCCAAGAGGCGTCGCGCTCGACAGATCGAACTGCAGCGAAGCCAGAGGCATGGTGCCCATGTTGGGGAGAACATCGGGCTTCTTGTCGGCTTCTACAAGATAGACCGCCTGACCATCCGAACAGAGAATCCAGTCAGCGACCGCGCCCGCTGGCACCAGTTGGGCAACGCCAGACTGTACCCGGTGGAGAGCCAGTGTGACGATCTTGTCGCCTTCCGCCGTTGCGGCAAGGTAGGGCCGGGCGGTCTCGCCGCCGATCCTCGCGAGCAACTGGTTGGCGACGATGCTTTCGATCAACGGAGCAGAGGCAAGATATCTGCCCGCCATTTCCGCCACCAAGACGGCGTCAAGCAGGCTGAGCCCCGCTCCCCCGGCGTCTTCCGGCACCCGTAGCAGGGGGAGCCCAAGCGCCGTCAATTCGGACCAGAGTGCGGTGTCGAAGCCCAGGGGTTCAGCGGCACGAATACGAGCGGACGTGGAATCCCGTTGCAGCAAACGCTCGAGGCTGTCGCGAAGCATCACCTGTTCTTGCGCCAACTCCAGGTTCAACGTCTTCTCCCCAAATCATGCTGCCGGGATTTCACCGGAAACAGCGGCGTCCGACTATAATGCAAAAAATCTAATGTTTGGAAGATTTCTCTTCAAGCGCTGCGGACTGATATCAGCTGCTTGTGCTCAGGACCCGCTAACCGCCTCCAGATGGGAGGCCAGCGTAGGCACATCGGCGAGCGCGCGAAGAACATCATTCAGGTGCGTGCAGCCGAGCGTATTGGGCAGAACCTCCAGCACCGCGTCGCGGAACTCACCCACCCTGCATCCAACCATTCGCGTCGCCTTGACCGACGCGCCCGGACATTCGGCAAATGGGAGAATGAGGGGCAGCGCCTGAAGGGACAGAAGGACGTCGGTCCGCGCGTCTATTTCCGCATAGATCCGATATTCGTGCACGCCGCGCCGACCGCCCTGCGGGGAGGTGCCGCTATCCTGGAAGGCGGCGTCTACCATCAGGATATCTCCCTCGCGCCATATGTCGATGCGCCGCGCACGCCGCATTGCCGGCCCGTGCTGGTCGGGCATTTCGTGCCAACCCGCGGGGTCCTCGTCGTTGACCAACGGGCCGACATGCGCTGCCCCCTCGAAGGCCTGCGCTTTCGTCGCGATCCTTGCCAGGGCTGACGATCCTTCGGCGAATCCCGTGCAGATATTGAGCATATTGCCATTGCGGCCATGCGATTGCTGCTGGTCGGGTCTCTTTACGAAGGCTTCCCAATCCTCCAGCCATTGAGACCATATCCAGCGTGCGACCAGGCTGGCGCCGGCGAAATCATCCAGAATCTGGTACAGGGGTGTGCCGATCAGATTGCCGATGACGGCAGACATCTGACGCCGACTTTCCCCGCCTGCACGCACTCCGACGAGTTCGGCGACCCGCGGATCGGCCGGGGATGTCTCTAGTTCCAGTATTTCCCGCCTCGGTGACACGAGCAGCCGATAGCTGCCTTCGCCGAGCACGACCGGCACCGACCTGTCGACGGGTGTCAGGATGTCACGCGCGGTCCCCGCCATGACCCAAGGTTCGTTCGCGCCGTCGGGCCAGGTCGAGTCGATCGACGTGGTTCTGCGGACGGAGCCGGGGCGCCTGAGCGGAGCGACGCCAGCCGACTGCCTCGCCATCGGAAATTGCTGGGGGGCATTCATATCGACAACTCCCATGTAGGCGACATGGCATCCACACGGTTGCGCAGACGCTCCGCGAGTTTCGACAGCTCTGCTGCGTCGCCGGGCGTCTGGGCGTGCAGCCCCAGAGGCTGGCCCTTCCAACGCGGTACAAGGTGGATATGGACGTGGAAGACCGATTGACCGCCATCGCCGCCGTTGAACTGAAGCAACTGGACGCCGACCGGCTCCAGTTCGGCCACGATCACCTTCATCAGCCGCTTGGCGCAGCTGAACAAAGGCTTGATGGCACGGTCGTCGAGCTCAAGGAGGTTACGGGCCTGACCGTCTTTGGGGATGATCAGAGTGTGGCCCGGCGCCTGCGGATATGCATCGAGGAACGCCAGCACATCGTCGTCCTCGTAGATCCTATGGCAAGGCAGCTCTCCGCGCAGGATCCTCGCAAAGACGTTACCCGGATCATATTCTCCGTAAAGGCTCATGGCTTCTTGTTCCTCTAACGGCGAAGGACGTTGCAGGGTGCCAGCTCAGACAATCTCGTACAGCGACGCGGCGCCCATGCCGCCTGCAATGCACATGGTCACGACGACATATTTGGCGCTTCGGCGCTTGCCCTCGATCAGCACATGGCCGAGTTGACGCGCACCCGACATCCCGAACGGATGGCCGATCGAGATGGCGCCGCCGTTGACGTTCAGCCGGTCGTCAGGCAGGCCCAGCCTGTCGCGACAATAGACGACCTGGCAGGCATAGGCCTCGTTCAGTTCCCACAGGTCGATGTCCTCGATTCCCAAACCATGCTGTTTCAACAATTTGGGAATGGCATAGACCGGACCGATGCCCATTTCATCTGGTTCCAGCCCGGCGATCGCAAAGCCGCGATACAGGCCCATGACCGGCAGTTCACGCTGCGCCGCGAGCGTTCCATTCATTAGGACGCAGGCTGACGCACCATCGGCGAGCTGGCTGGCATTGCCGGCGGTGATGGTGCCGTCGTCGCGGACCACGGGCTTGAGTTTGGCGAGACTTTCCAGCGTGGTGTCCGGTCGATTGGCCTCGTCGCGCTCGAGCAGGGTGTCGACCTCGCGGGTTTCGCCGCTCTCCCTGTCGGTCACCAATTTGCGCGATGCCATCGGCACGATCTCGTCATCGAAAAGTCCTGCTTCCTGCGCTCGCGCCGTGCGCATCTGGCTGGAATAAGCATAGGCGTCCTGAATCTCGCGACTGATGCCGTACCGCTGGGCCACCACTTCGGCGGTGTCGTTCATGGAGAGGAGCATACCCGGCTTATGCTCACGAATCCACGGCGCGCGCCCGGCTTTGGGAACGTGCTGCGTCGGCGCGACCATGCTCACCGATTCCACGCCGCCGGCGACCACCACCGGCACCCGGTCGACAATGATGCGCTGCGCGGCGAAGCTCGCCGCCTGAAGGCCAGAGCTGCAGGCACGGGCGATGGTAACGCCGCCGGAAGACAGGGGAATGCCGCCCACCAGCCCGGAATGCCGTGCGATATTGTTTCCACTGTCGCCTCCGGGACGGCGCAGCCCGAAGATCACGTCATCGATCTCCGCCGGGTCGACTCCGGCGCGGGCAACGGCATGTCGGATCGCATGACCGCCCATCGTTCCGCTATGGGTATTATTGAACGCACCTCGGAAGGCCTTTGCCAGGGGCGTTCGAGCCGTGGAAACGACGACTGCGTCGATCATGGAGAAGTCCTCGCTATACGCTGGCCTTAAGAATTACCCGGACAGAAGAACGCGTTGCGCGATTCGGTCAAGCAGTTGTTCGAAATTGCCCAGCGGCCGTGGGCGACGCTGTCACGTTGTCGCCGGCGATATTACGCCTTGTTCAAAATGGACTCGACATAGCCGGCCATCAGCGGCTCCCCGCCTCGCCCGGGTCGCCAATCCTCCAATCCCTTGCGAGACATGGCGCACGTCCCGTCGCGCGTCGCGCCGTCGGCCTTAAGGATATGGTCGACCATTGCCGGCGCAACATCGGCCGTGCTGTAGATCGGCAGGTCGGCGGACTTCTGGTTTTCGCGTTGACGCTTGGCCATCGGCGCATAAGGCGGATATTGCTCGGCGGCAGGCGTATGATGGAGAATGCCGCCAGCCGAAAGGGATGTCGCGACCGGTCCCGGGAATATCTCTTTGATATGAATATTGAAAGGTGCCAGTTCGCTGCGCAGCGTTTCAGTCAACGCGGCCATGGCACCTTTCGTGGCCCTGTAAGGGCCCAAAAACGGCAGGGGAAAGAACAGCGAGCTGGAGTTGATATTACAAATGACACCCCGACCCGCCTCCCGCATCAGCGGAATTGCGAGCCGCGTCAACGCGACGACTCCGAAAAAGTTCACATCGAAATAGTTTCGCCACTCGTCCATTCCGATCTCTTCGACCGGAAGATAATCGTAACGAACACCCGCATTGTTGACGAGGATAGCGACGTCCGAGGGCATTTGGAAATGGGACGTGTCCCTGACATCGAGTTGCTGAACTTCAACGAGATGCTCGACGCCGACAATCGCCTCGTCCAGATCCGCCCGCTTGGTCGCATCGCGCAGGAGCGCCACGACCCCGAAGCCGCGGTGCGCGAATTCGCGGACCAGCCCAAGCCCGATACCGCCTCCCGCGCCGCTGACGACGACCCTGCCGGCGTCAGCGAGCATCATGTCGGGTCAACGACGCGAAAGTTGGGAAGGACCCACCCGTCGCGTATGTCGGTCCATTCCACTTCTACATCCATGCCGATCTGGACATCTTCGGCGTTGCAGCCGGTAAGGTTCCCGACCAGCCGTACACCGCCCGCTTCGTCAAGTTCCACAACCACCGGCACGTAGACATAATCTTCGCCGTTCACAGGGTTCTTGTTGCAGATGGCATAGCTGAACACCTTGCCCGTACCAGGCAGGGTCGGCCAGTTGCGCTCCTTGCTGGAACAGTTGGGACAATAGGCCGTGGGCGGCATGCGGAACGTGCCGCAAGATGCGCATTGGCATGCGGTGAGCCGATGTTCCTTCGCTGCTTCCCAAAAAGGTTCAGTGTCGGGATTTGTACTGATATGGATCTGCTCACCCGGCAGGACGCGCGCGGGGCCGTAAGCAATGGAAGTGGACATCACGCGCTCCTCAACACCAGGCTGGAAATCGGAATGGGCGCCGGCCCGCCGGTGACAAGAGCGAACTCGCAATCTGTCACCTGGTTGATGGCCGTGCCCCGCAGTTGCTCTACCGCTTCCAGGATATGGGTCATGCCGATGATGTAGGCCTCGCTGAGCTGGCCGCCATGCGGATTGACGGGGATTCCGCCATTGATGCCCTTTCCTGTCGAGGGATCGTATCGTAACTTGCCCGAGAGGACGTAGTCGTTGCCTTCGCCTCTTTCACAGAAACCGTAGTCCTCCAACTGAGCAAGTACCATGGAGCTGAAGTGATCGTAGATCAGCGCGACATCCATGTCAGACGCGGTCAGCCCCGATTGCGCCCAGATCCGGTCGGCGACGAACTGGTGGCCCGAGCTTGAGAATTCCGGATCGGGCATGCCCATCCAGCCGAAGGCGCGGCCCCAGGCGCGGGAGGCACCGTGCGCGCAGGCATGGATATAGGCCGGTTTCTGGCGGCAATCCTTCGCACGATCGGCGGTCGTGGTGATGATCGCAACGGCACCATCGGTTTCGAGGCAGAAGTCGAGGCGCCGCAGCGGATCGGCCAGCATCACCGAGGCGAGATATTCCTCCTTGGTAAGGGGCGTCCGCCGGATCGCCTTGGGCCGGTTGAGTGCGTGCTGGCGCGAGGCCATGACGATTTCGGCGAAAGCATCCTCGGTTGAACCGTAAAGATGCATGTGCCGACGGGCAAGAACGCTCATCAGATGGCCGGGTCCAATCAGGCCCGACGGCTGCAGAAAGCTGTTTTCCGGATCGGGCTTCATCGAGCCGAAGATCTTACCTAGTCGCGCCGTGGGCACCTGCTGCACGGCCATCACCGTTACCGCATAGCGACAGTCTTCGTTCATGAGGCCCGCGGTCGCAAGGCCAACGGAGCCGGCAACACCGCCGCCGCCGGATGTAAGGGCTGCGGTGAAGGAGACGTGGGACATGCCCAGCGTCTCCATCAGCGAACCACTGTCGAATTTGTCGACATAGCCGGCGCTGGCGCCGGCATAATAGGCAAAACCGTCAATATCCTTGACGCTGATCCCCGCGTCGTCGCAGGCCTTGAGAATGGCCTCACCGGCCATGTCGTTGATCGTACGCGGCCAGCTTTTGCCGCGTAGATAATAGTCGGTGGCGCCTACGCCCACAATCGCACACTTGTCTTGATGGCTCCAGGTCACATCGTTCCCCCCGTTTTGTCACCGGCAAGTTGGGGTTCCGCTGCTTTCGCGCGAAT
>Ga0207658_10004127_pt1 | contig 10131 bp, 8 predicted proteins | sample KBSS33metaG_FD_184322 | JGI IMG/M metagenome (GOLD analysis project Ga0207658, IMG submission 184322) | Switchgrass rhizosphere microbial communities from Kellogg Biological Station, Michigan, USA - KBS S3-3 metaG (SPAdes) (version 2) | ecosystem: Host-associated > Plants > Roots > Rhizosphere >...
TGGCAATCTGCAGTCGTTGAGCCTGGGTGGAACGTATCTGGATAACTTCCAGGTCAACTTCCTCCTAAATGCGACGCAGGCTTCATCGACAACGACGACGCTCACCGCGCCGCGCATCACGCTCTTCAATGGCCAGCGCGCTTATGTGCTGGTGGCGACGCAGCGTGCGTATGTGTCGAATCTGCAGGCGGTCGTGGGCAATCAATCTTCGAACTTTGAGCCGACAGTAGACATTGTTGAGTCGGGCGTCATGCTCGACGTGCAGGCGACGGTTTCGGCTGATCGCAAGTACGTAACGATGACGCTTCGGCCGCAGCTTTCGCAGCTCTTGAACCTCTTCCAATTCTCATTCCAGTCGGGTGGTTCGAACCCGGCGAATAGCGGCACTGGCGGCCCAATTGTGATCGGCTCCGGCACCCAGAGCGTGGGCACCGGCACGATTCAGCAGCCCGAGTTGCAGATCACCGAAGTGCGCACGACCGTGAGCGTGCCCGATGGTGGTACGCTGCTCCTGGGCGGTCAGACTCTGGCGGCGGAAGTCGAACGCGAAGCCGGCGTGCCGGTGCTTTCGAAGATTCCGTTCCTCAAGCGTCTGTTCACCAATCGTTCGCTGGCGAAGGATGAATCAGTGCTGCTGATTTTGGTTCGCCCGACGATCATCATCCAGCGCGAGCAGGAACAGCGGCAGTTCCCGCTGCTCTCCAGCAAGGTCGCTGGTGGTTGAACTGAGTGAAGTTTTTTGAATAAATTGAATCGTCCCCGGAAGGATTGCCTTCCGGGGACGTTTTCGTGTGGTGCGCGAGAGTTGTCAGAGGGTTTGGAAAGAGGGTAGATTGGGTCGGTCTGGTCCCCTCTCCTGTACTCGGGAGAGGGATAGGGTGAGGGTCTTTTTGTGGAATGCATGGAGGCAGTAAGGCACTAGGGCACGTAGTGGGGACAAGGATCAAAGGAAAAGGTGTTTGGATGTTCGACCCTTGTCTCCTGAATCCCTTCTTTCACCGCCTCGTGCCTAGGTGCCCTTCGTGTCTCGGAATTGAAGACCCTCACCCCCACCCTCTCCCGAGTACAGGAGAGGGAGTAAGGCGTCGCCCACTATTCATTCGGCGCACAACCTGAGCGCTCAGCGCTCCCCACGTGCCTCACTGAAGTGAGCACGCCGTTCACGATCAACACTTGTCACACTCATGAACCTGACTTCACCTTCGCACTTCTGTCGAACCTTCACCGCGCTGCTGCTGGCAAGCTTTTCGTTGGTCGCGCTGGCCGCGCCGCCCGATGGGGCCAAGCTCTACGCGCAGTACTGTGGCATTTGCCATGGACCCGAGGGGCGCGGGATTGTGGGCACGTTTCCGCCGCTGGCTGGTTCGGATTTCATCGTCAAGGAGCGCGAGAAAGCGCTGCGCGCGCCGCTGGAAGGTCTCACGGGGAAGATCCAGGTGCTCGGCAAGGAATACAAGGCGGGCATGCCGCCCGTGGCGCTGAATGATGAGCAGCTTGAAGCGGTGCTGGGCTTTGTGTTTTCAGCCTGGGGCAACAACGCCAAGCCGCCCACGCAGCAGGAGATCGCCGGACTGCGCGCCAAGACGCGCTTCAAGACCTACGCCGATCTGATCGCCGCGCTCGGCTCGTCGCAGCTCCCGCCCGCGCCTGAAGGTTGGGAATTGAAGGAAGGCGTGGAGCTGGGCTTTTCGCCGGTGCGCCTGGCCCTGCACCCCGATGCCCAGCGCGTGATGATGCTTTCATCGGGCGGCGATGTCTGGGTCTGGGAGCCCGGCTCGGATGAGCCCGGCCTGCTCTATGAAGGCTCGACGTATCTGGATGCCAAGCTCGGCGATCCGCAGGTCATGGGCATGATGGTCGATCGCAAAGGGCGGCTTTACCTGGTGAGCAATCAGCGCAATGTATCGGTCAAGCCCGTGGTCAACGAGGTGACGATCTTCCGCACGCAGGCGTGGACGAAGGAGAAGAATTTCGGCAAGCCGACGCCGTGGTTCCGTACTTCGTACCCTTTCGGCGTGGGGCCCTACAACCATGGTGTGTCGAATATCGCCGAGGGGCCTGATGGCAAGTTGTATGTAAACAGCGGCTCGCGCACCGATGGCGGCGAGCCGGGCAACTCGCCCAACTACGATAAATCAGGCGAAAAAGACGGCATGACCGCCTGCATGTGGCAACTTGATCCCGAAGCCGAAAAGCCCGCGATCACCGTCTTCGCCAAAGGCCTGCGCAATAACTTCGGTTTCTGCTGGGATGATGCGGGGCATCTCGTCGCGACCGAAAATGGTCCCGATGCCCACGCGCCTGAGGAACTGAATCTGATCGAGAAGGATAAGCATTACGGTTTTCCGTATCAGTTTTCCGATTGGACTAAGAAGCCCTATCCCTACACGCCCGCCACACCCGAGGGCTTGGCGATCACCCAGCCGCTGCGAAACATCGGCCCCGATGCCGGCGCTGGCGCCAAGGGCCTGAGCACGTTTGATCCGCATTCAAGCCCCGCGGGAATCGTCTGGCTAGACAAGACCTGGCCCGCGCCGCTGGGCGGCACCTTCCTCACCGCGCGTTACGGCAATCTCCTGGATGTAGGCAAAGATGTTGGCTTTGACATCCTGCAACTCACGCCCGATTTCCAGGCTCGCACGGTCGGCGTGAAGCGGTTGCTCGCGCCGCTGGCTCGGCCGATCGATATTCTCAAGCTCTCCGGGCATCGCCTGGTGATCGCGGAATTCTGCCACGGAACGACGCTGGCGGCAGGGATCGGAACGCCGGGCCGGGTGGTGATGCTGACGCCAAAGCCAGCGGGCGCGCCTGCGCCGCGCACGGCGCCGTAAGGCGGTGAGAAAGGGGCTGGGTTTATTTGCGCGGGTGGAGCTCGCACCAGTCGTCTTTGCAGAAGAGGACATTGCGCTCGGAGACCTGGGCAGGGGGCTCGAGCTTGAGCTCAGCGTAGAGAGCGGCTGGGTCGAAGGTATCGGAGAAGTGGATCTCGAGGGGGAACTCGCGGGCGCGCTGGCCGACCTGGGTTACTATGAGGCCGCGCGCCAGCAGGGCATCGAGCGCGGGCTTGAGATGCTGGCAGACATGCTCGGCGGCGTAGGAGACATCGTGCGTGGTTTTGCCGCGCCGGCGCAGGCGGATCACGACCGTCATGACGACGACGAGGGCGATGATGCCGAGGATTTGGAGGATGTCTTCGAAGCGGAGCATTGGACTTTCGTGCAGAATTAGGAAATCACCGCAGAGACGCAGAGAGCGCAGAGAAGTCTATACGCGCGGGGAGGTGTGGGGTTCAAGTTCCCGATTGAGATGAGCAGGTGCTTCCGGTTGGTCGGTGACGTGGGGTCGGGGATGCGGCAGGGGCGGGTTCGACGCGGATGTGTCCGCACTCGGTGCATTGGGGTTTGAAGGGGCCTTTGGGGTCTGGGGTGAGTCGCCAGTCGTAGTCGCAGATGGGGCAGTGGGTGCCGAGTTCGGCGCGGACGTTTCGGCGGAAGCGGGCGTGGAGATGGATGTAGGAGGTTAACAGGAAGAATTCAATAGCGAGCAGGCCCACGAACATGTTCATCCAGAAACGGTTGTTCGTGAGCTCTGGCACGAACACGATTGCGGCGAAGAACACGATTTGACCCACCCAGAAGACTACAGAGCGACGCATCCCACGGCGCGCCACTTTCCACACCCGCAACTTTTCGGCTGGGTCCAGCCCCTCAAGCTCCGGTGCCTGATACGGATCTTTCTTTCCAAAGAAAGGGATCCACCAAGGTGAGGGGGATTTCGCCACAATCGAATTGTAAACGATCGGCGCTGTGATCGTACGTGGAATCGAGGACCTAGCGCCTCCCGTGCATCACTGAAGTGAGCACGCCTTGGCGGTTACGTGTGATAATCCGCGTTGATGGTGACGTATTCCTTCGACAGATCGCAGGTCCATACCGTGGCTTCGGATTTGCCGAGTTTGCAGGCCAGGTCGACTTTGACTTCCTTGGCTTTGAGCGCTTCGCTGACGGCGACGGCGTCGATTTTTGAAGGAGCGCCTTTGTCGAAGACCGTGGTGCCTTGGAGGGTCAGGGTGGCCTTGTCGAGGTCGAAGGGAGCGCCGGCGAGGCCTGCCGCGGAGACGATTCGGCCCCAGTTGGGGTCGTTGCCGTGCATGGCGCATTTGACGAGGAGGCTGTTGGCGATGGCGCGGGCCATGAGCTTGGCGTCGGCTGGGGATTTAGCGCCGGTGACTTTCACGGTGACGACTTTTGTCGCGCCTTCGCCATCGGCGGCGATCTGGTAGGCGAGGGATTGCGTGACTTCTGCCAGGGCTGCGGCGAAGGATTTGATGGTTTTTGGCGTGGAGATCTTCGCGCCGCTGACGCCGCTGGCGAGGAGGACGGCGGTGTCGTTGGTGCTCATGTGGTCATCAATGGTGACGGCGTTGAATGAGCCTTCGGTGGCTTCCTGAAGGAGCTTGCGCAGGACCAGCGGCGCGATGGCGGCATCGGTGGTGAGATAGGCGAGCATGGTGGCTTGTTTGGCGCGCTTGGGAGCGCCGGTGGCCATGCGCGGGCCGATCATTCCTGCGCCTTTGCAGATGCCGGCGAGCGTGATGGTTTCTTTGCCGATCTTGAACTGCACGGCAGCGGATTTTCGGCGCGTATCGGTGGTCATAATCGCGTCGCCAAAGAGGGCGGCATGCTCAGCCGAGTGGCCCAGGTTCTGGCCTGCTTCAACGATGCCGCGCTCGACTTTTTCCATCGGAAGAAGGTGGCCGATGATCCCGGTGGAGGAGGGGAGGATCTCGGTGGCTTTACAGGAGCATTTGGCGACGGCGGCGGCGAGCTCGCACATTCGGCGGGCGTCTTTTTCACCCTGCTTGCCCGTGCAGGCGTTGGCATTGCCGGAGTTGAGAACGATGCCGCGCAGCTTGCCCTTGGCGACGTGTTCGCGGCCGACCTTGATGGGGGCGGCAAAAACGCGATTGGTGGTAAACGCAGCGGCGGCGGTGGCCGTGGTTTCGCAGATCAGCAGACCCACATCAGGGATCTGGCGGATCTTGATGCCGGCGTAGATGCCGTTGGCGATGAAGCCGCGCGGAGAGAGTAGGTGCAGTTCAGGCATGGCGAAGAATCCTTCCTCGGGGTGATCTTGTAAGCGGGGGGAAGGATAGGCCAACAGGCTTGCGGCGTCCACTTTGAAGAATTGCGAGTTCAGGAAGTCGGATGGTTTTTGTGGGAGGCATACCCTGCGTGTTACTGGCGTGGGCTGGGTGCCTGAACACTGAACACGGGTATGGCTGTCGCGGTACCCATGCCACGAGAGGGGTGAGAAAATCGCGGAGATTGCCTTTGGTTCGGGCGTTGGGGTGGGGTATCATCGTTTCGCTTATTCGCTTGATTATTGCAATAGATCCGAAGGGAGTTTGCCTGTGAAGTCAGCCATGTGGTCCCTGATCGGCGTTGTCATGCTGTGCGGTTTCCATGCGCGGGCGGAGGAGGAAGAGGCGGTCAAAGTGTATCGCGCGGTGAGCCCGGCCGTGGTCAGCCTGAGCAATGTTGAAGGCTCGGGCACCGGCGTGATCGTAGGCGCGGATGGCTTGATTCTGACCAATGCGCATGTGGTGACATCGCCTCTCCCTTTTTCGGCGACGGTTGACGTGATGGAAGGGGGCAAGACTCGCGAGGTGACTTTTAAAAAGGTGGAAGTGGTGGGTTACCACCCGAAGCTGGATCTGGCGCTGGTGAAGGTGAACCCCGCGGAGCAGCATGTGACGCTCCGCGCGGCGACCATTTTCAAGACCCCCGGACAGGCGGGGCAGCGCGTGTATGTCATCGGCAACCCGGCGGCGGGGAAAACGGTGCTCACCAAGTCCATCACCAGCGGGATGCTCAGCGCGGCGGATCGACAAATCCCCGGAGAGCCCGGCAGCTACTACCAGATTGATGCAGCGATTAACCCCGGCAACAGCGGCGGGCCGATGTGCGATCGCGAAGGGCGCGTGCTGGGGATTGTGACTTTTAAATTCACTGAAGCAGCGGCGCTCGGATTTGCGATTCCGCTGAACGATCAGGAAATCAGCATCAAAGCCTTTGTGCCCCTCAACAAGCGGGCGGGCAACCCTGAGCGGGCACAAGAGCTGCTGCGGATGGCGGACCGCTTCAGCAAATTGGGCGATCTGGCGATGAACCGCGAAGGCCCGGATAGCGAAACCCGCCGGCTCTACAATACCTACGCGGCGATGTGCTACCGGATGGCGCTGATGCATGATCCGAGCAATTCGATCGTCTACGAAAATATCGGCACGCTCCTGCGGACGATCGATGAAGATGATGTCGCCAGCGCCTATCTGATCCGGTCCCTTCAACTCAAGCCCTGGGGCACCGGCGGCGGCGAATCCAACGCCAATGCCTATCGCGAGCTTGGGCTCAGCCTGGCGAAGCAGAAAAAGATGGATCAAGCGCTGGCGGGGTGGACCGAGGGGATCACCAAGTTCCCTTATGCGGATAAAGTCTGGGAAGATCTGGCGATCGGGTACATGAATGTTTCGCGCTTCGCAGATGCAGCGGAGGCGGCCACAATCGCCACGCTCACCTCCACGAAGGGAACGCGCGTGAACGTGATGCGGGCGATCATCCGCGATGCTCACGCAGCCGCAGAGAAGGCGGGCCAGACGACCTCGGCGATGGATGCCCGGATCGAGCGATCGGCCATCATCGCCAAGCTCGATCTGATGCTCTCACAATCCAACGCGGCGCGCAAGGCGCGAAAGATTTATGTCACGCCGGCATTTGCCACGCTTATCAAGGACATGGGCGGGCCCGACATTCCCGGGGCGGATCAGACCATCCCACAACAGCCGCGCGAGCGCCTGGCAGAATTTGATAACGCCGGCGGCGTGGCCAATGCAACGCCGAAACCAACTGTCATCCCCAAGAAGCCGACCGCCAAACCTGAAGTGGCAGCAAAGCCCGCGGGCGATGACTGGCTCGGTGCCGGAGCGAAAGAGCCCGCCAAGCCGGTGAAGCCCAGTGTCAGCACGCCGCGCACAGGGACAGCGGGCCCTAAATCGCCGGGATGGCTCGGCAACGATGGCGGTTCAGGCGCAGCAGGCGGGAAGCCGGTTGATGTGAAACCGGAAGTGACCGGCACGGCACTGGCGCAAGGCAAGGGGCGAACGATCGTGGATGCAGAAGTGCGGGCGCTGGATCTCAAGCACATCGTTGGCGCGCTCTGGTCGCGCGATGGGAAGTTTGTCTACCTTCTTGATAAGGAAGGCACGCTGCGCAAAGTTTCTGTCCCTGATCTGGTTGAAGAGCGGCAGATCAAGCTCGGCGGGACAGCCGGCGCTCTGGCGCTGGCCAAGGGCGGCCTGGTGGTGGCGATGACGGCGATTCAGGAAGTCTGGGTGCTGGATGAGCAGACGCTGAATTTCAAGAAGCGCGCGACAACCCCTAAATTGAAAAAGGTGGTGGCAGCGCCCGACACGGTGATCGCCTACGCCGATTTCGGACCTGATGGCCTGACGCTGATCAATACCGAAACGGGACAGGTTGTGGGCCAGATCACGGCGCGCGAGCTGACCGAGCAGCGCGGCGCAGCCAGTCAGACCAGCGCGCGTTTTTTCTTCTACGAATTGACGCCCGATGGAAAATACATGTTCTGCGAGGGTGGCGAATGCCTGAATCGGCTTCGCGTGCAGGGGACCAAGCTGATTTTTGAAGAAGCGGGTCCGCGCATCGGGGCCAATGTGCAGTCGATTGTGATCAGTGCCGATGGGCGCTACGTAGCAATGCCATCGGGCGGCGGAAATGGGCGCTCGGGCGAGGGTACGCCTTACACGACCTTTGTGTACTCGATCGCTGATTTGCAGAAGGCGGTGATCATCCTGGGGAGCGGGGCATACCCGCACACGATCGGGTTTGATTTTCCCGCCAAGCAGCTTTACGCCCAGAATCACGACACCACGCTGATGGTCTTTACGCCGCGTGGATTGAAGGGGAAGGAATACAAGATTCCGCGGGCCGGCGATGCGCAGCGGTTTCTGGTGCATCCGGAGGGGAAGAAAGTGTTGATTCTGACCGATACCGCCTGGTGGATGGAATTGCCATGAGGTTGCGGGCGGGGGAGTTCATACGGTACGCTCGCGCCATGCGGAGTCTTTATGTGATGGCGGTGATGTGGGGTCTGATCGCGCTGGCTGGCTGCGAGAAAGATCACGAGCGGGTGATGACGCAGACGACCGCGAAGATGAAAGAGGCGGTGGCGGTGCTGCAGACGGTGAAGGACGAAGCGACGGCCAAGGCGGCTGCGCCGAAACTGCAGGGGGTGGCGGAGGATCTCAAACGCCTGCAGCAGGAGATGAATCACCTGGGGGAGGCGGATAAGAAGTTGAAGCAGCGATTATCGGATACGCAGGGGAAGGAGTTCATCGACACCAGCCGACAGATCGCTGCGGAGATCGAGCGCGTGCGGAAGATTCCAGAAACGAGCGCGGCGCTGGATGCGGCGCTGCGGCAGATGAATTGGGAGAAGCTGTCGAAGTAAGAGAATGGGATAGCTCACCCCATCAACACCACATCCGGCGGCACGACCACCGTTCCGGCAGATGTCGTGATCGCAATTTCGAATCCCGCTCTCAGCGCACCCGCGGCGTAATGGCCATCGGGGCCGAGCGCGATCAGGGCGCATTGGTGAGAGGGGTCATCGGCGTAGCTTTGGGCGACGCGGTTCAAGACGTAGCGGATGGCTTCGATGGCGCGGTCTCCTTGGCGCATGCGTTCGACGATGAGGAAAGCCGCGCAGACGCCGATCATGAGTTCGCCGGTGCCGGTGGCGACGGCTGCGCCGATAGCGGGGTCGCAGTAGAGGCCCGGGCCGATGAGGGGCGAATCACCGACGCGTCCGGGGAGTTTGTAGGCGCGGCCTGAGGTGGAGCAGGCGACGCCGAGGGCGCCGGCGGCGTCGAGCGCGAGGACGCCGATGGTGTCGTGGGATTTGTTTGGATCGATGGCGGGACGGTCACCGATGTGGAAATCCAGGTGCTTTCCGGTCGCGCGCCATTTCTCCCATTTTTCGCGGGCACGATCGGTGAGCAGGGGGGCGGTGGCAAAGCCTTCATCGGCTGCGAAGCGCTCAGCGCCATCGCCGACGAGAAGTTTGTGGGGCGTTTTTTCCATCACCCGCCGGGCGATGGAGACGGGGTGGGGATATTTACGAAGGTAGGCGACTCCGGCGGATTTTGCGGGGCTGAGCATGATCGCGCCATCGAGAGAGACTTCGCCCGAGCGATCGGGGAGGCCGCCGACGCCTACGGAATCGACTTCTGGATCGAGTTCGCAGGCGACGCAGGTTTGCTCGAGCGCATCGAGCAGACCGCCCGCGCGAAGCAGATGTGGCCAGCCAGCGGGGTTGGCGCGGGCGCCAAAATTCCAGGTGGAAAGAAGAATCGGATCGGGCATGTGTGGAAAGGTAACCGGGGAGGGGGATTGTGTCAGGACTGCGGATCGCTCGATGGGTCATCCTGAGGTACTCCGAAGGATCTCCCCTTGAATTTGAGGGCCTGTTCGTTCGCAAACGAGAGGCCCCTTACGTTTGAGGCTAAATCCTTCGGAGTACCTTGGGATGACACCGGGGGCTGGTTCGCGAGCGTCGGACGCCTCCTCTACGAGGCGCTCGCGTGAGACATCGCCTTGGTTGTCCGATAGAATGATTCCTATGAACTCCGCGACCATTCCCATTCATACGAGCGACCCGATTAACGCAGCGATTCTGGCCATTTCTGAGGATCGCATTCAGGGATTTCAGAAGGATCCGCTGGGGGAGATTGCGCGGCTTTCGGGGATTGATCTTGCCACTGTCATCGAGCGCATTCAGGCGATGCTGCGCGGTGGGACCATTCGCCGGGTGCGCCAGACGCTGATGAGTGTGAATTTGGCGGAGGGAGGGTTGGTGGCCTGGCAGATTCCGGAAGATAAGTTGCAGGCGGCGTTTGATTACATGTTCAATGAAGATCCGTTCAGCGGCATATCGTCATTCGCTCGACGGATAAAGAAACGCCCGGCAGCAAGTATCGTTTGTGGACGACGCTGAAGGTGCCGCAGGGTTTTTCGATGCGAAAGCATTGCGAACTGCTTTCGAAGATCACGG
>Ga0207658_10004128_pt1 | contig 10129 bp, 10 predicted proteins | sample KBSS33metaG_FD_184322 | JGI IMG/M metagenome (GOLD analysis project Ga0207658, IMG submission 184322) | Switchgrass rhizosphere microbial communities from Kellogg Biological Station, Michigan, USA - KBS S3-3 metaG (SPAdes) (version 2) | ecosystem: Host-associated > Plants > Roots > Rhizosphere...
AAAATTGGTAAAAAGCCCGGTCCGGGCAGGTGATTTGGCCTTCCAACAATGAAGACGGGGTAATTTTACCCCATCTTATCTTACGAAGGCCATGGCAACGCCCCCGTCTACATTCAGGACATTGCCGGTAGATTTATTCAGCATACCACTTACAAATACAAAGCACGCATTGGCGATATCTCCGGGTAAAATGATTTCATTCAGCAGCGTTCTTTTTGCATAAAATGCGGGCAGGTCTTCCACCGCAATCCCGTACGCTTTAGCCCTCCCCTGAGCCCATTCCCCTTCCCAAATCTTGCTGTCGGCGATTACGGCATCGGGGTTCACCACATTCACCCTTATCCTATCAGGACCCAGCTCTGCCGCATTCAGCCGGCTAAGGTGCAGTTGTGCCGCTTTTGCCGATCCATAACCGGCATTGTTCGGACCGCTTACCAATGCATTTTTGCTCACAATATTCAACACGTCGCCGCCCAGCTTCTGTTTGCGCATAATACTTATAGCAGACCTTGTCATAAAGAATTGTCCTTTCACCAGTACATCATATAGCAGATCCCAGTCATTTTCCGTGTGTTCTTCCATCGGTTTTGAAATGGAGAGACCGGCCGAGTTAACCAGAATATCCACGCCTCCGAATTTCAGGCATGCATCATGAAATGTTTTCTGAATAGTCGAATCATCTTTCACATCCAGCAGGCAGGCCGTAAAAACATCTTCACCATACAGATTCCGGAACTCCTGCCCCGCTTTTTCCAGCCGCTCCGGGTCATTGTCGCTGATGACCACGCAGGCGCCTTCGTCCGCAAATTTTTTTGCAATTGCCTTCCCTATACCGCCCGCGCTGCCTGTGATCAGCGCGATCTTTCCGGTCAATTGCTTCGGCTTTGGCATACGCCGGAGCTTAGCTTCTTCCAAAAGCCAGTATTCGATATTGAAAGCTTCCTGCCTCGGCAGGGAAGAATAAGCAGATACCGCTTCAGCGCCTTTCATCACATGAATCGCGTTGATATAAAACTCCGCGGCCACGCGGGCGGTTTGCCTGTCTTTCGCAAAAGTAAACATACCAACGCCCGGATAAAGGATGACTACCGGATTCGGGTCGCGCATGGCAGGACTGTCAGGATGTTTGCACCGGTTGTAATATTCCGCATACATTTTACGGTATGAGTCAAATGCTGCAGCGATCTTAGTCGCCACCGTTGCTTCACTAAGATGCTGGTCGGGCGGCAGGTCTAAGATCAGCGGACTGATCTTGGTTCTCAGGAAATGATCCGGACAGCTCGTACCCATGGGGCCTAATCGGCTGAGATCAGCGGAGTTGATAAATTCCAGTACGCTTTCGTCATCGCTGAAATGGCCCACCATACGATTTTGTGAAGAGCAATAACCCCGCAGAAGCGGAGCGAGCTCTGCCGCCTGTGCTAGCCGCTGCTCTTTTGATAGAGGCTTTACGACCTGACCCCCGAATGTCTTTTCTTTTTTTGAGTGCTGATCGAGATAACGGGCGCAGGTCTCGATCACTTCAAGCGTGTTGATATAACTTTCATATGCCGTATTTCCCCAGGTAAACAGACCGTGCGATCCGAGCATGATCCCGCGAATACCGGGATTGGCGTCAAGACAGGCTTTCAGTTTAAGCCCGAGGTCAAAGCCGGGTCTCTGCCAGTCAACCCATCCCAGTTCACCGCCAAAAAGTTCCTGCGTAATTTTTTTTCCATCGGCTGATGCTGCGATGGCAATGGCAGCATCCGGATGAAGATGATCTATGTGAGCAAAGGGAAGAAAAGCATGCAGCGGTGTATCTATAGAAGGCGCTTTGGAGTCCAGATCGAAAATACAATGATCGAAAAGTCTCACCATCTGATCTTCCGCCGCCAGTCCCTTATATATCTTTTTAAGATCGAGGAGGCGGTCCATATATAATGCCGCCAGTCCTGATTTTTTAAGCGTGCCGAGATCGCCGCCCGATCCCTTTACCCACATCACTTCAACAGGCTTTTCAGTAAGGGGATCCTTCATCGTGATCTTACAGGATGTGTTGCCTCCTCCATAATTGGTGAGCCGCAGATCGGCGCCGAGTAAATTGGAACGATAGATCAGCAATGCGATTTCATCACCGGCGAGTGAAGCAGCCTTTTTTTCATCCCAGCTGTACGAAACGAATTTAAAGTCTTTGACATGAGTGGACATGAGGCGACAAAGTGGTGACCGGCAATTTAAGTTGTTTTGCGAATATTTTTTTTGATCTTTACCTGCACTGAGTGCAGACGGCATTGCGGCGGCCCTATTCCTTAACGAACCTCTCACCATATGCAGGTATTCCTGGGAATTATCTTTCACTTTTTGGGCGGTTTTGCGTCGGGTAGTTTTTACATGCCTTTTAAGAAGGTAAGGGGCTGGCATTGGGAATCGTATTGGATCATTGGCGGACTATTCTCCTGGCTGATTGTGCCGCCGCTTGCGGCCTGGTTTACGATTCCGGGTTTTGCTGATCTTATTTCGAACACACCCTGGGAAACCATCCGGTGGACAATTTTTTTCGGAGTACTCTGGGGCATCGGCGGCCTGACCTATGGTCTGGGTGTAAGGTATCTTGGCATGTCCCTGGGCAATTCCGTCGTGCTCGGATTTTGTTCTGCCTTTGGAGCGCTCGTGCCGTCTATTTACTATGATTTTTTTCCAAAAGAAGGGAAGACCACTTTCTCTGACCTCCTCCATACCGGCTGGGGACGAATTATCCTCGCCGGCGTCATCACCTGCCTGTTGGGAATATACATCTGCGGCCGGGCCGGCGTGATGAAAGAAAGAGAATTGCCGGATGAACTGAAGAAAAAATCGGTGGCAGAATTCAACCTGACCAAAGGCCTGATCGTAGCCATTATTTCCGGCATCCTGAGTGCCTGTTTCAACTTCGGCATCGAAGCGGGAAAACCCATGGCGGAAGCAGCCGTGGCAGCGGGTTTCAATCCGCTCTTCCAAAACAACGTGACCTATGTTACGCTTCTTTGGGGCGGGCTGGCGACGAATTTTATCTGGTGCATGATGCTGAACTTCCGCAACCGTTCCTTTGGCGATTATGCTAACCGGCAGACGCCGCTTTTAAAAAATTATCTGTTCGCAGCGATGGCGGGAACAACATGGTTTCTGCAATTTTTCTTTTATGGAATGGGTGAAAGTAAGCTGGGTAATGGCGCAAGTTCCTGGATCCTTCACATGGCTTTCATCATCCTGGTCGCCAATATGTGGGGTATTTTCTTAAAAGAATGGTCGGGGGTTGCGCAAAGAACAAAAATCACTTTTGTTGCGGGTATTATTACCATCATCCTGTCGGTACTGCTTGTCGGATATGGAAACTATATCAAATAAACCGACCGGATTCAATACGATCTCGTAGGGGTATGAACGCCGGAACTGTTTAAAAAAGCCGGAACTTTAATTAATCCTTTTGCAGCTCCATTATGCATTTCGATAAAAAAACGATTACTGACGCCAATGCCCCTTTGCTGGAAGTTCACCGGAAAAAGTTTGGTATACTGGCAGAACAGGTTCCGGATATCGAAAGAATACTTTCACTGCTCGATGAATTCCAGGTTGCCATACCCAGCTGGGCTTTAGGCACCGGAGGAACGCGGTTCGGTCGATTTCCCATTGGAGGAGATCCCAGGACGCTGGAAGAAAAAATGGAAGACATTGCGCTTCTTCATACCCTGAACCGTTCAAGCGGAGCCATCTCGCTGCACATACCCTGGGATATTCCGGCTGATATTGCCGGAATCAGATCCCTGGCCGCCCAATACGGACTGCAATTCGACGCCATGAATTCGAATACTTTTCAGGACCAGCCTTCGCAAAAGGAAAGTTACAAGTTTGGGTCCATGCAGCATGTGGACAAGGCAGTGAGAAAACAGGCCGTTCAGCATAATAAGGATGTGATCGATTATGGCGTTGCGCTTGGATCAAAATCCCTGACGGTCTGGCTGAGTGATGGTTCCAGTTTCCCCGGCCAGCTGAATTTCCGGAATGCTTTTCAGCATACGCTCGAAAGCCTGCAGGAAGTGTATGCTCATCTGCCCGCCGACTGGAAAATGTTTGTTGAATACAAGGCATTCGAGCCCAACTTTTATTCCACTACTGTGGGCGACTGGGGCCAGTCGCTGCTATATGCAAACAAACTCGGACCCAAGGCGTACACGCTGGTTGATCTCGGGCACCATCTGCCCAATGCCAATATAGAACAGATCGTTGCGCTGTTGCTGATGGAAGGGAAGCTGGGCGGATTTCATTTCAACGACAGCAAATATGGTGATGACGATCTCACGGTAGGCAGCATCAAGCCTTATCAGCTCTTTCTGATTTTTAATGAACTGGTGGAAGGGATGGACGCCCGCAAAATGAATCATGCGCGTGACCTGGGATGGATGATCGACGCTTCGCATAATGTAAAAGATCCCCTGGAAGATCTTCTCCAGTCAGTAGAAGCCATTTTGCTGTCCTATACACAGGCATTGCTGGTAGACAAAGAAAAGCTGCTCGCGGCACAGGCCTCTAACGATGTGGTCGCTGCGCAGGAAATATTACAGGATGCATTCCGGACAGACACCCGCGCCATCGTCGCCGAAGCCCGGTTCCGGTCAGGGGGCGCGCTGAATCCGCTCGCCGTTTACCGGGATCAGCAGGTTCGTAAAAAACTTATCCAGGAAAGGGGAAGCAGCATCACAGCCACGGGTCTATAAATTCCTGAAGCTCCATAGTCATGAGTAAATTACCCACAGCGGTCATATATGATGTTGGCAAGACCAATAAGAAAGTATTTCTGTTCGACGGACAGTATAAAATCCTGCAGGAATTCCAGGAACAGATTGCAGAGACACGCGACGATGACGGTGACGCATGTGAAGACGTCTTCAAATTGAGAGATTGGATCCTTCATTCGCTGAACAGCATTCTTGACCTGGACACCATCGAAGTCTGTGCAATTAATTTCTGTGCTTACGGAGCCAGCCTTGTCCACCTGGACTCAAACTTCCAGCCGGTTGCACCTCTCTACAACTATCTCAAACCATATCCTGAGCAGTTGAGCAAAGAATTTTATTCGTCGTATGGAGGCTGGGAAGCACTGTCTGTTCAAACGGCCTCACCCATATTAGGGAGCCTGAATTCCGGCATGCAGATGTACCGCATAAAAAAAGAAAAACCGGATTTATTTAAAAATATCCGCTACTCAATGCATCTTCCCCAGTGGATTTCCTCCCTGGTAAGTGGAAAATGCTATTCGGATCTAACCAGCATCGGTTGTCATACCCATTTATGGGATTTCGAAAAACACCGGTACCATGAATGGGTCTATCGTGAAGGCATCATTGGAAAACTCGCTCCCATTACTGCTTCTGATCATGCAGATATCATTCCTTTCAAAGACAGGCACGTTGCGGTAGGTGTGGGTGTGCATGACAGTTCGGCTGCTCTGATACCTTACCTCGAGTGCTTTCAGGATCCGTTTATACTGATCTCAACAGGCACCTGGTGCATCAGCCTGAATCCTTTCAGTAAAAAACCGCTTTCATTTTCAGAATTGCAGGAAGACTGTCTTTCCTATATCAGTTTTCAGGGACAGCCGGTAAAAGCTTCAAGAATTTTTGCGGGTTATCATCATGAACAGGAAACCAGGAGAATCGCCGCTCATTTTAATATTTCGCAGGAATTCTATCTGGAGATCCTTCCGGATAGTGAAGCGTACAGGAATGGAAATACTCATGACGGACAGGTCTGGCTGACAGGAGAGCCGGGATTTAAACCGGGTGATCTGAACGACTTCAAAACTCCGGAGCTCGCCTATCTGCATCTTATGCGCGACATCATCGTACGCCAGAAAAAAGCGCTGGAACTCGTCATGGATGAAGAGGAAATCGGGCGGCTATACGTAGATGGCGGGTTTGGGAACAACAGGGTATATATGCAAATGCTCTCCGATGCCTTTCCACAGATGGAAGTATTTGCCGCCACCGTTCCGCAGGCAGCTGCCCTGGGAGCAGCCATGGCCATACACTATGCCTGGAATGATCAACCGCTGCGCAATGATATTGTGGATCTCCGTTATTTTCCTCCGAATAATTAAAAGGAATATCTCAGTCCCAGGCCACCCGGTCCCATAGCCAGGTCCAGACCACGCAACTTATTATTCAGACGTACAGAATTCTTATGATGAACCCATATCATCACGCCGTCCATGAGCAGGAGAAAACCGCCCTGCAGGATTATGCTCGATCCATAACCTTTCAGCTGATCCTGGGATTTCAGGTTCGTCTCATTGACACCTTTTTCCCTGAGAAAAAATCCGGCAGCAATATAGGCGAGGTCGAGACCGAAATTGAAAGCATATAATTTTTCCATGGCAAGCTGTGCGGATACATTATCCGCCAGGCCGAATTTTTTTGCCATGGCTTTTCTCGCGTTGAGATAGCCCATAACGGCAAGTCCCCCGTTCACCAGATTCCAGTAGGCATTCATCTTCCAGAAATATTTGGTCTCTCCTTCTGTTTGTCCGCCTATGATAAACCCGGAAGCAATATTGGCGGCAGCCCAGCTGCCCAGGACAATCATCGCTGTTTCCGTCGTTTTATTCCTTGTATAGGCAATGCTGTCATTAAAGCTTTGCTGGCCAAAAAGGAGGGAGAAAGAACATATAAAAAGGATGATGAAAGTCGTTTTCTTCATAACAGGAGCTTAGATGCCTGGTTAGCATTGTAATACGTAAACTATTCGCTATAGGGTTGCAGTCAGGGCTATAAGGGTATACCCCTATTGCAAAAATGCCCTGACCTAGCTATTTTCATATCCCTTCAAACCAAGTATTATTTTTTTAACCTTTAAAACTAACCAATGAAATATTTCATTGCTGCTTTACAAAAATATGCCGAATTCAAGGGCAGGGCGCGCAGAAAGGAATACTGGTATTTCGTACTGTTCGTTTATGTTTTTGCAGTCCCTTTTTACTACCTCGATGTCTACTTTGAAAGTGAGCTGCCTACTTTGTGTTACTATCTGATTTTTTTAGTTCCTTGTCTGGCCGTAACTGTACGCCGTATGCACGACGTGAACAAAAGCGGCTGGTATTGCCTTATACCGATCTATAGCCTTATCCTGGAATTTACTGATGGTGACAAAGGTCCTAACAAATACGGATCTGATCCTAAAAGACCTGAATTTGAAGAATTCCTTTCTGATGGCGAGGTAAGTGCTTCCGTTCAGTAATTCAACCTGAATCATATAGCACCCTATTCTAAGATGTACGCATAAGACGACCCTTGTAGACATAATTCCACACAGAAACCCGGGCCACAGCCCGGGTTTTACATTTCCCTGCACTCGGGATTACCAATCGTTTCAGCGCCGGACTAATCCGCTTCCCTGCGGATAAATTTCAGAAGAACGGCTATAATAGCAACTACCAGCAGCAGGTGAATAAGACCTCCTGCAGCATAACCGAAAAATCCGATGGCCCAGATGATGACCAGGATGACAGCGATAATGTAAAGAAGATTGCCCATGATTATTAGTTTAAGGATTTAAAACAATAGACCTGAATTCAAGACTTATGCCATGACTTCCATTTTAAGTTGCGCCGGGACCCATCCGGACTCCACTTCAGGTAAGCGGAGGTGCAACGCAGGAGAAATTGGAAAAGTTCGGCTCACAGACTCCTTTTGGACGACCTGGCCAGCCGGTGGAACTGGCTTCCATTTATGTGCAGCGCGCTGCAGCAGATGCAAGCTATGCTACAGGTCAGGTCTATGGCTCTTCAGGCGGCGCGGGCAACCATAGTCGGCAGCAGCGGACAACCATAGCCGGCAGGAAATGGTTTTTACCTTATCGCGATCGGACTGACTACTTCTTTTGGGATTTTTGAATCAGTTCCATCGCCTTTTTTGCTTTCTTCCAGCCTATCGACGCGAACTCCCGCCCTTCATGTTTATTGTAGTCGATGAAGAAGTTCTCAATCTCTTTGATCATACCCTGGTTCAGATCACTGATATCAGTAATATTCTGAAACATAATTGAACAGTTTGGAATACCCACCAGGCGGTCGTTGCGAATGGTTTTGCCACCCTTTTCTTTTTGCTTTGCTTCCAATACCCCCAACAGCCGGCTTTCCACATAGCAACCGGGAAAAGCCATGTCTTCCATGATGATCAAAATATCCAACGGGTCTCCGTCCTGGCCGATTGTAGACGGCACAAAGCCAAAATGAAAGGGAAAAGCCGTTCCAAGAGGTAACGTTTTGCTGAGTTTGAACACACGTTTTTTAGGATCATAGTCGAATTTATTTTGGGATCCCTTAGGAGTTTCTATTATGACATTCACCATGTCCTTATTGAAAGAAGGCAGCTGATCCAGTCTCATCATTATCGTTTTTATTAATACGATAAAACCCGTGCCATCAGCTTTCCTTCACCAGTCTGTTCAGCGTACGCAGATTTTCCACTGCAGACCCCGCCGTATTATTAAAATATGCATAGACATCCTTGCCCTCATACATCCATTGCCTGATCTCCCTTGACTTCTCCTTCAAAAAATGTAACGGATAGTCGCCACGATAGTCTCCATTAATTCCGTGAAACCGCAGGTAGATGAAAGTCGCGCGCGGATTGATTTTTTCAGGTGCCGATGCAGGCATATCGTGCAGAACCAGCGTTGCACCAAAATCATCGAGTATCGCCTTTGTTTCCGCGTTATACCATTTAGGATGTCTGAACTCAACAGCCGGCTTCCAGGAACGATCACGATCCAGTTCATGGATAAGTGTCATGATATCCCTGAATTCATAAATATCCATTGCAGCTGAGGAAGGAAACTGAATCAGCAGACATCCTTTCTTTTCACCGAAACACTCTATCGCGTCGAAAAACTGCTGAATGGCTAAACCTTCACTGATTTTATTATCATGTGTGATACCTTTCCATAGTTTCACGGTAAACCTGAAATGCTCAGGGACAAGCTCCATCCACTGAAGGAAGGTTTTGCATCGGGGAATTTTGTAAAAACTGCTGTTGATCTCGATACTGTTGAACATGGAAGAATAGTAGACCAGCCGCGGCACTTCGCGAAACTCTTCGGGATAAGCTTTTTTGTTAGGTTCTGAAAAAGCGAGCCCGCTGGTACCGGAAAAATAACTGCCTCTTTCTCCCATAATTCCTCCTTTCTAATATACTATTACTACTGACTGCTCATACTCTATCTCCGGGGCAAGTCCGGTAATTCCCGGACTTACCCCGGACTTAATAGCAGATATTACTGGATTTCTACTATAACATCACCGGATCCAGGAGCAATGAAGAGATGTGTTGAAAAGCGATTGCCCCGAAAATCTTCGAGCCTAAGCTCATGTTATTGCTTTTCAGACTTTATAACACTTATTTCCCCTGTTCGCTCCAGGAATATTTCATCGATACCCTGAAATCCCTCCTGGTTAATCTTCAGACGTATTCCTTCCTGCAGATCCTTTTTGCTGATCATGGCTTTCCTGAGATGCGCCTGGTTTTCTATGCCTTTCTTATAAAGACTTATTTTCTCTCCTTTAACCAGCATGCCGATAAAATCGTTTCCGCAACTTAATCTGGCAAGGAGGCGGTGGACGAGGGCGAAAACCAGACAGGCCACGGATGTGGGAATTACCGGTGAAGCACCCACTACGATCCTGCCCAGCACGGACCCAAGCATAATTACAATGACCATATCCATCGCAGTTCTTCTGCCAAAAGTTCTTAGCCCGGCGATCCTCAAAAACAAAAGCGTTAAAAAGAATGCAGCCACTGCCCGAATACCCATCTGAAGAGTATTCAGGTCTTTTCCGTGACCTACAAGGAAATCAATGAGATTCATGATTGCTAATTTTAATCCCGTAAGTTTCTGCCATTACGAACCATGCGAATCCAATACGATACCACAACCAGGGGCAGACGAACCGTATGGCTACATGAACCGCTGTGGAAGAGATTCCCCAGATAGAAAAATTAAGGAGGCGTGGGCATTATGAACTATGGAGATACCCTGTCAATGGTAGTGGTATACAGTTGCTGTCCTTTTAAACTGACAACAGCTACCTGCATCCTGTTACTGAATACGGATACAG
>Ga0207658_10004129_pt1 | contig 10127 bp, 4 predicted proteins | sample KBSS33metaG_FD_184322 | JGI IMG/M metagenome (GOLD analysis project Ga0207658, IMG submission 184322) | Switchgrass rhizosphere microbial communities from Kellogg Biological Station, Michigan, USA - KBS S3-3 metaG (SPAdes) (version 2) | ecosystem: Host-associated > Plants > Roots > Rhizosphere >...
CGGTCGGCACCGCGCTGTTCTCGGTGACCGCATTGGCATCTGCCGCGGCAACCGGCCCCGCGTTCTTCACACCCAGGAAGTCGTTGTCCGTCAGGTCGTGCAACCCGAGCAGCTTGATGGCGAGCTCCGGGGTACCGGTGTTACCGTTGACATCGGCGTAGACGTAGGTGACGTTGTTGGGCACATCCTTCACGAACCACACGCCGCTCGCGGTGGGCGTGGTGCCACCCCACTTCAGGTCGGTTGCGCCCAGCAGTTGGGTCAGGTCGATCTTGTCCTGGTTGCTGACGTCGACGGTGTCCCTGATACCCTTGAAGTCGGTGATGATGTCCATCGACGACGCGTTCGAATCGGTCCAGTTGCTCTGGCCGTCGTGGTCGTAGCCATGGTGCTGGTGGCTGTCGTCGTCGTGGTCGTCGTGGTCGCCCGAGGTCACGCCGGCGCTGTAGACGAACACGTCCTTGCCGGTGCCGCCGGTCAGGGTGTCGGCGCCGAGGCCACCGGCGATCACGTCGTTGCCGGCACCACCGTTCAGCGTGTCGTTGCCCTTCTCGCCGAACAGCTGATCGTTACCGGCTTCGCCGTAGACGATGTCGTTGCCGGCGCCGGCATAGATGATGTCGTTGCCGCCGGGACCCGTCCCGCTGACGTTGTTGCCGTTGTCGCCGTAGATGAGGTCGCTGCCGTTGCCCGAGTAGATGACGTCGTTGCCGGGTGCGAGCGCGTTCTCGCCGGCGGCCCGCTCCAGGCCGTCGCCGTAGATCACGTCCTTGCCGTTCTCGCCGCCGTCGGCCAGGCGCAGGCCGTCGATGGTGCCGATCCGGTCATCGCCGGATCCCCCGTAGATCAGGTCCTTGCCGTCGGCGCCGATGATGGCGTCATTGCCCGAGCCGCCGAAGATCACGTCCTTGCCGTCGCCGCCGTTGAGCGTGTCGGCGCCAGCGCCGCCGTCGATGATGTCGTCGCCGTTCTGGCCGTAGATGACGTCGGCACCGCCTTCGCCGAACACGACGTCGTTGCCGTTGCCGGCGTAGATGAGGTCGTTGCCGCCGCTCGCCGTCAGGAAGTCGTTGCCCGCATTGCCAACGGTCGTGCCGTTGTCGCCGTAGATGATGTCGTTGCCATTACCGCCGTAGATCGTGTCGCTGCCGAGCGAGTTCGTCATCGCGCTCGCGAGGCCGGTCAGGTACGCCTGATACGTGTCGTAGCCGTCGCCGTAGATGATGTCGCCGCCGTTGTCGCCGCCTGCCGACGCGCTGCCGATGATGTCGTTGCCGCTGCCACCGTAGATCGTGTCGGCGCCGTTGCCGCCGACGATCGAATCCGCTCCGGTGCCGCCGAACAGCAGGTCGTTGCCGTTGCCACCATCGATCACGTCGTTGCCCGTTCCGCCGTCGACGATGTCGTTGCCGTTGCCGGCATTGACGACATCGTTGCCGCCGCCCGCATAGATGGTGTCGTTCCCGTTTGTGCCCGTTAGGGAATTGCTGCTCTCGGTGCCGTTCAGGATCGGGTCGGACATGTAGTTCTCCGTGCGTAGGGGTGATGGGTTCGCGTTGCAGACTGGTCCGCTGGTCGGCGCGATCCTATCGATGCGTCCGTTCACGATGTCCCCCTGACTCCGGGGGCACCACACGGACTCGGGGGCACATGCCGACATCAGCTGCCAACTTGGTCACACCGCGTCGCGCGCTGGCTCGCGGTCGAGCGCGGAGCCGTACCCGCGGACCACGCAAGGATTCGCCGGCGCGCGGTTCACAGGGAGCAACTAGTTTCTGGAACCGCGGCCACCACATTGACCGAACTGAGATAGAGCCGATCGGGATGCGACCACCGTTGGCGTCGAACGGAGTGAAGCTCGCACGCACGAAAGGGCCTCCGGATCACGCGTCTTCGCAGCGCGACGAAGTGCTCGCAGGTCGTCACGTCCGTCTTGATTGCTCGACCCAGGCAGGCAGCGCACGCTCCTGATGGCGTTTTCCGAGGAGCCCCGCCTCAAGCGGTCTTTAGCGAGTCGAGTGCCTTGGCCTCGTCGAGAAATGGGAAGTGCCGAACCTCGGCCGACGTGAAGTGCTTGCCAAGCGCCTGCTGCACCGAGACCGCCAAAGTCCTCCTTGCTCAACGGTGACGGGGGCTTGAGCACCAGGTGGCCCCTTCAGGCTTCAATGTCAAATAGTCGAGCACGCGAATCTCCTCGAGACCAAGCCCGCCCCTGCACCGTAGGCTAGCGAAGCTAGCTGACCACGTTTGTTCACCGGCAAACAAGCACCAAGATGGAGGTTCGTATCGGCAGCTGGTGCAGGCGCCTCGCGCACCAACGACTTGAAAATGTCGGTCGCCACGCGCTGTGCGCGGCGCAGAGAGACCGCTTGAGGGCATGAACGAGGAACGGGGCGCAACGCCCCGTGTTTCTAGTCCGCCCGTGTCGGTACGAGCCCTCGATGGGCCGACCCATTCAAGGTGTCGTTTGATCAGGTGCCCTTGCGACGACGCGCCACGAACGCCATGGCGCCCAGGCCCGCGAGCATCAGCGCGTAGGTCTCGGGTTCCGGAACCGGGGCCGACGCTACTTGCGGGGAAGGCGTCGAGTGTGACGCTCGAGCCGACCGAGTGACAGGTCTCAGGCGCAGCGATCGCCGGTTCGGGCGTCCGACTGCGACCCAAAGCGGTTGCCCAAAGTGTGGATCAGTCCGCCCGATAGCGGCCATTGCACCTAAACGACCCTCCAGGCTCAGCGAGTCCTGTCGCCAGTACCGCTGCTTGCCTGGGGCCGCTCGTCGGGCCACGACGCTGGGCACGCGGAGGCAAAAGCACCTGACCTTGGCGCCCATCACGTCCTATGGTTCGCCACGCACCGACCGCGCGAGTTCGCGCAGTTCGCGATAGTCGGAGCGGGTCACGACCGCCGGCGAGATGGGTTCGGGGCCGACACTGCGTTGGCCTTGAGCGGGGATCGAGCCCGAATCACACGCTGTGCTCAGACGCTTGTCGCTGCAAAGGTGCTCGCGAAAGATTCGCTGTCGAGCCACGCGCAGTGTTCGATGGCGTCGATCATCGCGCGCCGCAGATGATCAGTCGGCGCGTGCTCCGGCGCACTCAGCGCTTTGGGCGATCGAACCCCTCGGGCGATCCGGTCTGCTCGATCAAGAAGGGCGTCGACGTCCAGATGACAGCGGCGTCCAAACTGCAAGTGCCGCTGATGGAGTCGATTGGTTTGATGGCGAATCCATGCGTCACCGCGATTCGCATAGGCAGTGGTACGGGTCTGATTCATGGCATGGCGGAAAGCGACGTGTCGTATTCATCGTAGGAGCCACTGCATCGCTCGACCAGCCCCTTCCACGACGACACAGTGCTGCCTGATCGACACCAATATCGCCTTCCCAACGCAGAGCGAGGCGCCTAGGATCTTCACATCGAATTGGCGGTGACGAACCGACTCTCGTCTACCAGAACGGACTTGCCAGATGACGACCCCATCATTCACAGCAGACGCTCCGGCAGATCTCGTCCAGGCGATGGGCATTGGCGAGCACGCAAAGCAAAAAGGCGACGCGGCTCCCGAAGTCACGGTGCTCGACAGCCAGGGAAGACCCGTTCGACTGCCTGACCAATGGAGTGCAGGTCCCCTGATCGTCGTCTTCTTCAGAGGGGGCTGGTGCAACTACTGCAATCTCCAGTTGCGTGGTTGGCAGATGCACCATGACGCGCTGCGTCGACTTGGGGCGACCTTGCTGGCAATCTCTCCTCAGGCGCCCGAGAAATCCACCGCGACAACAGACGACAACGGACTCGCCTTTCCGGTCCTGAGTGACACGAACCTGGCCGCGGCCAATGCGTTTGGGATTGCGTTCACCCTTCCGCCGGAAATGGTCGAGTACTTCGCGGAGATCGGCACGGATGTCCCGGTCCTGAACGGCAACGGACTGTGGGCGCTGCCTGTACCCGCGACCTACCTGATCGACACGCGGGGCGTCATCCGGTACGCCGACGTTGAACCAGACTATCGCAGGCGCCCGGACCCGGGCGATGCGTTGCGCGCTCTGGAGAAGACAGCTCGATGACATCTCGCGAGAGCAGCCCCATCGTCGACCCACGCGCCGGCGCTGTGCCCGCGTCAACATTTTTCGCTTGATTGAAGAAGCACCTTGAACGTCTCACACACCAACCTTGCCCTCGCTGATCGCACGAAGGCTCGCCGCCGCCTGCTGCAGTTCCTGGCCGGCAGTCCCTTGCTGGCTGGCTCCACCACCCCGGGCCTGATCGCCGCTCTGTCGGCGACGCTGACGGATTCGGCCTCGGGACAAAGCTTTGACGCGCTTCGTGCCATGACACGCAAGGTCGGCGAGATCATCGAATCGCCGGAAGACGCACTCAACGTGATGGACTTCGAGCCGGCAGCGCGAAAGGCGCTTCTCGCCAAGGGCGAGCCGACGCACTGGGGCTATCTGGCCACGGGTGTCGATGACGACGCCACGCTGCGTGCGAATCATGAGGACTACAACAAGCTTCGAGTCAAGGCCCGACGACTGGTCGACGCACGTAAGGTCGACACGCGGATACGCTTGTTTGGCGCCGAATACGCGAGCCCGATCTTTCTGTCGCCCGTGAGCAGCCAGGGAGCATTCCACCCGGAGGCCGAGATCGCCGTGGCACGCGCGGCGGGCGCGAAGAAGCAGTTGATGGTCCTGTCGACCTCCGGTGGCTCGTCGGCCGCCGACGTGACCAAGGCCCACGGCGGCCCGATCTGGTTTCAGCTCTACCCCACCGACGACTGGGAGGTGACGCGCGCGCTCATCAGGCAGGCAGAAACGGCAGGAGTGACCGCCATCGTGCTGACGGTGGATCGGCAGGGCGGGCGCAACACCGAGACCCTGTTCCGTTTCCGACGGCAAGACGATCGACAGTGCGTCGCATGCCACGGCGACGGTTTCAAGAACGAGGTCTCGCGCAAGCCGGCGTTCAATGACATCGATGTATCGCACGTCACCAACCTCTATGGGACGGGCATGACCTGGGACTTCGTCGCCAAGTTGCGCGCGGCGACCAAGGCAAAGGTCGTCCTTAAGGGCATCATGACCGGTGACGACGCCACCCGCGCGGTGAAGGCCGGCGCCGACGGCATCATCGTGTCCAACCATGGCGGCCGCGCGGAAGAAAGCCTTCAGTCGACGATCGGCGCGCTACCCGAGGTCGTCAAGGCGGCGGCTGGCCAGATCCCCGTGCTGGTCGACGGCGGGGTGCGGCGCGGCACCGACGCGTACAAGGCACTCGCCTTGGGCGCGACGGCGGTCGGTATCGGGCGGCCCTACTGCTGGGGGCTCGCGGCCTTCGGCGACCCGGGTGTCGCCGCCGTGCTCGGCATCCTGCAGCGCGAGTTCGAGACCATCATGCGCCAGGCCGGTGCCACCACGCTGAAGCAGATCACGGCCGCGACGGTCGCCGCAGGCCCCGAGTTCGGTTTTCGATAGTCATCGCGCCACGGGTTCAGGCGATGCAGCGAGTGCTGAGCACGGCGGCGACAACCGCCGCGATCGGGTATGTGGCAGCCAGAGTGGGCTGCCTGGGCGATGGCGTCGCGCATCTACAATGCGCCGCACGTTCGCCCGGAGTCGATCCATGGGCGCGGCGGAGATTGCGATCGATACCTCGCCTGCCGGCGCCGCGAGCGCCTCATTCGGGCCCTTTCGGCTGTTCCCTGCCGAGCGCAAGGTCGAGAGGGACGGCGTTCCGTTTCCGTTGAGCAACCGTGCCCTCGATCTTCTGATCGTGCTCGTCGAGCATGCTGGCGAGATCGTCAGCCACCGGGAGTTGACCTCGCGCGTGTGGCGCAACCTGGTGGTGGACTCGGGCAGCCTCAGGATGCACATCACCGCCTTGCGCAAAGCACTGGGCGACGGCGAGAGAGGCACCCGATACATTGAAACCGTCCGCGGCCGAGGCTACTGTTTGGTGGCCCCGGTCAGCCACCAGGCCCGTCCCCACCGTGCAGACTCGGCGTCCCTGTCGAAGAGCGGCCCACCGCAAACGCGTGCGCTGCCATCGATCCCCGGGCGAATGGTCGGACGCGACGAAGCAGTTCGAGCGATCGCCGCCGACCTGATGGCGCATCGCTTCCTGACGGTCGTCGGGACCGGTGGCATGGGCAAGACGACGGTGGCCGTCGCTGTCGCCCACACCATGCTTCAAGATTTTCCTGATTCGGTGTACTTCGTCAATCTGGGCGCCCTCTCGGACCCGGCGCACGTCGCTTCCACCGTCGCATCGACGCTCGGAATCACGATCCAGACCGAGGATGCACTGCCGAGCTTGAGGCGATCGCTCCGAGGTACGAGGATGCTCCTGGTGCTCGACAACTGCGAGCATGTCATCGCGGCGTCGGCCGCGCTCGCCGAGCAAATATTCCGCGAGGCACCCGAGGTTCATATTCTGGCGACCAGCCGCGAGGCCCTGCGGGTCGACGGCGAGTTCACCTGTCTGCTGCCGCCGCTCGAATGCCCGCCGCCCGATCCCGGCTTGCGCGCCGTCGAAGCGCAAGCTTTTTCGGCCATCCAGCTCTTCATGGCGTGCGCCGCTGCCAGCGGAAGCGGCTTCGAGCTGAGCGACGAGAGCGTGCTGGTCGTGGCCACCATCTGCAGCAGGCTGGGTGGCGTCGCACTCGCTATCGAGTTCGCGGCAGGCCGCATCGGCGCCTACGGCATCGAAGGCATCGCCAACCTGCTGGACAGCCGCTTCAGTCTGGAATGGCGCGGAAGGCGCACCGCCTCGCCGCGGCAGCAGACGCTGCATGCAACGCTGGACTGGAGTCACGATCTCCTTTCCGGGGATGAGCAGGTCGTGCTGCGCAGGCTCTCGGTCTTTGTCGGCACCTTCACCCTCGAGGCCGCTCGGGCAGTGGCGTGCGAGGGACTCGATGAGGACCAGGTCGTCATCCATGTCGGCGATCTGGTGGCGAAGTCCCTGGTGTCGGCGGTGACTGCCGAAGATGGAGTCATGCGCTATCGGTTGCTCGAAACAACGCGCGGCTACGCATTCGGCAAGCTGGAAGCAAGCGGGGAGCTGGATGCCACCGCGCAGCGCCACGCCAGCTATTTGTCGCGGCTCTTGGAATCCGCTTCCGGCGGGGACGTCGACCGGCAGCGTGACCCGCGCACGCTCGCGCTCGGCGAACACCTGGGGAACGTCCGATCGGCTCTCGACTGGTGCTTCCGCGACAGCGAATCGAATCCTCGCCGAACGGCGCTCGGGATCAATCTCGCCGCAGCTGCCGCCCCCGTGCTCTTGCAACTGCTCTTGCTGACCGAGTGCCACAAATGGAGCGCGAAGGCGCTGTCGTTGCTCAACGCGACGGATAGCAGGAAGGAGATGGTTCTCCTGGAGACCCTCGCGACAGCGGCGATGTGGACCGGGGGAACCGCCGGCGAGGTGCGTGGCGCGATCGCGCGCGCCTTGGAGATTGCACGCAGGCTCGGAGAAACCTCGCATCGCCTGCGACTGATGGCAGGGATGCACATCTTTCTCGTTCGCGGGGGAGCCTTTCGAGGCTCTCTCGCCGTGGCGGAAGAGTTGAGTTCCGCGGTCTTGGACTCAACAGACATTTCGTACAAGGTCTTGGCCGACTGGATGCGAGGGGGATCGCACCACTTCCTCGGCGATCAACGGGCCGCGGAGCGCGACTTCCAGAAGGGATTCGCGCGCGGCGGAGTCCGCAACCTGCATTTGTTCGGGCTCGACTATCGTGTTCGAACGCTCGTGTCGTATGCTCGAGTCCTGTGGCTCGCCGGCCGGCCGGATCGTGCGATGGAAGTCGCGAGAGAAGCGATCGACGAGGCGGCCGCGTCCGGAAGATCCGTCGATGTCTGCTTCTCCCTCCTCTACGCCACTCCCGTGTTCCTCTGGTGCGGTGATTGGAAAACGGCGGAGAGGACCCTCGGGCAGTTGACGCACCACGCCAACTGGGGGGCCTTGCTGTCGTTTCATGCAACCGAGCTCGCCTTGCGGGGTGAACTGCTTGTCCATCTCGGAGAAACCGATCGAGGAACCGCGATCTTGCGCGACGCCTTGAAAGCGATGAAGGCCGAACGCCACGTGATCCTGGTCATGCGAGCCACCTGCGCGCTGGTGGACGCACTGATGAGAAGCGGGCAGCTGGACGAGGCATTCGCTGTCGTTGCCGACGCGATCGCCGAAACGCCAGATGGGCAAGAGCCGCTGGAGTTGCCCGAGTTGCTAAGGCTGCAGGGTACCGTCCTTCTCTTGATGCCCGGCAAGGGCGAGTCGCAAGCCGAGGACTGTTTCATGCGTTCGCTGGAATGCGCACGACGCCAGCACGCGTCGGCGTGGCAATTGCGAACGGCCACATCGCTCGCGCGACTTCGCATGCGCCAAGGCGGCCATGAGGAGGCTCGCGAGGTTCTCGTTGGCGTCTATGGCTCGTTCACCGAGGGCTTCGGGACGTGCGATCTTCAGGCCGCCGAACAGTTGCTGAACGAGCTGGGTGAATTCAAAGCTTCCCCCGCGAACCCCGGGGAACAGAGCCGGACGGACGATCCACCTTCGCCAAGAGTTCCCTCGCAGTGACGAGATCGCTCGTGTCGAGACCTTCGGAGAACCTGCCATAGACCGGCGCAAGCAACCGCCTTGCCGGATCGACGCGGCCCTGCTCGAACCAGTGGCGCGCGCGACTGCTCGCCGCCCGCAGTTCCCATGACAGCGCCGACTGGCGCTGCGACCATTGAATCGCGTCATGAAAGCACTGCTCGGCAAGCTGCACCTCGGCGTCGGGAGTGCTCGCCAGGATCTCTCCCTTCACGCGCAGCATTTCCGGCATGTAGAGGTAGCCGCCCTGTCGTTCCGACAGCGTGATCGCTTCGTTGATGGTTTCAAGCGCCTCCGCATGTTGCCCCAGGAGGTTGAGCCCTTCAGCCAAGGCCAGGACAAGTGCGCCGGTCCGCATTTCGTAGCGGTTGGCGCGTACACCTTGCACGCCGTCGCGAAGCTGGTTCACTCCCAGGTCGGGCCTGCCGCGCTTGACCTGCAGCTCGCCCTTCAACCCTATGGCCGCCGCCGCGTAGGGTGGCAGTGAATGCTTGGTGGCGAGGGCGAGGAGGCGATCGAGGATGTCTTCCTGTCGTGACCAATCGCCCCGCCACATGAACACGGAGCCCGCCCAGATCAGTGCGATGGAGTGTGTGACCGGGTGCTTCAGCATCTCGGCCTGCTCGATCGTGTACTGCGCCACCGCGGCCGCGTGGTCGCATTCGCCTCGAAGCCAGTGGTAACGTGCCTTGCCGCACAGGGCGTAGATGCGTTGATTGAAGCCGGGGCGCATCTCGCCGATGCGGTGCGCTGCAACGGCAGCCTTGAGTGCAGACTCGCAGCGCTTCTCGGCCTCGGTGATGTCGCCGGTCAGATCCAGCGCCACGCCCAGCATGGAATCCGCCGTTGCCCGGGCCACCGGGTCATCCATCCTCAGGGCCACCGATTCGGCCTGGCGGGCAATCTCCAGCGCACCCCTGAAGTCGCCCATCCTGGCCAGCAAGGTACCGAAGCCGCCGAAGAGCCTGAACCTGAACGGCAGATCTTCTAGCGCTTGCGCAATCTCCAGGCTGCGTGAGAACGCGCGTCTGGCCTCCTCGCCGTTGCCGCCGGTGAACATCAGCGATTGGCCGAGCGACGCTTGCAGCTCCATCTCTCGCCGGGTGCCGCGCATGTCATCGCCGAGCCCTGCAATCGCTTTCTCCATCCAGGCGTGGCATTCCCTCAGCAGCGACATCTCCAGCAGCAGCGGCGCAGCGGCTGCGGCCAGCGCCGTGCCGATCTGTACGTCGCCGCCCTCGGACAGGCTCCAGTCCAGCGCGGTCCGGACGTTGCCGAGAATCCCCGCCTGGTGGACCAACCTGTCCTTGTCGGCACCGGAGGCAGGCAGGGGCGTACGCTCGAGAACGCTGCGGTAGTGAGTGGCGTGGCGCGAAGCGACCGCAAAGGCCTCGCCGCATTCGACCAGCTTCCGCAGCGCATAGACCCGCGTGCTGTCCAGCATCCGGTAGCGCATGGCCTTGCCGCCGGCTTCGCCCGTCAGCAACGACTTGGCGACCAGGTTGGCGACGGCTTCGACGACCTGTGCG
>Ga0207658_10004132_pt1 | contig 10124 bp, 9 predicted proteins | sample KBSS33metaG_FD_184322 | JGI IMG/M metagenome (GOLD analysis project Ga0207658, IMG submission 184322) | Switchgrass rhizosphere microbial communities from Kellogg Biological Station, Michigan, USA - KBS S3-3 metaG (SPAdes) (version 2) | ecosystem: Host-associated > Plants > Roots > Rhizosphere >...
CAGGCCGGTATTGCTGTAGGAATTGCCTGCTACAGTGGCGATTTGTGTGCCGCCACGGAAGATTTTGTAGCCGGTCACACCGACGTTGTCGGTCGAGGCTGTCCATGCCAGGTTGATCTGTGTCTTGTTCGCCAGCGTAGCCATCAAGCCCGTCGGGACCGAAGGAGCAGTAATATCAGAGGTTGATCCGGCAGCACGGAACGTGGCCACCTGCAGCACCCAGTTACCCAGAATGGTAGCGGAGGCATTGTAACTACCAATCGTCGAGACGGTCTTATCAAAGGTCATGTCGGCGTCCGGCGTGGAAATGCGCATGGTAAAGCCGGCGCCTGGGTCATAAAATCCGATAGTGGTAACACCGGCACCAAATACCAATTCATTATTAGACGTCGTCGCAACAGATGGTGTCGAGGCGTTGAAGGCGGTGCCCGAACCGGAAGCGCCCTTATCGAACGGATTCGTAGAGTCGAGGCCACCGTATTCGCTGATACGCAGATCGATATAGGTTGCCGTGGAGTTGAACGTCACGGTGACTGTATTTGATCCAGCCGTCGCAGCGACGATGTTCTTAGCGTAATAGATAGCCTGGCTGACACCGGTGCCGCGTGCCATCGGCACTGCCAGAACATAGGTGTTACCTTTGGTGTCGGTCAGCGATTTGATGGTGGAGGTGGCATCGTTCCAGCCAACCGCGATAACGTTCGTGTCACCAGCCACCTGTGCCTTGGCAAATTTGGCACCAGTGGATGACACCTTTGTCTGTGGTGTAGCCGATGCCCCCTGAACATATGCCGGGGCAACTGCCGAAACCGAGCTAAGGTTCAGGACAAGTGGTAAAAATGCGGCCAATACAATCAATGGACCTGTGAGCTGGCGTAACCGTTTCATACCCCTCCTTAGCTTATGAACTCATGATTGCATAAAGTTCATGGCTTGTACAAACGATTCCTACTGTTTCTTAGATCAGGCCTCTTTCACGCGCCAAGCGCGTGATTTTCTCGTAATAACCCAGCTCCTCTGTCAGACGATCCCACCCATTCTTGGTTAGGCGGTACGACACCCGACGAGTTCCATCTTCCAGATAGGGTACTTCTTCTATTAATCCATTTTCTTGCAACTTGCGAAGTGTGCCATATAGTGTACCCGCTCCCAATTTTAACCGCCCACCGCTGTCTTCGTACACGTTTTGCGCAATACCGTACCCATGCCGCACGATGTTGTAATCAAGTCGGATTTTTCCTCCTAGGGACATTAATATTCCAAAGGCAGCGGCAGTAAGTAGTTTCTTTTCTGTCATATCTCTAGAATATCACTTTTTGTTATATCGGATTTTGATATATCAATATATGAGTTTAAGGCGCAGATCAATATTTTATAGGGGTAAGTATGGTAAACTGCGCCTATGAAAATGCTTAATGGCCGCGAGCTGGCCGAATTCATCCAGGAGCGTCAAGGACACGCCGTGCGTGGCCTGCGACAGCAGTGGAATATCGCGCCAAAGCTAGCCATCGTCGTCACGGTCGACAATCCTGTCATCAACGTCTACATGCGTCTCAAACAAAGGTACGGCAATGATATTCAGATCGAGGTCGACGTACACCGGGTTGAGCAGGTCGAGGTCCCTAGTTTGATAGATCAGCTCAACACCGATAACTCAGTTCATGGCATTATTGTGCAGTTACCGCTGGCCGACCCCTCACAAACAGATCAAATCGTTGATCTGGTGTCACCGACTAAGGATGTCGATGCTCTCGGTGCCAATGCCACCTACGACCCGGCCACACCGATGGCCATCCTGTGGTTACTGGCCGGCTATAACGTAGATTTAGCCGGCAAAAAAATCATCCTGGTTGGTCGCGGTAAACTGGTTGGCGCCCCATTGGAACGTATCTTGTTAACTTCCGGCTTCGATGTATCCGTGGTGACCCGTTCCACTCCGGAGCTAAAAGCAGTCGTCAAAGAGGCCGACATTATCATTACCGCTACCGGTTCGCCGGCTGTTTTGGATGCCAGCATGATCAAACAGGGGGCCGTGGTAGTGGACGCCGGCGTTGCCAGCGAAGACGGTAAGACCGTCGGCGACCTGGCTCCCGATGTTTATGAACGAGATGATCTGACGTTAACTCCGCAAAAGGGCGGTGTTGGCCCCCTGACGGTGTGCGCCCTGTTCGAAAATGTCATCCGGGCTGCCCGCGCCGCGGCCGACGCGACCGAACCCAAAGACTAGTGCGGCGAATTCGCCAGTGATTCGCCGTGCTCCAGCACCGGCTTGGCTGGCAGTTGGGTAGAAATCAACAGCGCTAACAAGAGCGCCACGCCCATAAAGATCAAGGTGTTGTGGATGGCTTTGACGGTGGCCTCATCGCTGATGCGCTTGATTTCGGCGTGTTCGGCCTCACTTAAGGGGTAATTGCTGCGTACCGGGGCGCCGAATTCCACGGCCGACGCCTGCGACGATACTTCCAAAGCGATGGCTGCCCGCGATTGTGCCGGCAGCAGTGGGCTCTGGGTCACCCCTTTCGTCAACTGCGATCCAAGCGTCGCCAGCAATACCGCCCCGATAATCGCCGACCCCAAGCTGCTCCCTACCTGGCGTAGCGTGTTATTAACGCCCGACGCCTCACCAGCCTCGTTGACCGACACCGCTGACAGCGTCAGGTTACTGAGTTGAGCGATAGCCAAGCCGACGCCGAACCCATACATAAACAATCCTGGCGCCAGGTGCCAGGCACTAGTGCCGACCGACACACCCCAGGCAATGACCGCCAAACTCACCAGCTCTAAGACGAAGCCGACTTGCGTGATGCTCTTGGGCTTAAAGCGCGAACTGAGGCGGCCGGACAATGGCGCGGCGATAAATAAGGCCAGCGACATCGGTATCAGCGCGTAGCCGGTGTGCAGCGCATCCAGCCCATGTACCCCCTGCAGGAACACCGGCAGGGCGAATATCAGACCGATTTGGCCCAGCGACAACATCATGGTCGTGACCGCACCAGAGGTAAACTGTTTGTTGGCGAATAGTTTCATCGACACCAACGGTGTCTTGCCCAGGCGCATCATGCGGAATTCCCAAGCCACGAAGGCTCCCAGTAATAATGCCGACAACCAGATACTGAGCGGCACGATTGACAGCGCCCCGAACGTAATCGGATGCCCAGCTAAACTGAACGGCTTCACCGCGTGCCACCACCCGTAAGCCGAGCCTTCGATAATGCCGAACACACCCAGCAGCAATCCGAATGCCGACAGAAACACACCGACCAGGTCGAGTGTCGGCTTTTCTTCGCGGTCGCGGGTCTCTTTGATAACGAACGACAGCAGTAACAGCATAGCCACCACGAAGATGTTGATGCGGAAGCCCCAGCGCCAACTGTAGTTGCTGGTCAGCCAGCCGCCCAGGATCGGGCCGATGGCCGAGCCGATGGCCGCCATGCCGCCCCAGGCACCCAGGGCGATAGCGCGGTCGCGTCCATGATACGTCGATACCAACAACGAGGCCGTCGCCGGCATCATCAGCGCAGCACCGATACCTTCGATAATCGACTCGCCGATCAATAACATCCCCACCGAATGGCTGATTGAGGCCAGGAAAGATCCGACGGCGAAAATAACCGCACCGAGCAGGAAGAACTTTTTGCGACCATAGAGGTCGCCGAGGCGTCCGCCGGTAATCGTTAATGCCGCCAATGTAAGCGAGTAGGCCGTGATAACCCACTGCAGGCTCTGGATGTTGGTGTTGAGGTCACGGATGATACTGCCCAAAGAGACGTTCAGGAGTGTAGTGTCGATGACGATAATCAGGACCGCGATACCGAGTACGGCCAGCGGCGCCCATTTAAAACGCACCTTCTTCGTGTTGTCTGTATTTTCGGGCCGTGCAGTAGCTGCCCCAGTCGCCGTTTCCGTCATCCGTTTTACTCCTTTGTTTGAACGCTTGTGATTATTTTATCAAGGATAAGATGCAACTGCTGGAGCTCCTCATCATCGAGGCTGCTGAGAATCTTCTGGAAGTGCTCCTGGTATTGTTTCTTGAGTTTGGTCAGGGTTTGCTTGCCGGCGTGAGACAATCGCACCCACACCACGCGCCGGTCTTCTTCGCTGATAAACCGCTCCACCAACTCCTCGTGTTCCAGGCCGTCCACCAGTTGGGTGACGGCGCCGCTGGAAATATGCAGCTGGGCAGCAATGGTCTTGACGCTCAATGGCCCGTCGTGGGCGATAACCATCAGAACTTCGCCTTGCGACGGCGTCAGCTCGGCTTTGAGCTTATGGACGACGCTGCCGAACATCACTCGTTTGAGTTCGACGAAGTCCTTGGTGATGGTTTCGAGCAGAGATTGATCCATTTTTCCCGCGGGCCAACGCATAAGCGTTTTATATTAGTACCTAAATAGTTTAGTTGCTAACACAATACGTGTCAAGCCTGCGCTTGCAAAACCTGCTGAAATGGTTATGCTTAGAGCAAATTAAGGTGGGTTAAAAGAAACATGCCAGCCATCATCGAAATCAAAGGAGTTACCCGCACGTATAAGCTGGGGGATGAAATATTAAACGCGCTTGATAACGTATCCTTCTCTGTTAATGCCGGTGAATTCGTCGCCATTACCGGTCCGAGCGGTTCGGGCAAGTCCACGCTGGCTAATATCATTGGCGGTCTCGACAAGCCCAATAGCGGCACCATCAGCGTCGATGGCAACGACCTCAGCCACACCCGCGACAACAAATTATCCGACTACCGTAACGAGCACATCGGTTTCGTCTTCCAGTCATTCAACCTGCAAGGGAACAACACGGCGCTAGAAAACGTCATGCTGCCGCTGGTATTCGCGCGCATGAAGAATAAGGAACGCAAAGTCCGAGCCAAAGAGTGCTTGGAAGCCGTCGGTCTTGGCGACCGCTTAAAACATCGCCCCACGCAACTCTCCGGCGGCCAGCGCCAGCGCGTCGCTATCGCCCGGGCCCTCGCCACCCGGCCCAAGATCCTCATCGCCGACGAACCGACCGGCAACCTCGACAGCGCCCGCGGCGAAGAAATCATGAAATTACTGAAGGAGCTCAACAAAAAAGAAGGTATTACGCTGCTGATTATCACCCACGACATGAACGTTGCCAGACAAGCTGGCCGGGTGGTTGAAATCCGCGACGGCAAGCTCAACGAGAGGCGCGGCTAGATGAAATTTACTGATTACATCCGCATCGCTTTCCGCAATATCCGCCGCCAGAAATTGCGCAGCGCCCTGACGATTTTCGCCGTGGTTATCGGTGCTACCTCTGTTACTATCATGCTGGCACTGGTAACTGGTGCAAAAAGCTTCTTCCTGAGACAGGTGGAAAGTAGCGGCATGTTGCAGCAAATCGCTGTCTCGCCCAAGCAGGACATTACCGATTTCAATGATGCCGGCAATGGCAGTAATTGTGATTCGTGTGTTAAGTTGACCGATGACATCGTTAATAAAATCAATAAGATCGATCACGTCACCGGTGTTGCCCGCGAATACGGCGCCTATCAGTTGCAGGCTTTGGTTTACAACGGCAAGAAACTTAGCATGAACCGCACTGACGCTTACGATGCCAACGGCGTCATCACCGTCACGATGGTCGCCGGCCGCGACTTTACCCCCGAAGACAAAGAAGGCGTGGTCATCATCACCGCCGATTATGCCGATAAGTTCGGCTTCAAAGGACATTACCAGGACATGGTCGGCAAAGAGATAATCATACAGACCCAGAAGGGATACAGTGGTGTCGGCGCCGATGTGCCACGACCTGAACCGCCGAAGCCCGGTGAACAAAACAACGGTCCGCCTGACTACCCCGCCACGCAGCTCAAAGCCAAGGTAGTCGGGATCCAAGATACTAGCGACAACAGTCAGACGGTGCGCGTTCCGCTGGACTGGGCGCGGGCCATCAACGTTAACCACATGTGGCAGGTCACCGAGGCGGACCAGAAACTTAACGAGGCCGCCTGTAAGAATTCACGTGGTCCGTGCGGCAACCAGAACAATATGACCCTGGTGGCGACTGATTACTTTACGCAATCCGGTTATCAGGCCTTAATCGTCAAAGCCGACACGGCCAAGAACGCCAAGTTAGTAGCGGCCGACATCAAGAAGTTGGGCGTGGGCGCGGCCGATGCCGAGAGCATGATTAATCAGCAACTGATGATCTTCAACATCATGGGGCTTATCCTGGGCGGCATCGGCGGCATCGCGCTGGTTGTTGCAGCCATCGGGGTTATTAACACCATGATCATGGCCATTCTGGAGCGCACCCGTGAAATCGGCGTCATGCGCGCTGTCGGCGCCCGCCGCTCGACTGTCCGCAAGCTATTCACCTTCGAGGCTTCCCTGCTTGGTTTCTTCGGCGGCGTCTTCGGTGTATTGGTCGGCTACGGTCTGACACGCATTGCTAACGTCGTCGTCAACAAGCAGCTTGCCAGCCAGAGCGTCAAAGCCAGCAACATCATCGGTATGCCCATCTGGCTGATCTTGACCGTCGTCGGCATAGCTACGCTTATCGGCATGCTGGCCGGACTCTATCCGGCTGCCCGCGCCGCCAAACTCGACCCGGTCGAAGCTCTCCGTTACGAGTAGTCCGGACACCCCGCGCTAATCTGATAATGTTATTGCTTTTTACGGTATTTTATGATATTATTTACACCGTAAAAGAGTTTGGACAATGGCAAAGCATTACGAGGGAGCTGCTGCTGTGTTGCCTCGTACCCATAAATGGGTGGTTTCCAGAGGTATCAAACTGCAGATCAAGAGCTCTCGCACAAATCTAATTCGGGCGTACGAAGCGCGTTGGCCGATTGGCAAGGAAATGGGCATTCACGCTCGTATTGCCGTCACCAAAGGAGTAAAGAGGATGGCACGCACATCCATTCCCACTACCCGCACCCGCCCTATCAGCACGGTTTCTGCCCGTGCCACTGCAGCATTCTCCCGAGCACGTCGCCCGACGCCGAAATATGCACCCAAGAGCGCTCCTAAACCTCCCTTCTCTACCCCTGTAAAAACTGCCATCGCCCGCCGAAAGCTGGCACTATTACTGCCTGGCCGGGACGAAGAACTGATTATCGCTACTACTATCGCTTCGGCAGTCAAGGCCGGTCAGCCGCTGCGCGACATCTACGTGGTCGACGACGGCTCAACTGACGACACCCGCATCGAGGCCCTCAAACTCTTGCCGCCCGAAAATGTCCTGACTGTCATCAACGGCGGTAAAGCCCGTGCCGTAATGGCCGGCATCAAGCAATTCGACATCGAATCACGCTACACCTGGTTGCATGTCGCCGACGCCGACAGCATCTTCTGCCCGGACTACTTCAAAATGTACAAGCGCAAGCTCGACCCCAAAAAATACGCCGTTGCAGTCGGGTTTGTCCAATCCCTGCGTGGCAACTGGATCAGCCGCTACCGCGCCTTTTGTTATACCTACGGCCAGCACATCCTGCGCCGCTTCCAGTCGTGGATGGGTATGATCTCGGTCTTCCCTGGCCCGATCACCTGCTTCCGCACCGACATCATCAAGGACCTCGATTTTACCGCCGAGAGCCTGACCGAGGACTTCGACCTGACCCTGCAGGTGCACCGCAAGCAGCTCGGTGCCATCAAGTTCATCCCCGAAGCCATCAACTACACCCAGGACCCCCAGACCTTGCGCGACTTCATCAAGCAGACCCGCCGCTGGCAGCGCGGTTTCTTCCAAGGCGTGGTCAAATACAAGATCGGCCGCCGCCTGCACAAGATCGACGTCAGCATCGGCTACCAGCTGATGGAGCTGCTGTTCTACATCATCGAAATCTTTGTTTTGATTCCGTACATCGTCATCACCACCGGCCGTTGGACGGTCATCCCCATCGTCCTGATGAGCGATTTCCTGGTCGTCTGCGCCCTGGCGTTGTTCTCCTCGGCCGCTGCCCGCCGCCCGTCGATCATCCTGTCGCTGCCGTACTTCTACATCTTGCGTTGGGTCGAACTGAGCATCGTCATCACCTCTTTTATCGAAGTGGTCGTGCTGCACAAGTTCCGCGGCGTTAAGAACGGCTGGGAAACCAAGGGTCGCCGCTACGCTTTGAATCCTAAAGCCCTCAAGGACACCGCGTAATGAGTATCCTGACTATGAGCTTCCGCCATACCGAAATGACGCCCGCACAGAAGCGAGCGCTTGAAGCCAAGCGCCAGCGTACTTTGATCGCTGTTTTAGCCGGCGTGCCGGCCGTCATCTACGTGGGCTACCGCGTAGTGACCTTTATCCAAAACATTTAGCTTGTTCCGTCCGGGGCTTATCACATGCCGCCACAAAGGTGCGCCATTTTGCCATCGAAATGGCGCGTTTTATTTGGGCGCCAGGAGTGCCACGCGCACAGTTAGACTTTTTCGACTTTGACGAAGTCGAACTGATACATCTGACGGTTCTGGAACCATTGGCCCGAGCACGTTTGCACGGTCAGGATGGGCGGCCCCTGATAGTTGAATACGCTGGTGTCGGTGGGCGGCACCGCGAACGTGGTCTTGAAGACATAGGTAAAGCGCAAGCCGTTATCCGTTAATACGGTTGCTTCGGCACCTGGCTGGATGTGGTGCAGGTAGGCGAACACCTCCGGACGGTAGTGGCCGTAAACAAAAGTGAGGCCGCTGACATCGTTAGGCTGCTTGGTGATAGTAGCGAATTGGGCTTTATCAAGCGTCAGCGTCCACTCATCAGTTTTAGCGTCGTAATAACCGGGGATGATACTGAGGTCGTTGATCCACACCGACGGCAAGCTGATGGAAACCGGGTTCCCGGTGATTGGCACGCGTACTGGTACCGCCTGGCCGCTGTTGGCGACATGGGTCGAGAACGGCTGGGCGTTGACGCTGCCGCGCTTCAATACAGTGTAATACAGCGTCGGCGCGGCACCGGCGATGCCGACGATAATGAATAACAGTCCGATCAGGGCGACGTTACGGGGGCGGAAAAAGCCCTTTTTGACCGTTTTCGGGGCGTTTTTAGCGGTTTTAACCCCTTTGGCGCCCTTTTGTACTTTTCGTGACTTTGTGGTCTTAGAGGCCTTTTTAGAAGGCTTCACGATAGATTTAACAACGGGGAGATAACGCGCACGCTGTAATACGCGGGCGTACCTGCTCTGTGGCGCCTTTTTGGCTACCCGGCGGGCATGCGGGGCGCGGGCTTTGGTAGCCTTAGCCTTCGTTACTTTGGTCTTGGCGACCTTAACGGGGGCCTTTGAGGCTTTGGTAGTCTTCCTGGTGGTTCGCTTGGTAGTCTTCTTTGGAGTCGTCATCGTGGTTCGGATCTTTACCATAAGTGGTTTGTTGGTAAAAAAATCGGCGCCTTGACCACGAGTGGCCGCAGCACCGATTTTCTTTTTAAGTCCCTAAACAGCTTTCGCCTCTTAAGAACTTAGGCCTTCCGGCTTTGCTTTAAAGAAGCAACACCGGAGATAGCCAATGTCAGTACGCCGAAGGCGCAGACAGCGATTGCAGCCACGAACAGCAAGCGGAAACCGCCTGTGTGCGGGAGCACTGCAGCTGTAGTTGCACCAGTGGTGGCTGTGGTAGCACCTGCTACTTGTCCAGACATGGTAACTCCTTTATTAAACCGTTAAGGGCGGACTCTTCGGGCTTCATCTTTCGATCAAACTCTTGGAATTCGTCCAACTGACGCTCAGAGTACTATATTTATGCGCTTTTGTAAAGTATGTTTTATTAAATGCTTATGGTTTCTACATATTATTGACATATAAGGTATTTAAGAGTATAGTAATCATCAAAGTAACAGCGGTGGGCTGTAATGGAGATATTAAGTACATGCTCAAGCGGATTATCGCCACACTGCTGGCCCTGCCCATTATCATCAGTCTGTTCCTAAGCGCCCTGAGCGGCGGCCTGGCTCTGGCAGCCGGCACCAACCTGGTAGCTAACCCTTCGGCCGAGACCAACTCCGCCAGCGACATTGGCCAGCCCGACAGCTGGCAGCGCGGTAACTGGGGCACCAACAGCGTCAGCTTTACCCGCACTCCTGCTCACACCGGCACGTACGGCCTGGGCTTGAATGTCACCAGCTACACCGATGGCGATGCCAAGTGGTACTTCAATCCGGTTACCGTTGCAGCCAGCACC
>Ga0207658_10004133_pt1 | contig 10122 bp, 8 predicted proteins | sample KBSS33metaG_FD_184322 | JGI IMG/M metagenome (GOLD analysis project Ga0207658, IMG submission 184322) | Switchgrass rhizosphere microbial communities from Kellogg Biological Station, Michigan, USA - KBS S3-3 metaG (SPAdes) (version 2) | ecosystem: Host-associated > Plants > Roots > Rhizosphere >...
TTCAGCTCGGCGGTACGCGCCGTCAACGGCCAGCCCGATTTCGAGCTGCGCGCGCAACGCAGCGGCTTCGACGAGGCGCTGTACGAGCGGGTCGCGCGGCACCCGCAGGTCGCGATCGCGAGCCCTGTGATCGAGATCGATACCTACGCGCTCGACGCGCAGGGCGAGCGCGTGGCGCTGAAGATCGTCGGCATCGATGCGCTGGTCGCCGGCCCGCTGGCACCCGCGCTGATGCCGAGATTGGCCAGCGGTGCCGATCGCTTCGCGCTGCTCGCGCCCGACGCGGTGTTCCTGAATGCGCAGGCGCGCAAGCGCCTCGCCGGCACTCGGCTGCGCGTGCAGACACCGACCGGCAGCGCGAGCCTGCGCGTGCAGGGCGAGATCGGCGCCGAGGGCGCGGCGCTCGCGGTGATGGACATCGCCGGCGCGCAGACCACCTTCGACTGGCTCGGCCGCATCGGCCGCATCGACGTGCGGCTGCGCGCCGGTGCCGATCGCGCGGCGGTGCTGCGCGAACTCGCGCTGCCACCCGGGATCCGCGCCGCCGCGCCTGACGAAGCAGCGCAGCGCGTCTCGAACGTCTCGCGCGCCTACCGCGTGAACCTGACGGTGCTTGCGCTCGTCGCGCTGTTCACCGGCGCGTTCCTGGTCTTCTCGATCCTGTCGCTGTCGGTCGCGAAGCGCCAGCCGCAACTCGCGCTGCTCGGCGTGCTGGGCTTGAGCGGACGCGAACGGCTGACGCTGGTGCTGGCCGAATCGGCGCTGCTCGGTGCGGTCGGAAGCGCGCTCGGTCTGGCGTTCGGCACGGCACTGGCCGCGCTCGCGTTGCGACTGCTCGCCGGCGATCTCGGCGGCGGCTACTTTCCTGGCGTCGCGCCGGCGCTGCAGTTCGATGCCGGTGCCGCGCTGGTCTACGGAGGCCTGGGCGTCGCCGCCGCGATGATCGGCGGATGGTTGCCGGCACGTGACGCGCAGCGGCTGGCGCCGGCGCAAGCGCTGAAGGGCCTGAGCGCAAGCGCCGCGCCGACCGGGCCGAGCTGGCTCGGCCCGGCGCTGCTGATCGCCGGCGTGCTGCTCGCATTGTTGCCGCCGGTCGCGGGCCTGCCGCTCGCCGCGTACCTCGGCGTGGCGTGTCTGCTGTTCGGTGGCATCGCCTGCGTGCCGGTCAGCGTCGCGCTGATGCTGCAGGGCATCGCGCCTCCGCGCCGTGCGCTGCCCCTGCTCGCGGTGGAACGCGCGCGCCATCAACGCCACACCGCGACGATCGCGGTCGCGGGCGTGGTCGCGAGCCTGAGCCTGGCGGTCGCGCTGACGGTGATGGTCGCGAGCTTTCGCGCGTCGGTCACGCAGTGGCTGGACACGGTGCTGCCCGCCGATCTGTACCTGCGCGCCGCGTCGTCTCTGAGCGCCGGCGATGTCGCGACGCTGCCGGCTTCGATGCCCGAGCGCGCGGCGCAGATCGCGGGCATCCAGCGCGCCGAGGCGCAGCGCGTCGTGCCCTTGCAGCTGGCGGGCGAGCGCCCGCCGGTCGTGCTGATCGCGCGCGCGCTGCCCGATCCGGCGCAGCGCTTGCCGCTGGTCGGCGAACTCGTTGCCGCGCCGGCTGGTGCGACCGCGGTCTATGTCAGCGAGGCCATGGTCGACCTCTACGACGCGCGCCCGGGCACGACGCTGGTGCTGCCGCTGACCAACCAGCCGCGCGTTTTCGTGCGGGGCGTGTGGCGCGACTATGCGCGCCAGCACGGCGCGATCGCGATCGACGCGGCCGACTACCGGCGCCTGACCGGCGACACCCGCGTCAACGACCTCGCGCTGTGGCTGCAAGCCGGCGCCGACACGGCGCGCATCCAGCAGCAACTGCGCGCGCTGGCGAGCGAGCTCGGGCTGGACGGCGCCCTGCTCGAATTTGCATCGGCCGGCGAGATCCGCACGACCTCGCTGCACATCTTCGATCGCAGCTTCGCGGTGACCTACTGGCTGCAGGCGGTGGCCATCGCGATCGGGCTGTTCGGCATCGCGGCGAGCTTCTCGGCACAGGTGCTGGCGCGGCGCAAGGAGTTCGGGCTGCTCGCGCACCTCGGGCTGACGCGCACGCAAGTGCTCGCGGTGGTCGCGGTCGAGGGTGCTGTTTGGACCGCCGCCGGCGCACTGCTGGGGTTGCTGCTCGGGCTGGCGGTCAGCGTCGTGCTCGTGAAGGTCGTGAACCCGCAGAGCTTTCACTGGACCATGGACCTGCTGCTGCCGTGGGCGCGGCTGGCAGCGCTGTGCGCGGCGGTGGTCGTCGCCGGTACCTCGACGGCCTGGCTCGCGGCGCGCAACGCGGCCGGCCGGCAGCTGGCGCTGGCGGTGAAGGAGGACTGGTGAGCGCCCGCGCTACGCGCCGACCGGCCAGGGCGAGCGCCCCGTGGCGTCGGTCTGCATCAGGCTCAGGCGCAGGTCGAACTCGAGCTGGTGATAGTCGGGCTCCATGTGCGCGCACAGTGCATAGAAGGCCTTGTCGTGATCGCGCTGCTTCAGGTGCGCGAGTTCGTGCACGACGATCATCCTCAGGAAGGCCTCGGGGAGCGTGCGGAACACACCGGCGATGCGGATCTCGCGCTTCGCCTTGAGCCGATTGCCCTGCACGCGCGCGACCGTCGTGTGCGTGCCCAGCGCGTTGCCGATCACCTGCAGCCGGTTGTCGAACACGACTTTCGCGAGCGGCTCGGCGTTGCGCAGATGCCGGTTCTTCAGCGCGCTCGTGTACGCGTACAGCGCGCCGTCGGTGCGCACCGCGTGCAGGTCCGGGTAGCGGCGCTGCAACTGCGCCGCGAGTTCGCCGCGCGCGATCAGCGCGCGGGCCTGGTCTCGCAACGCGCCGGGGTAGCCGGCGAGGTAGTCGGGTGGCGGGAGCGGCGTCACCGCTGGCGCGGGTCGCCATCGGGGCGTGCGCCGCCGCCGGGTCGGCCACCACCGCCGCCCGGCGGGCGCCCGCCGCCTCCCGGGCGCTCGCCCGGCGGCCGCACGCCCGGCGACGGTCGATTGCCACCCGGCGGGCGAACAATTGGTGGACGCACCACGGGCGGACGCACCATGCCCGGCGGGCGTGGCCGCGGCGGCGGGCGCACGATGATCGGCCGCGGCGGCGGGCGATGGTGTTCCCAGCGCGAGATGTTGCCGTACCACGGCCGGCCGCGGTAGTAGTCGCCCCAGTAGCTGCCGATCACGAAGGTCACGATCGGCAGGCCGATCAGCGCGCCGTAGCCGAGGATCGGCACCTGCGCGTTCTGGTACGGGTAGACGATGTTGCCGGCGTAGATCCAGCCGCGCAGACCGTCCGGTGCGATCGCGTCGCACCAGCCGAAGCCGTCGGTGCAGCCCTGCACCGCCAGCGGCGTGCCGGGCGGCAGGCTCGCCACCAGCGGGTAGTCGCGCGCCGGGCCGGCGCGCACGTTGACCCACTTCGCGGCACGGGCCTCCTGGGCCGTGGCCGCCAGCGGCGCGGCAGCCGCCAGCGCGAAGAGCAACAGGGATTTCGGTGTCATCGCGGTCTCCTTGTGGCGCCAGCATACCCGCCCGGGACGGCTCGCGAGCGCACGGCGGATCGCATCGAACAGGCTGCGCATGCCGTGTTCCAATCTGCCCGGACTCTGTGGAAAGGTCATCCGAATGATTGCCAACGCGCTGGTGGGTCTGGTCGCCGCGATCCATGTCTACATCGTCGTGCTCGAGATGTTCCTCTGGGACAAGCCCTTCGGGCGGCGCGTGTTCGGCAACAGCGCCGAGTTCGCCGCGGCCTCCAAGGTGCTCGCGGCGAACCAGGGGCTGTACAACGGCTTCCTCGCGGCCGGGCTGATCTGGGGCCTGAGCATGGGTGCAGCGGGGCAGCCGGTGCAGCTGTTCTTCCTCGCCTGCGTGATCGTCGCGGGCGTGTACGGGGCGATCAGCGTCGGCATCAAGATCCTGTTCGTGCAGGCCGTGCCGGCGGCGCTCGCGGTCGTGGCGATCCTGCTCGGACGCTAGCGGCGCGCCCACTGCAGAATCCCCGCTCGGCCCGCTTCGGGCGATCACGGGTGGGCATGGCACGACGCATTCGCAAGTCTCTCTGGACCGGTTCGCTGGCGCGTTCGCTCGGCGCGCTGTCGCGCGCCACGCTGCGTGCGGGCACGCGCGCCGCGGTGCAGGCCACGGCCCGCGCGGTGAAGGCCGCCGCGAAGCCGGTGCGCGCGCCGCGTCGCGCGGCACCCGGGGCCGGCCGCTGGCACGCCGGCGTCGCGGTCGGCCCGACCGGCGCGCGCCGCTACCGGCTCTACAAGCCGCCCGGCGCAGCTGCTCGGCGACCGCTGCTGGTGCTGCTGCACGGCTGCCATCAGGACGCCGCCGGCTTCGCCGCCAGCACCCGCGTGCAGCGCGTCGCGGCGCGGGCGGGCTTCCTCGTGCTGTGCCCGGAGCAGGAACGTCTGGCCAATGCGCAAGGCTGCTGGAACTGGTTCGACACGCGCGCCGGGCGTGCCGCCGCCGAGGCGGCGAGCATCGTCACGGCAATCGACCAGGTCTGCACACGGCATGGTGGCGATCCGACGCGCGTCGCGGTCGCCGGCTTTTCGGCCGGCGCGAGCATGGCGGCGCTGGTGGCGCTGCGCTACCCGCAGCGCGTGCGCGCCGTCGCGATGCACTCGGGCGTCGCACCCGGCGCCGCGCATTCGACGGCCAGCGCACTGAGCGCAATGCAGGGGCGCCGCCGGCCCACGCCGTTGCCCAGCGACACGCCCACCCTGCCGTCCTTGCTGGTGATCCAGGGCGGTGCCGATCCGATCGTGAACCAGCGCAACGGCCGCGCGGCCGCGCAGTGGTGGGCCGATGCGTCTGGCGCGGCCGAGACGGCACCGCGCAGCGTGCAGCGCGGTGCGCGGCGTGCCACCACCGTGACCGATTTCAAGTCGGGCTCACGTGTGGCGGCGACCCTGTTCGAAGTGGCCGGCCTCGGCCACGCGTGGAGCGGTGGCGCGGCCGGCCAGCCCTACGGCGACCCGAAGGGGCCGGATGCGGTGCGCATGATCTGGGCCTTCGCGGCGCGCTGCTTTCGTCAGTCGGCGGCGAAGCAGTAGAACAGCCCGGCGCCCCCGGTGGCCTTCAGCGCATCGGCGCTGCAGCCGCGCGACTGGTGCGAGGAGTTCCAGGATTTGGCCGGCGCGCTCTCGTCCAGACCGGTGCGGTCGCTGTGGCCGAGCATTGCCGAGCCCTCGCCGCTTTGCGTCCAGTTGCCACAGGTGCTGTTGACGTTGCCGGCGATGAACGTGCCGTCGGGCTGCGAGCCGGTCAGTATGTCGTGCGTATTGGGCGTGTCGCCGCGACCGTTCACGACATCGCCGCGCTCGGTCAGCGCGGTTTGCTTGGTCAGGTTGTTCGCGCCGTGCAGCTGGGCCACGTCGGTGGCGATCACGACACCCTTCGCGTTCATCCACGGGCCCTTGCCGATGCGGTCGCGCGCATTGACGCCGGGCACGTTGACCGCGGGCTGCTGGCTGAGGTAGGCACGCCAGGTGCGGTTGCCCGCACCGGCCGCGCTGGCCAGGGCCTGGCACTGCTGGTCGGCACCGGCCAGGCCGCCGAGGTCGGCGCCCTTGCCAGGCCCGGCGCTGGTGACGAAGAAGCTCATGCCGGTCTTGGTGCCGCCGCCGGACATGCTGCCGCAGGCGGCCAGCACCGCGACGCCGACGGCCGCGGCCGCGACACCCCACACACGCTTCGTTGTCTCGGATCTTTTCATCTTGTTTCCCTTCGGGAGTTGGTTCGAAGTGATCGCGCCCTTTGCAACGCGACGAGCCCGCAGACTAGGGCAAACACCGCGCGGGTTCAAGCACGGCGGCAATGCCGACCGCGGCGCAAGGTCGTCAGCGCGCGCGAGTGCGGGCCGTCCAGACCTTGAACGCGTTCGGCGTCAGCGCGCGCTTGAGCAGCTGCACCAGCTGGCCTTCGCTCAGGCCGTGCTCCATCAGCACCGCGTTGAACGGCGGGCGATCGTTCCACGCGGTCGCGATCACGCGTTCGATCTGTGCCGGGGACAGGAGCGGGACGGGCTTGGCCATGCGGCGCATTGTCGGTCAGCGCGGCGCACAGGCATCGGCGCACGCTGTGCGATGCTCGCATCCCATGCATCGACGCTCGTTGCTCATCGGCCTGGCCGCCGTCCCGGCGCTTGCGCGCGCACTGGATCAGGCGCGTTCGGCGCTGCGCTTCCCGGTCGATTTCGGGGCGCACCCGCTCACGCGCACCGAATGGTGGTACCTGACCGGGAGCCTCGATGCCGCCGCGCAGCGCTGGGGATTTCAGGTCACGTTCTTTCGCGCCGCCACCGGCATCGCCGGCGCAGCGGGCAGCCGCTTCGAGCCGTCGCAGCTGCTGTTCGCGCACGCAGCGCTGACCGACCTCGAGCAAGGTCGCCTGCGCCACGACCAACGCATCGCGCGCAGCGGCTTCGGCATCGCGCGTGCGCGAGACGACGACACCGACGTCAGCCTGCGCGACTGGCAGCTGCGCCGCGCGCCGCAGGATGGTGAGCTGCCGCGCAGCCGCTACACCGCCCGCGTCGTCAGCGACAGCGCCGGCTTCGCGTTCGAGCTGCAATGCGATGCGACGCAGCCGCTGCTGCTGCAGGGCGACGGCGGCGTCTCGAAGAAGGGTTCCGCTCCCGATGAGACCAGCCGCTACTACAGCGAGCCGCAGCTCGCGGTGCAAGGCTCGCTGACGCTGGCCGGCCGCGCCATCGCAGTGCGGGGCCGCGCCTGGCTCGACCATGAATGGAGCGATGCGTTCATTCCACCGCAGGCGGTTGGCTGGGACTGGATCGGCATGAACCTGGACGACGGCAGCGCGCTCACCGCGTTCCGCCTGCGCCGCGCCGACGGCAGCAGCGTGTACGCCGGCGGCAGCTTTCGGCGTGCCGGCGAGGCGGTGCGCGCCTTCAGCCCGGAAGACGTGCGCTTCACGCCGGGCCGCGTCTGGGTCAGCGCGGCGTCGCGCGCGCGCTACCCGGTGCAGTGGCAGATCGAGACGCCGGCGGGCCGCTTCGGTGTCGCCGCGCTGCACGACGATCAGGAACTCGACAGCCGCGGCAGCACCGGCGCGATCTACTGGGAAGGCCTGAGCGAGCTGTTCGACGCGACGGGCCGTCGCGTCGGCACCGGCTACCTCGAGATGACCGGCTACGCCGCGCCGCTGCGGTTGTGACGCACCAGGTTCAATGCGCGCCGCCGCCCGCTGCGCCGGCACCGCCGGGCTTGGGTCGCGCGAACCAGATCACCGCGACGAGCGCGAAGAACAGCAGCGAGGACATGTAGAACACGTCGGTCACCGCCATCGTGTAGGCCTGCTGGTCGATCATCCGGTTCAGGTTCGCCGCGACCTGATCGCTGCTGAAGCCGCCGGCGGCGAGCTGGCCCATGGTCTGCGCAGCGGCGTTGTTGGTCGCGTTGATCGCCTCGGTCAGCTGCGCGTGGTGCAGCGTCGCGCGGTTCTCCCACAGCGTCGTGAACAGCGAGGTGCCGACCGCGCCCGCGGTGATGCGCACGAAGTTCGACAACCCCGCGGCCGACGGCAGCCGGTCGGGCGTGAGCCCCGAGAACACGATCGCCTGCAGCGGGATGAAGAAGAACGCCATCGCCGCGCCCTGCAGCACCGTCGGGATCAGGATCGTCGTGAAGTCGGCCTGCGTGTTGAAGTTCGAGCGCATCCACAGCACGACGCCGAAGCCGATGAAGGCCACGGTCGCGAGCTTGCGCGGGTCGATCTTGCTGACGTTCTTGCCGACCCACGGCGACAGCACGATCGCGAGAATCCCCACCGGCGCCGTCGCCAGGCCCGCCCAGGTGGCCGTGTAGCCCATGTACTGCTGCAGCCACAGCGGCAGCAGCACGACGTTGCCGAAGAACAGGCCGTAGGCGATCGACAGCGACGCCGTGCCCATCGTGAAGTTGCGCCGCGCGAACAGGCGCAGGTCGACGACCGGGTGCTTGTCGGTCAGCTCCCAGGCGAGGAAGAACAGGAAGGCCACGCTCGCGGTCACGGCCAGGATGACGATCTGGCCCGAGTTGAACCAGTCGAGCTCCTTGCCCTTGTCGATCATGATCTGCATCGCGCCGACGAAGAGCACCAGCAGCCCGAGGCCGACGTAGTCGAGCGGCACGCGCCGCGGCCCGGGGTCGCGCTTGTGGTAGATCGACCAGGTCAGGCCGGCCGCAATGATGCCCACCGGGATGTTGATGTAGAAGATCCACGGCCACGAGATGTTGTCGGTGATCCAGCCGCCGAGCAGCGGCCCGGCCACCGGCGCGACCAGCACCGTCATCGCCCACATCGCCATCGCGGTGCCGGCCTTCGCGGCCGGGTAGCTGGCCAGCAGCAGCGTTTGCGACAGCGGGATCATCGGCCCGGCGACGAAGCCCTGCAGCACGCGGAATGCGATCAGCGTCGGCATGTTCGGCGCCAGCCCGCACAGCCACGAGGCGATCACGAACAGGATCACGCTCATCGTGAACAGGCGCACCTGACCGAAGCGCTGCGTGAGCCAACCGGTCAGCGGCACCGAGATCGCGTTCGCGACCGCGAACGAGGTGATGACCCAGGTGCCCTGCGACGGGCTCACGCCCAGGTCGCCCGAGATCGCCGGGATCGACACGTTGGCGATCGAGCTGTCGAGCACGTTCATGAAGGTCGCGAGCGACAGCGCGATGGTGCCCAGCACCAGCTGGCTGCCGGTCAGCGGTGCGTACGCGACCGGGCGCGCCGGTGCGGGCGGCAGTGGCGGCTTGGCCGCACCGGCTGCCGCCAGCGCAGCAGTGGTCGAGGACATGGTCAGGCGCTCCGCAAGATCACTTCAGATTCGCGACGGGCTGAACCGCCGTCGTGCCGGCGATCGTCGCCACCGACGCGGCGGCCGCGGTCGGGCTCGCCACCGCGGCGGTCGCGGCCGCAGGCTTCGTCGCGGCGCCGCTCGCGACCGCGATCGCGCTCGCCCGGCCGCCGTTGGCGACGATGATCTTGCGCACCTCGGCGTCCGCCGCGCTGTTGTCCTGGTCGAAGACCTTGGTCTGCGCCATCGTCGACTCGCGCGAGGCATCGGCGAGCATGCGGCCATCGGTCTTGCTGATGTCGACCTTCGCGTCCATCGACAGGCCGACGCGCAGCGGATGCTCGACCAGGTCCTTCGGGTCGAGCTTGATGCGCACCGGCACGCGCTGCACGACCTTGATCCAGTTGCCGGTCGCGTTCTGCGCCGGCAGCAGCGCGAACGCCGCCCCGGTGCCCGCCCCCAACCCTTCGATCGTGCCGCGGTACTCGACCTTCTTGCCGTAGACATCGGCCTCGAGCGTGACCGGCTGATCCAGGCGCAGGCGCTGCAACTGGCTTTCCTTGAAGTTCGCCTCGACCCAGACCTGGTTCAGCGCGATCACCGACATCAGCGGCGCACCGGCCTGCACGCGCTGGCCGAGCTGCACGCTGCGCTTGGCCACATAGCCGTCGACCGGCGCGAGCAGGTCGGCACGGCGCAGCGCAAGATAGGCCTCGCGCACGCGCGCCGACGCGCGCAGCACGTTCGGGTGCTGCTCGACCGCGATGCCGTCGGTCAGGGTCTGGTTCGAGCTGAGTTGCTCGCGCGCCGCGAGCACCGCCGATTGCGCCGCGACCACGCTGCTCTTGGCCGCCGCGAGCGCCGCGGTCGAGTGGTTGAACTCTTCCTTGCCCACCGCACCAGTGGCCACCAGCGGCGAGCGCCGCGCGACGTCGTCCTGCGCGCGCGCCTCGTCGCTGCGGCCACGCGCCAGGTCGGCCTCGCGCAGCGCGATCTGCGCCTTCAGCGTGCTGTTGTTCGCGTACAGCGTGCGCACTTCGCGCACCGTCTGCGCGAGCTGCGCCTCGGCCTGGTCGAGCGCGACCTGCGCATCGGCCGGGTCGAGCCGGACCAGCAACTGGCCGGCCTTGACATGGTCGGTGTCGTCGGCGTTGATCGCGACGACGGTGCCGCCGACCTGCGGCGTGAGCTGCACGACATTGCCCTGCACGTAGGCGTTGTCGGTCGACTCGTAGTGGTTCAGCACCAGCGCCCAATACGCGCCGTAGGCAATGCCGGCGACGACGACCGCG
>Ga0207658_10004151_pt1 | contig 10096 bp, 8 predicted proteins | sample KBSS33metaG_FD_184322 | JGI IMG/M metagenome (GOLD analysis project Ga0207658, IMG submission 184322) | Switchgrass rhizosphere microbial communities from Kellogg Biological Station, Michigan, USA - KBS S3-3 metaG (SPAdes) (version 2) | ecosystem: Host-associated > Plants > Roots > Rhizosphere >...
CACTGCGACGGCAACTCGGCGTCGTGCCACAGGAAGGCTTCCTGTTCGCGGGGACCGTCCGCGAGAACATCGCGTTCGGCAAGCGCGATGCGTCCGAGACGGACGTCGTCCGCGCGGCAAAGACCGTCGGGGCGCACGATTTCATCCTCCGGCTCGAGGACGGCTACGAGACGCAGCTGCAGGAGCGCGGAACGCGGCTCTCGTCCGGGCAGCGCCAGCTCGTCGCTCTCGCTCGAGCGCTGCTCGCCGATCCGCGCATCCTCATCCTCGACGAGGCGACGAGCTCCGTCGACATCGGCACCGAGCGGAAGATCGAGGCCGCGCTCCGCACGCTCCTCGAGGGCCGGACGGCGTTCATCATCGCGCACCGCCTCTCGACGATCCGCGATGCCGACCTGATCGTCGTGCTCGAGCACGGCGAGATCGTCGAGCAGGGCTCGCACGACGAGCTGATGACGAACCGCGGCCTCTACACGCGCCTCTACGGCGACTGGGCATCGACCGAGGCGGCGTAGGCGTAGGCTGCTCGGCCTATGGATCTCGATCCGGAAACCCGCGAACGCATCATCCACCCGTCCTCGGCGGAGGCGGAGCGCGAGACGCGCCTGACGCCCGAGCAGGCTGTGGCGCAGATGCGCATCCGCCTGCCGGTGCGCTCGAACCGGAACCTCCGCCTCGTGATCGACCGCGTGAACCGGGACGATCAGCTCAAGGCGTGGTGGCACGTCTCGAACGTCAACGCGGTCGCGCGGATGGGCATCAACGACCACTCGTGGGTGCACATCCAGATCGTCACGAACATCGCGCTCAAGCTCCTCCGGCAGCTCACGAAGCACGGGGTCGAGCCGAGCGTGGTCCGCGACTATGGGATGACCCGCGACGACGCCGAGGTGGTGGTCGCGCTCACGGCCCTGACGCACTGCGTCGGCATGGCAGTGCACCGCAAGGGCCACGAGGACTTCAGCCTCTTCCTGGCCGAGCCGAAGCTCCGCGAGCTCCTCGACGGCATCTACACCGAGCCGGTGCGGACGGTCGTCATCTCCGAGGTGCTGCAGGGGATCATCAGCCACCGCGCCGACGGCGAGCCGCTGACGCTCGAGGCCGGGATCCTCCGCGTCGCGGACGCGCTCGACATGGAGCAGGGCCGCTCGCGGATCGTCTTCGAGCGCGGCCGCGTCAGCATCCATTCGCTCTCGGCCGCGGCGATCGAGGAGGTCGAGATCTCCGACGGCGAGGAGAAGCCGATCCGGATCTCGATCCGCATGAACAACTCGTCGGGCATCTACCAGGTCGACGGCCTCCTGAAGGCGAAGCTCAAGGGCTCGGGACTCGAGCCGTACGTCGAGGTGATCGCCCACATCGACACCGAGGCCGAGAAGCGCCTCGTGCCGCTCTACAAGCTGGACCTCTAGAGGGTTCGGCCGGGGATGGGCGGCTACTATGGAGCCGCTCTGCGGGATCGTCTAATGGTAGGACGCCTGACTCTGGATCAGGTAGTCGAGGTTCGAGTCCTCGTCCCGCAGCCTCAGAAAGGCCCTGGAAATCAGGTCCTTTCGTGCTAGCTTACGAGGACTGGCCGAGCGCTGGCCTCGATCGCCCCGAGGCGTACGGCGGCGGCGAACGCGGCAGCGGGGACGGGGCGGCTGAAGTGGTAGCCCTGTGCATGGTCGCAATCGAAGCTCGCGACCGCGTCCAGGGTCTGTTGGTCCTCGATGCCTTCGGCCACAACCTGAAGACCGAGGGCGTGGGCGAGTTCGATTGTCGAGCGGACGATCACGGTGCTGCGGGGATCCGTGTTGATGCTGGCTACGAACGACCGGTCGATCTTGAGTTCGTCGACGGGGAGGTCGCGCAGGTAGGCCAGGGCGCAGTAGCCGGTGCCGTAGTCGTCGATCGCGATCCGACACCCGAGCTGGCGCAGGGCCTCGAGCACCGTGCGGGCGCGCTGTGGGTCGAACATGATGACGCTCTCGGTGATCTCGAGCTCGAGCGCTTCGGCCGGTACGGAGTGCTCGTCGAGCAGTGTCTCGATCCGGTCTGCAAGGGAGTCGTCGAGCAGATCTGACCCCGACAGGTTGACGGCGACGCTGATGTCGAGTCCAGCGCTTCTCCAGATCGCGAGCTGTCGCACGGCTGCCTCGAGCACTTGCCGCGTGACGGCGTGCATCAGCCCGGCCTGCTCCACGATCGGCAGAAACGCGTCCGGGTAGAGCAGCCCGCGGGTGGGGTGCTGCCAGCGCACGAGCGCCTCTGCGCCCAAGATGGCCCCGGAGGCCACGTCGATCTTCGGCTGGTAGTGGAGCACAAGCTCATGGTTTTCGAGTGCGACGTTGAAGTCTTGGATCGTCTCGAGCCGGAGGCGGTTGGCGTGATCGAGTTGCGGGTCGTAGCGCTCCGCTCGGGAGTGAGTGCCCTTGGCGGCGTACATCGCGAGATCGGCGCATCGGAGCAGATCGACGATGCAGACCGCCTCATCGTTGCGTTCGGCGACGCCGGCGCTCGCGTTGACGAGCAGCCGCGCGCCGTCGAGGGTGAAGGGCTCGGTGATCCGATCGAGGATCCCCACGGCGATCTCGCGGCTTTCCGCGGTCGGCGCGAGCGTGACCAAGAGGGCGAACTCGTCACCCCCCAGCCGTACGAGCAGGTCGTCGTCGCGCACGCAGGCGGCAAGGCGCCGCGCGATCTCTCTGAGCAGCTCGTCGCCCGCGGGATGACCGAACCTGTCGTTGATCTCCTTGAAGTTGTCCAGGTCGATGAGGATCAGCGCAATCCGATCCGTCGCGTTCGCGGCCTCGAGGCTCTGCGCGCCATGGTCGAAGAGCGAGCGGCGGTTCCCGAGCCCGGTCAGGTCATCGGTGACAGCCTGGCGACGAGCATCGGAGAGGCGCTGCACCTGCCGGAAGCTCACAAGCGTCCTCGCGACGGCAAGCAGCAGCGTGAACGTCGCCAGCGACATCACGACAGGGTGTGAATCAAAGGTGAAGATCCCGAGAACCGCGAGCGCAGCGATCGTGGCCAGCATCGGGATCGCCAGCATCGTCCTCGAACGTCCAGTACCGGCCGCCGCAGTCCCCTGCGCCGACCAGATCGATCGAGCGATGCAGGTGATGCCGACCATATACCCGAGACTCAGCCAGCGGTCCGCAGCGTAGATTCCTGCATCCAGTCGAATCGCATAGGCGACGTCGGCCGCGCAGAAGACCGCCATCCCCCCGGCGAGCCACACCCAGATCGATCCGCCGCGCACTCCTCGCATCGCAAGCAGCCCACCGATCATCGCGACGAGGAGCAGATCGCCTGTGGTGTACGCCCCTCCCACGAGCACGGCGGCGGAGCTGCCCCGAGGACCGGAATGGAGAAAGCTCAGAACTGCGGCGAGCGCGGTCGCCGCGCCGGCGGCGCCGATCGCTCCGTCAAGCCACACGGTCCTCGGGAAGGAGCCCTGCTCGCCGCGTGCCAGCCAGACCACCGCGACGGCGGCCGACACGTAGAACCCGAGGTAGGCGATGTCCGACGGAGCCGGGACGGGTGGATGGGCCTGATACTGCGTCCATGCCGAATAGATCACGTTGCCGGCCGCCTGCGAGAGCATCGCGAAGCCGAGCCAGATCGCCGGACCCCGCCGTGACCGTCGCACGAACGCGTACCCGAAGCAGCCCAGCGTCGGGACCACCATCGCAAGATTGGCTATCACCAGAAACACGGGTGTGTCGAACGGCGCGCCTAATATCACAGGGCACCCGACCAGGAGCAGAAGACTCGTGAACAGCAAGGCCGTGACCGTCTTCCCGACCGGCACTCGCTTGCGTCCTCTGACTCTCCATCGGGTCGGAATCCTGTTGGGCGGCGCTGAGCGTTGGCTCGGAGCCGATATCCGCCTGAGCAAGCCGATGTGCGACATGTCTCAAAGTCATCGACGGAGACAGATGCCGACCCGATAGTCTTTTTCAATGAGTGAGCCGAGGCTCACGCGGGCGCACATTTCAGGAAAAGATGAGGCCCCGAAGGGCCTCTTTTTTTCGTATGCGGGAGGCTGGCTACGGACCCGACGGTCCTGCTGCTCGATCTATAGGTCTCTCCTGAGCCGGCGCTGCGCGTCACCCGTGACCCCCTTCGGGCGCGCACGCTTGTTGCGAGCGTCCCGCTTGTCGTGGTGGCGGAGCATCGCCTCCCACCGTGGAGACAGGTCTCTGTGTTCCGATTCCGGCACGGCTTCATTCCCCCCTCGATCACCGGCCTTCGGCTCTTCGCCCCGAGCCAGGCCGTTCGTCTACGAACAACGTTGCCGGGCCAGCCGGTAGTCAAACCTCGTCTCGCGCCGGCGACCCGCGCCTAGTGGGCGCCGGCGGCTTCGCGCTTGCGGCGCGACGTGGCCGTCGAACGCTTCGACGCGGAGAGCTCGACCTTGCGGAGACGCACGCTCTTCGGCGTCACCTCGACGCACTCGTCGTCACGGATGAACTCGAGCGCCTGCTCGAGAGAGAGCGGCCGCGGCGGGATCAGGCGGATCAGCTCGTCGGCCGACGACGCCCGCATGTTCGTGAGCTTCTTCGGCTTGCAGGCGTTCACGTCGAGGTCGTCGGAGCGCGCGTTCTCGCCCACGACCATCCCCTCGTAGAGCTCCTCGCCGGGCGCGACGAAGAGTGAGCCGCGCTCCTGGAGATTCTGGATCGCGAAGCCGGTCGCGGAGCCGCGCCGGTCGGCGACGAGGCTGCCCGTCGGCCTCGTGCGCAGCTCGCCGAACCACGGCTCCCAGCGATCGAAGACGTGGTGCATGATCCCCGCCCCGCGCGTCTCGGTGAGGAACTCGGTGCGGAAGCCGATCAGGCCGCGCGCCGGCACGAGGTACTCCATGCGCGCCCAGCCGGTGCCGTGGTTGACCATCTGCTGCATCCGCCCCTTCCGCAGCGCGAGGAGTTGCGTGACCACGCCGATGAACTCCTCCGGGACGTCGATCGCGACACGCTCGACGGGCTCGTGCCGCTTGCCGTCGATCTCTCGCACGAGCACTTCGGGCTTGCCGACGGTCAGCTCGAACCCCTCGCGGCGCATGAGCTCGACGAGAACGGCGAGCTGAAGCTCACCCCGGCCCTGCACCTCCCACGCGTCCGGGCGCACGGTCGGCAGCACCCGCAGCGAGACGTTGCCGACGAGCTCCTGCTCGAGCCGCTGCCTCACGAGGCTCGCGGTGAGCTTGTCGCCTTCGGTGCCCGCGAGCGGGCTCGTGTTGATGCCGATCGTGACGCTGAGGCTCGGCTCGTCGACGACGGTGACCGGGAGGGGGCGCGGGTCGTCGGGATCGGCGATCGTCTCGCCGATCGTCACCTCCGGGAGCCCCGCGAGCGCGACGATCTCGCCCGGGCCCGCCTCGTCCGCCGGGACGCGGTCGAGCGCCTCGGTGACGTACAGCTCGACGACGCGGGCGTTCGTGATCTCGCCGCCGGCGCGACACCACGCGATCTGCTGGCCCTTGCGCAGCCGCCCGTGGCGCACGCGCAGGAGCGCGAGGCGGCCGACGTACGGCGAGGCGTCGAGATTCGTGACGAGCGCTTGCAGGGGGTGCTCCGTGTCGTACGACGGCGGCGGGATCGTCGCGAGGAGCGTCTCGAACAGCGGCGTCAGATCGTCTGCGAGCTCGTCCGGGGCGAATCCGGCCTTCCCCTCGCGCGCGATCGCGTAGACGATCGGGAACTCGATCTGATCGGCGCTCGCGTCGAGGTCGAGAAACAGCTCGTACACCTCGTCGACCACCTCGCCCGCGCGCGCGTCCGGCCGGTCGACCTTGTTGACGACGAGCACCACGGGGAGCCTCGCCTCCAACGCCTTCCGAAGCACGAAGCGCGTCTGAGGCAAAGGGCCCTCACTCGCGTCGACGAGCAGGAGCACGCCGTCGACCATCGTGAGTGCGCGCTCCACCTCGCCGCCGAAATCGGCGTGGCCCGGCGTGTCGACGATGTTGATCTTCGTCTCGCCGAGCCGGACCGCCGTGTTCTTCGCGAGGATCGTGATGCCCTTCTCGCGCTCGAGGTCCATCGAGTCCATCACGCGCTCGTTCACGTCCTGATTCGCGCGGAACGAGCCCGACTGCCAGAGCATCGCGTCGACAAGCGTCGTCTTGCCGTGGTCGACGTGCGCGACGATCGCGACGTTACGGAGGTCTGTGCGGACGGCGGTGGACACGGCCCGGGAGGGTAGCTGCCCTCCGGTGAGACGGGCTTCAGGCGGTCAGGACGCGGGCGTCGCGAGCGCGGCTTCGCCGATGAGAGCGTCGCCGTTCACGTCGAAGCCCAGCACGTTCGTCCCCTCCCACGCCGGCGTCTCGAGGCGCAGCGCGACGAGCTCCTTCTGGCGGCTCCACTTCATGATGTCGAAGAGCAGCTCGACGATCTGCGCGTCCGTGAAGTGCTCCCGAAGCTCTGCGACGAGCCGGCGGTCGGCGCGCGCGGGATCGATGATCACCGCGTCGACCAGGCGCAAGGCCGCCTTGGCCTGGTCGGGTAGGTCGCTCTCCTCGTACTGCGAGATCTTCGCGGTCATCTCCTCGTCCACGCCGTCGACACGCGCTTCCTCGAGGCGGAGCGAGCCGCAGAGGCGGCAGTCGTGGTACCACGCGCAGCGAAGGCGGACGAGCTCGGTCGTCACCGGGTCGACAGCGCGTGCGCGCATCGCCGCGGCCGCGAACGTCTCCAGAGCACGTGCCATCGCCGGCGCCATGGGCGCGGTGCCGTCTGCTGCGAGAGGGAGGCGCGGATCGAGCTGCGTCACGGGACTGCTCCTTTCTCGAACGTGGCTGCCGCAACCATATCGAGGCGCTGAGAGAGCTCGACGGCGTAGAGCGCCGCGGTGAACGATCTGACGTCCTCGGGCGAAGCGTGCTCGAGGAGCGCATCCACCTGTTCCTGGGTGATCGAGCTCACCGAGATGACGAACTGCTCCGTGAAGGCGAGAAACGCCCGCTCGGCGTCGGTGAACGCCGGTGAAGCCTCCCAGCACGCGAGCTCGGCGAGCTTCGTCTCGTCGATGCCGGCGAGCGCGGCCTTGTTGTCGAGCATCTGCGCGATGCGGAGCCGGCAGAGCTCGAGGAGCGCCGGGTCGGCGGACGCCCAGGCGGCGGCGTTCAGGCGCTCGAGCTCCATGGCCCCCTCGGGGTGGAGATCCCGGAGGAGCTCCTGCGTCGTCGGCAGCACGAGGCTCAGAACGAGAGAGGGCGGTCGAGGTTCTCGGCGATCGAGTTACGGGCCATCTCGTTCGTGACCGGCCCGATCCGAAACAGGCGCGCGTCGCGCCAGTAGCGCTGCATGTCCGTCTCGGCGCTGTAGCCCATCCCGCCCAGGATCTGGATGCCGAGATCGGCAGCCTTGACCGCGTACTCCGACGACAGCACCTTCGCGATCGACGTCTCCTGGAAGCACTCCTTGCCCTGGGACTGCAGCGATGCCGCCTGCAACACGACGAGGCTCGCCGAGTGCCGCCACATCGCGATGTCGGCGACATAGTGCTGCAGGATCTGGAACTGACCGATCGGCTTGCCGAACGCGTGACGCTCCTTCATGTACGCGAGCGCGTCCTCGAGCACCCCGTCGAGGATCCCGCAGCAGAACCCCGACAGGATGATCCGCTCGTTGTTCAGCGTCGGCAGCAGCATCCGCCACGCGTTCCCGGGCTCGCCCAGCACGAGCTCGTCGGGGACGAACACATCGGTGAGTCCGACGTCACACGAGCCGATCGAGCGCATCCCGAGCTTCGGCAGCTCCGCGATCTGCACCCCCTCGGCCTTCGCCGGGACGAGGAACAGCGACAGGCCCTGATGGCGCTTCTCGACGTTCTCGTCGGTGCGCGCCAGCAGCAGCAGGTAGTCCGCGACATGCGCCGAGGACGCCCACGTCTTGTTGCCGTTGAGGACCCAGCCGCCGTCGCCGCGCACCGCCGTCGTCCGCATCGCACCGAGCACGTCCGTGCCGCCGCCGGGCTCCGTGAACGCGATCGAGAACCGCACCTCCCCGCGCGCCGTCGCCGGCAGGAAGCGCTGCTTCTGCTCCTCCGACCCGTACAGCCCGATCGACTTGCCACCCGCGAACGACGTGATCCCCCAGATCCAGGCTAGACCGCCGAGCGACCGCGCGAGCTCTCGGGCGAGCAGCATCTGCACGATCACGTCGCCGCCCTGCCCGCCGTACTCCTCCCCGATCCCGATCCCGTGGTAGCCCGCCGCCGTCAGCTTGTCCCACAGCTCGAACGGATACTCGTGCTCGCGCGCCTCCGCCTCCCGCGCCCACGCCTTCGGACACTCACGCTCCACCCACGCCCGCGCCTCGCGCCGAAAGAACTCCAGCTCCTCCGGTAGCTCGAACCGCAGCTCGGTCTCGAGTGTGCTCATCAGCCAACCTCGGGTTGGACGCTCACCTGGCTGCCGACTGGTAGCGGGCGACGGTGAAGGCGATGAGCACGGGGACGTTGAGCATGAACAGGGCGAGCATCGCGGTGAGCACGGCGAGCTGGCTTCCTCGCGTGTGATCGTAGACGAACGCGTACTCGATCATTCCCGCGATCACTGCGTAGGCGAGGAGCGCCCACTTCCCCACCTGAAGGAAGCGGGACCACGCGAAGGCGTCGATGCGGCTGAGGATCACCGCGTTGAGGAGCTGCAAGGCGGCGGCCACCGCGAGGAGCGCGACCGGCACCGCGAGCGGGGCGCGGGCGGGCAGGTGGGCGGCCGTGAAGATCACGCCGGCGGCGATGCAGATCATCGACGCGGCGCCGATCTCGGTCACCGGCGGCATCGGCCGGATCGGGTCGGGCGCGGGCCCCGCATGAGGCTCTGCGGCGGCCATCTCAGCTGACCAGCTTCGTCATGATCACGAGGGTCGCGACCTGCATGACGCCGGTGATCCCGGCCGTGTACATGAAGCGCTTCATGAGTCCCGCGATCACCTCGCCGTTCGGGTTCGGCTTGCGCAGCTCGAAGAGCACGGCGACGTTCGCGGGCTCGAGATACGCGAGCGCGATCACGGCCATGATCCCGACGACGATGAACGAGGCGACGACCCAGGCGTGCTTCGGGTTCGACGTGTCGAGGAAGCCGTCCTGACGTGCGATCTGGAAGCCGGCCGCAAGCGTCATCGTGACGATGGTCGGCATGATCAGAAGCATCATCGGCATGAACTTCTTCGAGAACTCGACGCGCGCCGGGATCGACAGACGGCCGAGGATCGGGCCGACGACGAAGCCGACGAACAGGTCGATGCCCGTCCACAGCCCACCGCCGACGACGTGGCAGAAGACGAGCCCCCAACGTGCGTCGCGCGCGATCGCGACGATCACACCTGCCAGGATGAGCGCGACGATCGGCAGTCCCTTGACCGGGACGATCCGAAAGTCGGGCCTGGCCGCCTGATCGAGCCCCGGTGCTGCCTGCGCGGCAACCGCCATCGCGAATCCCTCCCCGTAGATCGACGTTTCCGAGGCGGGACTCTAGAGCGTCTCCCGGCGGCATGCCAAACGGGGGCAGCGAAATCGCCACGGGAATGGTAGGAAGTCGGTATGGACGACGCCCATCGCGTGCTCGTCGTCGACGACGATCCGGATATCCGCCTGCTGCTCCGCGAGCTGCTTGAACGTGCGGGCCACGTCGTCGACGAGGCGGAGAGCGGCCGCGCGGCCCTGCGCCAGCTCTACACGCGCCCGCCGTCGCTCGTGATCCTCGACGTGACCATGCCCGATCTCGACGGCTACCAGACGCTCGAGCGGATCAGGGATCTCTCCGACGTGCCCGTGCTCATGCTCACCGCACGGACGCAGGAGCTCGAGAAGGTCCGCGGCCTGACTGCCGGCGCCGACGACTACGTCGAGAAGCCCTTCGGGCGCCAGGAGCTGCTCGCCCGGGTTCAGGCGCTCATACGCCGGAGCGGCGGCAGAACAGAGGTGGCCGAGTCGTACTCCGACGACTTCATCCAGATCGACTACGCCGAGCGGCGCGTGACGGTCAACCACGACCGCGCGGTCCAGCTGACACCGCTCGAGTTCCGCCTGCTGAATGCGTTCGTGCAGCACCCGAACCAGGTGCTCTCGCGCGACCAGCTCCTCGAGCTCGTCTGGG
>Ga0207658_10004154_pt1 | contig 10091 bp, 10 predicted proteins | sample KBSS33metaG_FD_184322 | JGI IMG/M metagenome (GOLD analysis project Ga0207658, IMG submission 184322) | Switchgrass rhizosphere microbial communities from Kellogg Biological Station, Michigan, USA - KBS S3-3 metaG (SPAdes) (version 2) | ecosystem: Host-associated > Plants > Roots > Rhizosphere...
GAATCGCTACGAACCTCCACCAGGGTTTCCCCTGGCTTCGTTCTGACCAGGCATAGTTCACCATCTTTCGGGTCCCAACGTGTACGCTCTAGGTACGCCCCACCTTCAGAGGTATAGACGTCCAGGAAATGCGCATACAATTTAGTACTCGACAAACCTTGCGGAATGCCTAGTATTGCCATGATCTTTCCTCAATCCGTGTAAACGGATCTTCACTTTCATTACGCCTTTGAGTTTTACAATCTCAATGACTCGCGTACATGTTAGACTCCTTGGTCCGTGTTTCAAGACGGGACAGGCAGACCACGCATGTTTTAGATTGCAATTCTCTGAACAGAGCCATAAAAACTCCGGCTGACAACCAGTACACACAACATGCTACGGTTACCCGTCCACATATCATGTGCACCCTGCTCGCCAGAGCCCATGACCGCGACAAACGCCTGTTCACTCGATTTCAACAACCACAGCAGTGTTCGGTAACCAGGACTCAAACCACGAGGATTTGCAGTACCCCAGCACCTAAAACACCACTTAGTTGCATGCAACCCGGATGATAAGGAGAAATGCGGCGCAGTACCGGCAAATCAAGAAGCACACACCAGCCAAGAACGAATCCCAGCCTAACTTTGCACTCCCAGTCACCGAGCACCAAGCCTGAATCTCCCACCAATACTTGCAGAGTCTGCCCGCTTACCCCCGTAAGGTTTCACGTACTATTGAACTCTCTCTTCAAAGTTCTTTTCAACTTTCCCTCACGGTACTTGTTCGCTATCGGTCTCGTGGTCATATTTAGCCTTAGATGGAGTTTACCACCGGATTTGGGCTGCACTCCCAAGCAACCCGACTCTACGGACAAGGCGCACCATACAACAAGACTATCGTACGGGCCTAGCACCCTCCATGGGCGATGGCCCCGTTCAAGAGGGACTTGGATAGTCATCACGTACGGGCAATGCCTCGTCCCAAACGCCACATGTCATAGCACCCGGGGGGTACCAGATTCAGCGCTGGGCTCTTCCCTTTTCGCTCGCCGTTACTAAGGGAATCCTTGTTAGTTTCTTTTCCTCCGCTTATTAATATGCTTAAATTTGGCGGGTAATCTTGCCTGCTCTGAGGTCGCAACTATGAAAGTATTAGAGTCTCGAACAGACCCGTCAATGATAAGTGACTGCATCTCACGAATAAGTTTCACAGATTCATGAGACCATCACCTCATTCCAGATCTAACCGAGCCTTGGCAACATGGGCCAAAACCCGGCGATTACGTACCCAGATCAGAACAATCACTTGCTCCTCTCCTTCACGGGCACTTTTGGTTGTTGGTTCATATCCGACCCTCAGCCAGACATGGCCTGAAATTTATTTCAGGCCGCCATATGCGTTCAAAACGTCGGTGTTCATGTGTCCTGCAGTTCACACGTCTGCACGCAGTTAGCTGCGTTCTTCATCGACCCACGAGCCGAGTGATCCACCATACGAGGTTGATATTTTATCAACAATTTTTATATTTCTTTGTATGTTTCAATTTTCATCAATTATTTTTACAAGGCTTAGCTCGACCCCCGGAGGTAACATCTCTCTCAACATCATCCGCTAGGAACAACATCAGAGCAACCTCCATGTATGGGGGCAAGCATCACCTCAAGCTGACTTGTGGGACTCGTTTGAAAGGCACTCACATTTCTGCCTCTCTGAGCCGTATTCCACACATTCAACTCGAGAACTTTACATGCAGTCACAACAATGATGACCACATGCCACAGCGTCCATACAACAACTTGGACTCAGCCGTGGATGTTTTGCCCTCTGCAGTGGATTACCAAACGGGACGGCCCAAATCATCATCCATGTGAATGAATGAGTCAACATGATGGCACTTACTCCCGTTCAGTGGATCTCTCCACTGAGAGTGCTTTTATTTTTCAATTTCTTTATGAAATTGTTTTTGTTTTACGGTAATGATCCTTCCGCAGGTTCACCTACGGAAACCTTGTTACGACTTTTACTTCCTCTAAGTGATCAAGTTTGGGCATCTTTCCGGAACTCCGTCATGACTCGAGAGCCACCACGAAGACCAGTCCGAAGTCCTCACTAAATCACTCGATCGGTAGTAGCGACGGGCGGTGTGTACAAAGGGCAGGGACGTAATCGACGCAAGCTTATGACTCGCGCCTACTGGGAATTCCTCGTTCATGGGGAATAATTGCAATCCCCAATCCCCATCACGAAGGAGGTTCAACGGGTTTCCCAACCCTTTCGGGTAGGGAACACACGCTGATTCCTTCAGTGTAGCGCGCGTGCAGCCCAGAACATCTAAGGGCATCACAGACCTGTTATTGCTCATTCTCGTGCGGCTAAAAGCCGCCCGTCCCTCTAAGAAGCAGTGGCGTACCCACAAAGGGATACGCTATCTATTTAGTAGGCCAGAGTCTCGTTCGTTATCGGAATTAACCAGACAAATCGCTCCACCAACTAAGAACGGCCATGCACCACCACCCACCGAATCAAGAAAGAGCTCTCAATCTGTCAATCCTTCCGGTGTCCGGGCCTGGTGAGATTTCCCGTGTTGAGTCAAATTAAGCCGCAGGCTCCACTCCTGGTGGTGCCCTTCCGTCAATTCCTTTAAGTTTCAGCTTTGCAACCATACTTCCCCCGGAACCCAAACACTCTGGTTTCCCGGAGGCTGCCCGCCGAGTCATTCAATTAACGACGGCGGATCGCCGGTCGGCATCGTTTATGGTTAGAACTAGGGCGGTATCTGATCGCCTTCGAACCTCTAACTTTCGTTCTTGATTAATGAAAACATTCTTGGCAAATGCTTTCGCAGTAGTTCGTCTTGCGACGATCCAAGAATTTCACCTCTAACGTCGCAGTACGAATGCCCCCGTCTGTTCCTATTAATCATTACCTCGACTCCGAAAGCCAACGAAATAGAACCGAGGTCCTATTCCATTATTCCATGCACTAATGTTCAGGCTGTAGCGCCTGCTTTGAGCACTCCAATTTTTTCAAAGTAAACGTGCTGGCCACCCGTGGCACCCGGTTAAGAGAACCACGAACGAACCAACAAAATCGTCCGGGCAGAAAGTAAACACCGCGAGGTGCACCATCCGCCCGAAACCGAGATCCAACTACGAGCTTTTTAACCGCAACAACTTTAATATACGCTATTGGAGCTGGAATTACCGCGGCTGCTGGCACCAGACTTGCCCTCCAATAGATCCTCGTTAAAGGATTTAAAGTGTACTCATTCCGATTACGGAGCCTCGTATGAGTTCCGTATCGTTATTTTTCGTCACTACCTCCCCGTGCCGGGAGTGGGTAATTTGCGCGCCTGCTGCCTTCCTTGGATGTGGTAGCCGTTTCTCAGGCTCCCTCTCCGGAATCGAACCCTGATTCCCCGTTACCCGTTACAACCATGGTAGGCGCATAACCTACCATCGACAGTTGATAAGGCAGACACTTGAAAGATACGTCGCCGGTACGAGACCATGCGATCAGCAAAGTTATTCAGAGTCACCAACGGTACGGACCCGAAGGCCCGATTGGCTTTGATCTAATAAAAGCGCTCCTTCCACGAGGGTTGGAGCTCAGTGCATGTATTAGCTCTAGAATTACCACAGTTATCCAAGTAGTAAGTGCGATCTAAGGAACCATAACTGATGTAATGAGCCATTCGCGGTTTCACTTTATTTTCGCTTGAACTTAGACATGCATGGCTTAATCTTTGAGACAAGCATATGACTACTGGCAGGATCAACCAGGTAGCTTACAAAAGTCAATCATGTCCTGACATTGCTGTCAGTCACGTTGATCTTTTCATTTTCTTTCCCCGGATTCTGGTTCTTGCCTTGAATCATGCGAGTTGATCCATCACAGAGACATCACATTGACTTGTCCAGGGAACATTTTCAGTACTGCCTAAGGTCCGACCCTTGTAGCCACTACGAGCAACAGTACCGAGTAGATTTAAAACAAGTCAACTTCCAGCCTCACATTCGACCCAACTCGATCCAAAACCCCAAAATTCGCGGGCTTCTTTTACACACAGACTCATGTTACTGAATACTGTGCTTTTCAACAATTTTCTGAACAAGCAAGGCCTTATTACCCGTGTCATAGTCACCCATGACCAGGAAGACCACAGCAAGTTCCATCTGATTTCACAAACCACACAGGTGGTGCAAACGCCATCGTAAAGACGAGCATTCGTTGGGTACATGTTTCTCGCACGGAGAATCACGAAGGAACCATCAATAGAATCTCATGGGCTCATTACTGGTTTGCAGCTCATACGAACCCCAGTACATCGAACCGCTGCTGTGATGTTCATAGATGATGGTTTGACTCGAGAGTACGCTGAGCTCTGACATCATATCATGTGTTTTTTCATTCACATCATCACTGTCCTCTCAACTATCACTCGAGTCCGTAGAGTCAGGAAGCTGCGCCCGGCCCCAAGAATGCTGACCAATCACAGTCACTCCCAGGCCCGCTTGCAATCTTTCCTTCTATGGAGCTTTAAATTTTCTCAGGCAGTTTTAAACATCATACATCGACTATGAGCCTCATATGACTGTCTCCCCGAAAAAATTTCAAATAGGGTCCCCCCGACACTCTCCAGTGCCCCACGATTCACCAGAACAGTAGCCTCATGATCATCATTCACAATCAACATTTCTACATCCGTCTGGTGTACCGGTTCTGCCATGCAACATGGGTGAACCCTCGGTAGTCGTCGCCAGCTGAGGAACCTAGACCGATCACACATTCCCCTTTCAGATCAAACAGTTATGAACCTTCCAGAGAACATGCACCAGCCCGTCCCGCTCACTTGGTTGCATTCACTTGAACAGAGATTCAACAACCAGCAACAACTCCGTAGAAGAAGAGCACATCTCACTCGCACCTCGCTGCTCGCACAGTACGCTGACATCAATCCATTGCGTACCCTCGCTCGGCAGCACAGTAAGCAGTCCGTATTACCAACACAGTACGAACCTTTCTTACTAGGCACTCGTGCATCCCACTCCTCTTATATATGTTTCGCTGCATAAATCCACACACGCAGTCACCTCCACATTTCTACAAAACATACTCCCATGCTAAAGTACACAAAACCCCACTCTCGCACTGGCTTTTCACCACTCTGGACCCTCGATTTTGATTGCCCAATGCCAAAAAGTTTTTCCATAAGAGCCCATGTTAAAGCACTTCTGTTGAAATACAGTTTCAAACTCGGGCCCCATGTTAAAATTTCTTGAAAAAAATTTCAAAGTCTTTACATGGGGCTTACGGAAGCATCAGGGTAAACCGCATGTTTTCATGTTTACAGCCCACGAGGTAGGCACGCGAGTAAAAGAGCATAATGTACAAAACCCAGCGTAATCCTCATGTTTGGAAAAACATGGGTGCAATCCGGATGTTTGAGCCTTTTGCAGTTGAGACGACAAGGTTTTCCCTCACTTGGCCGGATGAGCAAAACATGGGGATTGCGCCCATGTTGGTTCATGCGCGTCACTAACATGGGGTGCCGAGGCATGTGGCTACCTTAAGACAGTGATAGCAACATTGGGAAAATTTGGTTTTTGAATGAATTTCTTCACTTTGACATTCATAGCACGGAGCTGAAATTGGATGCTAGCAAGCAAGTTTCCATGGATCTAACAACTATGTTTTAATTAGACGGTCGGATTCTGTAGGTCCACGCTTAGGAAACGGTGCGGATCGCCGTGGTGAATCCGTGCGGTGAACCATAATCTTCTCCTCCGCGCCCAATAATGCAAACCAAGTCCCACTGGACTCGCGACCCACACGATTTGTAGCTCAGGACCAGGAGTCTCAGGGCCCACCATTAGAACTCGACTGCCACAAGCCTTGCACTCAGGATCCGAGGGTGCGGATCCTCGTACTGCACCGTGCTGTGCACCATGATCTTCTCCTCCGCTACCAATCTCAAACAGGTCCCACAGGCTTCCCGACCCACACGATTTGTACCTCATTACCTCGAGTCTCAGGGCCCACCTTTGGAACTCGACTGCCACAAGTCTGGCTCTCATGATCCGAGTGTCCACATGCTCGTTGTGCACCGTGTGGTGCACCATGATCTTCTCCTCTGCACCCGATCCCAACCAAGTCCCACGGGACTCTCAACCCACACCATTTGTACCTCAGGACAAGGAGTCTCAGTTGCTTCCATTGGAACTGGACTTGGAGTTAACTGGGGCTCATGAGCCGGTGGTCGGAATCCTCGTTGTGCACCGTGCGGTGCACCATGATCCCCTTCTCTGCTACCAATCTCAACCAACTGCCACTGGACTCCCGACCCACACGATTTGTAGATTAGGACCTGGAGTCTCAGGGCCCACCATTGGAATTTGGCTGCCACTCGGTTTTTGAGCCTTTTCAAGTTGAGACCACAAGGTTTTCCCTCACTTGGCCGGATGAGCAAAACATCGGGATTGCGCCCATGTTGGTTCATGCGCGTCACTAACATGGGGTGTCGAGGCATGTGGCTACCTTAAGACAGTGAGAGCAACATTGGGAAATTTTGATTTTTGGATGAATTTCTTCACTTTGACATTCATAGCATGGAGCTGAAATTGGATGCTAGCAAACAAGTTTCCATCCATCCAACAACTTTGCTTTAATTAGACGACCGGATTCCGTCGGTCCGGTGCGGTCTGGATGAGAGCACCAAGTTGACAATCATTCACGCCAGCGTCCGTCCCAGCACAGCACTGCTGCACCGCACCGACCAAGGAGCATTTCTTCACTTTGCCAATTCCATCAGAATCGTGTTCTCCGTGATAAGTTTGACTTGTTCCACGTAGTCATTGGGATGGCTGGTGGTGGGCAAAATTTGGTGTCCCTCCGAGTCATGGTCAGACAGAGGTGGAGCTGACTCAGCTCATCTTGTCTGTAACTTTCAAGCTCGTACTGATCCATAAAGTTCCACTTGGAAATCTACCTAGCCTGACAATTATGCGGAGCTGAAAAATATTTGGTGGCCACTGGTCCCGAATCCTTCGGTTCGCTATGCGGTTCGCCTGTCCACCAAATCCCAACCAAGTCCTCCAGTCTTGCCGACCCACAAGAATGTAACTTGAGGACCTCCAGCTGCAGGGCCCGTTATTTGAACTTGACTTGCACATGTCTAGCACTCATGAGCCACTGGTTCCGATCCTGGTGGTGTGGTTTTGGGATTCACCTCTGCACCCAATCCCAAACGACCAAGGAGCATTTCTTCACTTTTCCAATTCCATCAGAATCGTGTTCTCCGTATTGAGTTTGACTTGTTCCACGTAGTCATTGGGTTGGCTGGTGGTGGACAAAATTTGGTGTCCCTACAAGGTTCACGTTCAGATGGTGGTGGAGCTCACGCAGCTCGTCTTGTCTGTAACTTTCAAGCTCCAACTCACCGATAAAGCTGCACTTGGAAATCTATCTCAGCTCACCATGCCGTGGTCACACACATTTGGGTCAACTCTCTTAAATCCTGCCAACATGGGGATGAGCCTCATGTTTCTGACACGGAACTCATGGACTTAACATTTACCACCGCCGTTTACCAAGGCCCTGGTAAACGGCGGGACTACACATGAACCCCAGAAACATGGGTGCGATCCTGATATTTGGGCCATTCGCGGTTGAGACGGCAACGTTTCCACTCACTTGGCCAGATGAGCAAATCATGGGGATTGCGCGGATGTTGGTTCATGCGCGTCACTAACATGGGGTGCCGAGGCATGTGGCTACCTTAAGACAGTGAGAGCAACATTGGGAAATTTTGATTTTTGGATGAATTTCTTCACTTTGACATTCATAGCACGGAGCTGAAATTGGATGCTAGCAAGCAAGTTTCCATCCATCCAACAACTATGTTTTAATTAGACGGTCGGATTCTGTAGGTCCATGCGTAGGAAATGAGCAGAGGTTGCGGATCCTCGTTGTGCACCGTGCGGTGCACCATCATCTTCTCCTCCGCGCCCACCGCAAACCAAGTCCCACTGGACTCGCGACCCACACGATTTGTACCTCAGAACCTGGAGTCTCATGGCCTACCATTGGATCTGGACTTGCGGTTGACTGGGGCTCATGAGCCAGTGGTCGGAATCATAGTTGTGCACCGTGCGGTGCACCATGATTTTCTTCTCCGTACCCAATCTCAACCAAGTCCCACGGCACTCCCGACCCACACAATTTGTACTACAGGACCTGGAGTCTCAGGGCCTACCATTGGATCTGGACGTGGAGTTGTGTGAGGCTCATGAGCCGGTGGTCCCGAAACCTGTGTTGCGCTATGGGATTCACCTCTGCACCGGATCCCAACCGAGTCACACATCCTTCCAGACCCACACAAATCATAGCTCAGAGGCTCCGGCTGCAGGGCCCACCATTGGATCCGGGCTACGACAAGTCTGGGATTCATGAGCCACTGGTCCCGATCCTGGTGGTGTGGTTTTGGGATTCACCTCTGCACCCAGTTCCAACCAAGTCACACAACGCTCCAGACCCACACGAATCATACCTCACAAGCTCAGCCGGCAGGGCCCACCATTGGATGCGGGCTACGACAAGTCTGGGATTCATGAGCCACTGGGCCTGATCCTGTTGGTACGGTTTTGGGATTCTCCTCTGCACCCAGTTCCAACCAAGTCACACATCCTTCCAGACCCACACGATTGATACCTCACAAGCTCAGCCGGCAGGGCCCACCATTGGATCCGGGCTACCACAAGTGTAGCACTCATGATCCACTGGCCCCGGTTCTGTTGGTACGGTTTTGGGATTCACCCCTGCACCCAGTTCCAACCAAGTCACACAACCTTCCAGACCAACACGAATCATACCTCACAAGCTCAGGCTGCAGGGCCCACCATTTGATGTGGACTTGCACAAGTTTAGCACCCATCAGCCACTGGCCCTGATCCCGGTGGTGCGGTTTTGGGATTCACCTCTGCACCCGATCCCAACCAAGTCGCACAACTCATCAAACCCACATGATTGATAGCTCAGACCCTCGGTCCGCACGGCCCACCGTTTGATGAGAACTTGCACAAGTGTAGCGCTCATGAGCCATTAGTTCAGAATCCTGTGGTACACTACGGGATTCACATGTGCACCCAATCTCAACCAAGTGCCGCATGCTTCCCGACCCACACGAATCATAGCTCAGACCCTCCGGCCGCAGGGCCCGCCATTTGATCGGGACTAAGCCATGTCCAGGACTCAGGAGCCACTCGTTCCTGTCCTGCTGGTGCAGCATCAGTCCGACTCCCGCACCCAATCCCAAAGCCTTCCCGACCCACACGAGTGATTAGCTGAGGTGCACCAGCCGCAAGATCCACAATTTGATCCAGGCTACCACAAGTCTGGGATTCATGAGCCAGTGTGGTCCGGAATCCCCTTGTACCGTAGCATTCACCGCTGCTGCAAACCTCGTGCGTGCACCCGACCAACTCTGCAAGGTCTGAGCTCCCACTGAACCAACACCAGATAGATCCATGCTCCACTGGCCTGTACAAATCACGATCCCCAGCAAGTCCATGATGTCTGTGCAACTTGCCAGGAGGACCAGCTGAATCAAGTCTGTAGGACCCAGCCCGGCTCCGTGCGGCAACACATTCAAGAGTTGCAAGCAAGCTTTGGACATAAAAAAAATTAAAATTAAATTAAAATAAAAATATTTTTTCAACAGAGAGAACACACATCAACAGAGTATACAAGCTTAGCCTTTGCCTTGCGTTGTTGTGGCGGGCGGGGGGCTCGTTGGACTTAGAAATTTTTCAAGTGTGAACATAAAAAAAAGGATAAAAAAAATACCTTTGTATTTTTCTTGGTGCAGACACTTTGATACTCGCACACAAACACTCATGTGTGTATAGAGTCCATCTCGTAGAGAGACAGACTCACACACACACACGGTGGTGAATGTGTGATGAGTATTACTCATGTGTCTGCGGAGGAGTCCGTCCAGCCATCAGGACGAATCCTCCAGTCAAGGGCTGAGTCTCAACGGATCGCAGCATGGGAACTGCTCTACCGAGTACAACACCCCGGCCGGTACGTAAGTCGTCTACAGACGA
>Ga0207658_10004167_pt1 | contig 10075 bp, 11 predicted proteins | sample KBSS33metaG_FD_184322 | JGI IMG/M metagenome (GOLD analysis project Ga0207658, IMG submission 184322) | Switchgrass rhizosphere microbial communities from Kellogg Biological Station, Michigan, USA - KBS S3-3 metaG (SPAdes) (version 2) | ecosystem: Host-associated > Plants > Roots > Rhizosphere...
CTTCGAACCTCATCTTCCTCAGCTCCTGGAGTAGTGCTGTCCGATTCATCCGCCACCCCCTTTAGGGGGGAGCTTGAACCGGACAGATCACGTGCTACAGAACCGGACAAATGATGTGCTACTAACAGCTGAAATTGCAGCGGTTGCGCCGGGATATCGTCCTTACTATAATGAGTTCCGTAAGGAATCTGGAGATCATCATGAGTTCCGACGTGACACTGACCAGCAAGGGCCAAACCACCATCCCAAAGCAGATCCGCGACGACCTGCGTATGAAAACCGGGGACCGAATGACATTCACGCTGATGCCGAATGGCGTTGTCCTGATGCGCGTCAAAAATAAGAACGTGATGGATCGTGCCGGCAGCCTCTACAAGAAGGGCCGAAAACCCGTACCGATCGAGCAGCTCTCGCGTTAATGCTCGGGATCGATACCAATGTGCTCGTCCGGTTTTTGGTCCGGGATGATGAGGCACAATTCGAGCAGGCGCGGCAGCTGATCAAGCGCGAAATCGGCGGCAAGGAGGCGGTGTTTATCAGTCAACTCGTGCTCCTCGAAACAGAATGGGTTTTGCGTAGCCGCTACGGCTTGAAGAAGCCCGAAATCGTGGCCGCCTTCTCCTCCCTGCTGGATACCGTGGAACTGGAGTTCGAGGACGAACCGTCCATCGAGGAAGCTGTCTTCACCTGGAATGATGCCACGATACAATTTGCGGACTGCCTGATCAATGCGCACCACCGGCGCCTCGGGTGCCGGGCCACGGCGACATTCGATGCCAAGGCGTTATTATGGCTTTGAGCGGTGGCTGTTTTTATGGAGGCAAGGGTCGCGCAGCGTCTTCGCAAGCGCGCGGCTGATCAGTTCGCCGTCATGAAATCCGTCCCAGATGACTCCTCATGGTGGCCGTTCGGCTCACCCAACCCCTGCTGCTCGCGCTTGATGCGCTCGTAGATCTCCTCCCGGTGCACTGCAACCGTCTTCGGTGCATTGATGCCAATGCGGACCTGGTTGCCCTTCACCCCTAGCACGGTGACCGTCACATCGTGACCGATCATGACGGTTTCACCGACCCGCCTGGTTAGTATCAACATTCTTGGATTCCTCCATGGGTCGTTGTTGCGGCCTCAAGACAAAGATATCGGCCGTAAATATCCACTTCGGAATCTAAAGTTTGACACGATTAAGACACATCAGAGAAACCCTGAATCCTCCCCAAGCCGCAATGATGCAACGCAGCTCAAGCGCCGAGCTTGCCGCGCACCAAGGCCACGACCCCGGCCAGCGCCGCATCCAGCGCGGCGGGATTGCTGCCCCCCGCCTGCGCGAAATCCGGCCGACCGCCACCCTTGCCGCCCACCTGCGCGGCGATAGCGCCCACCAGCTCACCCGCCTTGATGCGCCCCGTCAGATCGGCCGTCACCCCGGCCACTAGCACGATCTTCGCCGCGCTTTCCACGGAGGCCAGGACAATCACCGCCGACTTCAATTGGCTCTTGAGCTGGTCCACCGCATTGCGCAGCGCGCCCGCATCCGCGCCGTCGACCTTCGTCGCGACCACCTTCACCCCCTGCACATCCACCGCCCCCGCCGACAGGTCATTGCCCTTTCCTGCGGCCAGCTTGTCCTTGAGCGCGCGGATCTCCTTCTCCATCTGCCGGATACGCTCGAGCGCATCGCGTACCTTCGCCGGCGCCTCCTCGCGCGCCCCGCGCACCAGTCCCGCCACCTCTTTCAGCAGCTCATCGTTCTGCTCGACATACTGCAGCGCGCCCGCGCCCGTCAGCGCCTCGATACGGCGCACGCCGGCCGCCACGCCGCTCTCACCCACGATCTTGAAAAAGCCGATATCGCCGGCGCGCCGCACATGAGTGCCACCGCACAGCTCCATAGAGAACCCGCCGACCCGCAGCACCCGCACATCGCTCTCGTACTTCTCCCCGAACAGCGCCATCGCGCCCGCCTCCACCGCCTGATCGAAGGCCATGACCTGGGTCTCCGCCGGTGCATTGGCGCGGATCTGCGCATTCACCAGCCGCTCGACCTCCTGCAGCTGCCGAGGGTTGACCGCCTCGAAGTGCGAGAAATCGAATCGCAGGCGGTCAGGGGCCACCAGCGAGCCCTTTTGCGTCACATGCGTGCCCAGCACCTCGCGCAGCGCAGCGTGCAGCAGGTGCGTGGCGGTGTGATTGAGCGCCGTTGCATTGCGCAGCTCACCGTTCACCTGCGCATGCAGCGTGTCGCCGACAGCGATAGTGCCCCGAGTGACCAGGCCAATGTGCGCGTGCGCGCTGCCAGCTTTCTGCGTATCGCGGACGATGAATTGCCCGGTGCCGCCGGTCAGCACGCCGGTGTCGCCTACCTGCCCGCCCGACTCCGCGTAGAATGGGGTGCGATCGAGAATGACCCTGCCCTCCTCCCCTTCGGCAAGCCGCTGCACGGCCTGGCCGTCCCTAATCAGACGCACAACCCGCCCGTCGCCGCTCAGTCCCTCATAGCCCTGGAAGTGGTCCTGGTGAATGACCTCACCCAGCCCCTCGAGCGCCGCATCCCCGGCGCGCGGATTCACGCCGAACTTGCTGGACGCACGCGCCATCTCGCGCTGCTTGCGCATCGCCGCCTCAAAACCCGCCTCATCGATACCCAGCCCGCGCTCGCGCGCAATGTCCGCGGTCAGATCCGCGGGAAACCCATAGGTGTCGTAAAGCTTGAACACCGTCTCGCCATCGAGCACTTTGCCGCGTAAGTCCGCGATGGCCGCCTCGAGCAATGCCATGCCATTCGCCAGCGTCTCCGCAAAGCGCTCCTCCTCCTGCTTCAGCACACGCTCCACATGCTCGCGGTTGCGCCCGAGCTCCGGATAGGCGCTGCCCATCTCCTTCTCCAGCGCAGCCACCAGCTTGTAGAAGAATGGCTCCCGGATACCCAGCTGATAGCCATGGCGGATCGCGCGGCGGATGATGCGCCGCAGAACATAGCCGCGGCCCTCATTGCCCGGCACCACGCCATCGATAATCAAAAACGAGCAGGCGCGAATGTGATCTGCAATCACCCGCAACGACCCCGAAGACAGATCCTGCGTACCCGCCAGCGCCGCCGCGGCGCGAATCAGATTTTGAAACAAATCGATCTCATAGTTGGAATGCACGCCCTGCATCACCGCGGCCACACGCTCCAGTCCCATCCCTGTGTCCACGGAGGGTTTAGGTAACTGTGTGAGCGTGCCATCCGCCGCGCGATCGAACTGCATGAACACCAGGTTCCAGATCTCGATCCAGCGGTCGCCATCGGCCTGCGCCGAGCCGGGCGGACCGCCGGGAATCTGCGGCCCGTGATCGTAGAAAATCTCCGTACAAGGTCCGCAGGGACCCGTCTCGCCCATCTGCCAGAAATTGTCCGAGCCACCGCTCGGCTTGTCGCCGATGCGCACGATGCGGTCGCTCGGCAGGCCGATATCCCGATGCCAGACCTCATAGGCCTCATCGTCGGTGCGATACACCGTCACCATCAGCCGCTGCGGATCGATGCCCAGCCACCGCGTCCCCGTCACGAACTCCCAGGCGAAGCGGATGGCGTCGCGCTTGAAATAGTCCCCGAAGGAGAAATTGCCCAGCATCTCGAAGAAAGTGTGGTGCCGCGCCGTGTAGCCCACATTCTCCAGGTCATTGTGCTTGCCCCCGGCACGCACGCAGCGCTGGCTCGAGGCCGCCCGCACATACTCGCGCCGCTCCTTGCCCAGGAACACATCCTTGAACTGCACCATACCCGCATTGGTGAAGAGCAGCGTCGGGTCATTGCCGGGCACCAGCGAGCTTCCGGGCACGATGGTGTGGCCGCGCTCGAGGAAAAAATCCAGGAATGCGCGACGCACGTCGGCCGCGCTCATACTCTGCGCTTTAGTCATTGTCCGTCCGGGTCGAGTTCGCCGCCGAAAGCGGCGCCGATATCATCCGATGAAAACCCCCGGTACTGCAAAAATCTCGCTTGCCGGCCCCGCTCCTCCCAGCTCTCGGGGGGACTTAAGCCGAATTTACGGATCCGCACCTCGCGGGCCCGGGCTGGCCAGTCCGTCCCGAGATCCAGCGCCGCGTCGATCAGCTCCTCATCGAGCCCTAGGGTCTTGAGCGCAGCGGCGATACGGATCGGGCCCTGGCCCCGATCCGCGTGATACTCCACGTAGTTTTGCGCATAGCGACCATCGTTCAGGATGCCGCCCGCCACCAGCTCCGCCACCGCCTCAGCGGCCACCTGGGCGTCATACCCGCGCGACTCGAGCTTGTCGCGCAGCTCGCTGCTGGCAAAGTCCCTGCCCGCCAGCAGGGCCACGGCCGCCATCCGGACGGCCTGGGGGTCGGCGGCCTTTTCGGGATCGGCCCGGATCCTCTTGAACCGCCTCATGACCCCGCAGCGATTCAGGCGCTATCGGCCTGATCGCCGTTGCGCACCGCTTTGACCGGCACCAGCTTCGCCCGCACCTGATCCTCGATTTCCCGGGCCACGGCCTTGTTCTGCTGCAGATACACCCGGGCGTTGTCCTTGCCCTGGCCGATCCGCTCGCCCTTGTAGCTGTACCAGGCGCCGGACTTCTCAATGATGCCCTGCGCGCTGCCCAGGTCGATAATCTCGCCCTCTCGCGAAATGCCCTGCCCGTACATGATCTCGAACTCGGCCTCGCGGAACGGCGGCGCCACCTTGTTCTTCACCACCTTCACCCGCGTCATGTTGCCCACCACCTCCTCGCCGTTCTTGATGGCGCCGATGCGGCGGATGTCCAGGCGTACCGAGGAGTAGAACTTGAGCGCGTTGCCGCCCGTCGTGGTCTCCGGGTTGCCGAACATCACCCCGATCTTCATGCGGATCTGGTTGATAAAGATCACCATGGTGTTGGAGCGCTTGATGTTGCCCGTGAGCTTGCGCAGCGCCTGCGACATGAGCCGCGCATGCAGGCCCACCTGCAGCTCGCCCATCTCGCCCTCGATCTCGGCCCTCGGCGTCAGCGCCGCCACCGAGTCGATCACCACCACGTCCACGGCGCCCGAGCGCACCAGCATGTCCGTGATCTCCAGCGCCTGCTCGCCCGTGTCCGGCTGGCTCACCAGCAGGTCCTGCACGTTCACCCCGAGCTTCTCCGCATAGGCCGGATCCAGCGCATGCTCCGCATCCACGAAAGCCGCCGTGCCCCCGTTGCGCTGCACCTCCGCCACCACCTGCAAAGTGAGCGTGGTCTTGCCGGAGGCCTCCGGCCCGAAGATCTCGACCACGCGGCCGCGCGGCAGACCACCGACCCCGAGTGCGATATCAAGACCCAGCGAGCCCGTCGAGATCGCCTCCACATCCCACGTGGCCGGCGCATCGCCCAGGCGCATCACGGAGCCCTTGCCGAATTGCTTCTCGATCTGACCCAGCGCGGCGACGAGCGCCTTCTTACGGTTGTCTTCCATTGGTGCGTTCTCGGTGAAATGTTTGATGCGCAATTATCCCCGCAACGCGCACACGATTAAAGTCGTTTCAGCACTGTCTTTGCATAAAAAATTGTCATTTTTGACATCATTTCACCGCGGACGCGGCTTTATACAGTAGTCGGCGATTGAGGAAACTGTATAACAACAAGCCACTCCAGCGCGTACTTCACGGAGTCTCGCCGGATAGTCTCGCGGTCACCGCTGAATCTTTGCAGGCACGCCTCGAGCACCCCCTCGCGCACCGCGACAGCGAGCCACACCGTACCCACCGGCTTGTCCGCCGAGCCGCCGTCCGGACCTGCGATACCGGTAATGGCGATAGCGACATCCGCGCCGCTCACCCTCAAGGCGCCCATGGCCATTTCCCGCGCCACCGCCTCGCTCACCGCCCCATGGCGCTTGAGCGTCCTCCCGTCAACGCGCAGATCCTGCGCCTTAGCCGCATTCGAGTACGTGACATAGCCGCGCTCGAACCAGGTCGAGCTGCCCGGCAGATCCGTGATGACCTTGGCCAGCCAACCCCCCGTGCATGACTCCGCGGTCACCAGGCGCAGGCCCGCGCCCCGCAGCCGGACGGCCAGCCGCTCGACAAGCGGGCGCAGGGAAGAAGCTGACTTGCCGGGCTTTGACGTGCTCGATTTACGCATGAGGGTCTAGTTTGGCGGATTACTCGCCGAAATCGCACCCGATCGCTGGGCGATTAATTCACATAGCGTCGAACAATCGCCCAAACTAGGGCGAAAGCGTAGCAATACGGCCCAGCTGCGGCGTTGCCGCGGACTTATTGTCGAACAGATTGTCGAGAGCCTGGCGGACCAGATCCCGAAACGCCCTCCGACCGATTCTCGTACCCCTTCTCCTTGACGAGTCGATCGAACGTATCCGCCAAATCATCATCCACCGATCAGGCGACGGCCGGCCGCGCCCATCGCAGACTCCGGCCGATCCGGACCGTGAGGATGATCGAGGCGGCCAATCCTGCCAGAACCATGGGCGAAGTCGCCGCGGCAAGCCACTTGAGTGCTGCGCCGATGGTCAACAGAAGGCCCGCGTCGATGAGAATACAAGCGAGCGCCAGAAGACCCAGAAGTAGATGTCCTTTTCGCCAATCCCGCCGATGCATCGCCATCTCCTCGTGAACCACCGAGGTCCAGACTAATGAATGTCCGGTGACGGCGTCAGTCGGCGGGGCGTGACAAAACGGTATCGAACATGTGGTTATAGTGGACGCAGCCACCCATCAAAAACCCAACTGCCGCCCGATCACAACGAGTTGCAAAGCCGAATTGGCCCCCACTTTTTGCTTGATGGACGATTGATAGTTGGCCACGGTCTTGGGACTCACCCCGAGACGCTGGATGTTCGCCCGATTGCGAAAGGCTATGATGAACCGTTCATTTTCCGTCCCCGCTGTGCTTATCGCCCTTCTGCTCGCAGCGTCGGTCCAAGCTGAGCCGCCCCAGCAGTCGACCTCCACCGAGACGCGGGAGAATGTCGATCCGGCGTCACTTATCACGGTGATCGGAGTTACGCCGTTGACAGGCACCGACCTGCCGACGCTCAAGCTTCCGTATTACACCCAGTCCGCCGACGATGATGCCCTGGCGCGCGCTCAAGCGCTGGATATCACCGACTTCATGAATCGCACGCTCGCCGGGGTGTCGCTCAATCAGGCGCAGGACAATCCATTGCAACCGGACTTACAGTTCCGGGGTTTCACCGGAACACCCTTGCTCGGCGGATCAGAGGGCGTATCGGTCTACCTCGATGGCGTGCGGATCAATGAAGTGTTTGGCGATACCGTCAATTGGGATCTGATCCCGGAAACGGCGATAGAACGTATGAGTCTGCTGTCGGGCGCAAATCCCATTTTCGGCTTGAATACCTTGGGCGGTGCGGTCTCCATCCAGAGTAAGAGCGGCTTCAGCGATCCAGGAACGCGTGCCGGATACTCCGCGGGCTCCTTCGGCCGCACCGAGGCCACGCTCGAGAACGGCGGCAACACCGGTCAGTGGGGCTGGTATGTCATGGGAAACTACCTCGATGAAAAAGGCTGGCGCGACCTGTCCCCGTCGCGGGCCGCGAATCTGTATGGAACACTATCCTGGCGCGGCACGAATGCGATGATGGACCTGCATGCGGGCCGCTCGAACACGAGCCTGGTCGGCAATGGAGCGGCGCCCATAGAGGAATTGGCCGAACGGTATGCGGGCATCTTTACCTCACCGGATCAGACACGAAACGCGCTGACCGTCATCAGCCTGCAAGGCAGCGCAGACCTGACCGACGCTCGCAAGCTCTCATTCAACCTCTATCATCGGGGGGTCGATACAACCTCTTATAACGGCGATACCACGGACGCCGATGAGTGTGCCAACGACAACACCCTGCTCTGCGATGAGGATGGAAATCCTGAAGTCGACCAGAATGGCAGGCCGATTTCAGCCGGCAACAACGCCATCAACAACATCAGCCATCGTCGTCAGAAGGCAGATGGTGGGACGGTACAGCTGTCCTTAAACGACCCCATCGCCGGCATGCAGAACCAACTGATACTGGGGACCGATTACTTGTGCGGCCGGCTGCGCTTTGATTCGCTCGTCGAAGCGTCCCAATTGCAGGACAATCTTCAAATCGTCGCCGACACGGGAATCTTCATCCCAGATGAAGGACTTGCCGTGGGCAGCGACGTTCGTACGAGCGGACTTTACGCCACCGACACCCTGTCATTGACCACACGGCTCGCCCTGACCGTCTCGGGCCGATGGAACCATACCCGCGTTACGATTCAGGATCTGACGGGTGACAATCCGGACCTCGATGGAGATCACAGCTTTTCCCGCTTCAACCCCGCCGCCGGACTGACCTATCAACTCAACGATGCGGTCAACATCTACGGCGGCTATAGTGAATCGACCCGGACGCCGACCCCTGTTGAGCTGACCTGCGCCGACGATGATGCCCCTTGCAAGCTTCCCAACCAGTTCCTCGCCGACCCTCCCTTGAAACAAATCGTCGCCAAGAGCTGGGAATTGGGCCTGCGTGGCACATTTCCCGCGAATTTAAGGGGCGCGGGCACCGCCTGGCATGTGGGCCTCTTCAGTACCACCAATACCGATGACATTCTTTTCCAGGTCACGGGTGGCGCCAGCTCCAATGAAGGCTTTTTCGCCAATGTGGGCGACACGCGGCGTCAGGGCGTGGAGGCCACCCTCCAGGGCGCACTAATTGATAAACGCGTGCGCTGGTACGCAAGCTATACGTATCTGGACGCCACTTATCGCACGGGCTTCCTTGAGGTCAGCGCCAATCATCCCGAGGCCGACGCCGATGGGCTCATCGGTGTTCGACGCGGCGACCGTATACCCGGCCTGCCCAAGAGCAGCGCCAAGCTGGGCGCGGACTATAGGCTGTGGGGTGGTTTGAGCGCCGGTGGCGATCTCATCGTCAATTCCGGACAGTATCTGCGCAGCGACGAAGCCAATCTCCTCGGTCAGATTTCCGGCTACACCGTCGTCAACCTCCACGCCACGTATCGTGTCAATCCGCGCGTCAATTTCTTCGCGCGCGTGGATAACGTGTTCAACCGCCGCTATTACACCTTTGGCGTCCTCGGAGAGCCCGCGGACGTATTCCCGCAATTCGCAGACCCCCGTTTCTTGAGTCCGGCTCAACCGCTGGGCGCCTGGGTGGGAGTCAGGGTGGCTTTGTAGACGACGAGGAAGCGCATCACGCCGCTCAAAGACTAGGGTTCCCATTCCCACGGATTCAAGATTTCGACACCCATCGACTCGAAATCCTCTACGTTGCGCGTCACAACGGTCATGCCATGCACGAGCGCAGTGGCGGCGAGAAAAAAGTCCCGCAAGGGTCTTGGATCTGGAGCATGAAGCTTCGCGCAGCGGCGCGCCACAGCGAGATCGACGGCTAATATTCTTTCATCGAATTCTGGCAGCACTCGTGTGTCCAGCCAGGCGCGGAGGACGGCGCCTTGTTGCGAGTCTTTGCGCTCCAGTAAGAGAATGCCCAGCTCTAATTCATGAATCGTAATGCTGGACAGGAAAGTTTCGACTGGCTCGATACTTTCAATCCATACCCCAACATTTCGATTTCCCTTGCCGGCCTTGACCTTGCGCAGTTCGGAAACGACATCCGTATCCAATACATACATCAGTCGAACTCCGCGGCCTTTGGCATCCAATTTATTTTCGGCGGATTGAATTCAATGTCTTCAGCACCCGGCATATACAAGGATTCGGCGAGCGATTTCGATTTACCCGTGATCCGCTGATATTCGTCAATGGTCAGCAGTACATGGGCGGGCCGGCCCCGGTCGGTAATAAAAACCGGCCCTTTGCGAGTCGCTTGCTTGGCGCGACTCGTGTCTTGATTGAATTCGCGGCTGGACAGGGTAGTGATGGTCATGGCGGCTGCTCTCCTCATATGTAGCTATGTTGCTACATGCAGGGGCCGGATGCAACAGGCAAGTCGAAATCTGCGGATGCGAGTCGCTAGGGCTTGGCGCCATCCTCGGAACTGGCCGCCGCTTCGTATTTCTTGAGTCCCCTGTTCTGGGCTGCTTTGTGGAGCGGGCGCAGCGAATCGTGTAGCCAGG
>Ga0207658_10004171_pt1 | contig 10073 bp, 8 predicted proteins | sample KBSS33metaG_FD_184322 | JGI IMG/M metagenome (GOLD analysis project Ga0207658, IMG submission 184322) | Switchgrass rhizosphere microbial communities from Kellogg Biological Station, Michigan, USA - KBS S3-3 metaG (SPAdes) (version 2) | ecosystem: Host-associated > Plants > Roots > Rhizosphere >...
ATGATCCCCGATTCAAATAAGATAAAGCCCGGTGGTGCACATTTGCCACGGTTTCTGTCGCGCCGATGAACGGCTTTGTGGCGGCGCTTTACTGGCCGAAATCGGGGCTTGCCGCGAGCTTCAGGGCTTCTTTCGCGGCAGTGACCAACGCTCTCGCCTTGGCTTCGCATTCGCGTTGCTCATAAGCGGGATCGCTGTCGGCGACGATGCCCGCGCCTGCCTGGACGTGCATCACCCCGTCTTTGACCACTGCGGTGCGCAGCACGATGCAGCTGTCCATCGACCCGTCGGGTGAGAAATAGCCGACGCCGCCCGCATAGGCGCCCCGCGTCTCGGGCTCGAGCTCGGCGATGATCTCGCAAGCGCGGACCTTCGGAGCGCCCGACACCGTTCCGGCTGGAAAGCCTGCGAACAGCGCGTCGAGTGCATCCTTGGCCGGATCGAGCCGGCCGACGACGTTGGAGACGATGTGCATCACATGGCTGTAACGCTCGACGATATAGCTGTCGGTCACTTCGACGGTTCCCGCCTGCGCGACCCGGCCGACATCGTTGCGGCCGAGATCGAGCAGCATGAGATGCTCGGCGCGCTCCTTGGGATCGGCGAGCAGGCTCTCGCGCTGGGCGGCATCCTCGAGCGCGGTGCGGCCGCGCGGCCGCGTTCCGGCGATCGGGCGGATTGTCACCTCTCCGTCGCGCGCGCGCACCAGTATCTCGGGTGACGATCCGATCAGCGCGAAGCCTGGAAGGTCGAGAAAATACAGGAAGGGAGACGGATTGATCCGCCGCAGCGCGCGGTAGAGATCGATCGGCGGCAGCGCGAAATCCATGGTGAAGCGCTGCGCAAGCACGACCTGGAAGATGTCACCTGCGGCGATATAGCGCTTGGCCTCCGACACCATCTCGGCATAGCGACTGGCGTCCAGCTGCGGCGCCGGTTCGAGTGCCTGCGGATCGACATCGCTGTGGCTGCGCGGCGGCAGCGGCCCGGCGAGCGTGGCCGCGTGGGTTTCGATACGTTCGATCGCGTCGGCGAGCTTCGCTGCGGGATCGCCGGGCGCTTCGGGCCACAGTGGCGCGACCATGAACAGCTGATCGGCCAACCGGTCGAAAATCAGGATCAAGGTGGGCCGCGCGAACAGCATGTCGGGCAGGTCGAGCGGATTGGCGGCCGGCCGGGGCAGCTTCTCGACCAAGCCGATCGTCTCATAGGCGAAATATCCCACCAGGCAGGCAAGTGCGCGCGGCAGGCCTTCCGGAACGGCCATGCGGGAGGCGGTGACGAGCTGGCGCATCGCCGTCAACGCGTCATCGGCGATCGGCTCGAACGCCTCCCGGTCGATCGCCCAGCGGCGGTTGATCTCCGCTGCGCCGCCGCGTGCGCGAAATATCAGGTCCGGAGCTAGCCCGAGCAGCGAATAGCGCCCGCGAACCGCGCCGCCTTCGACCGATTCGAGCAGGAAATCACCGCGTCCGGGGCGGATCAGCTTCAGCGCTGCGGCAACGGGGGTATCGGTATCCGCGACCTGGGTACGCCAGACGAGCGCGGGTTCGCCCCGCGCGAGCGCATCGAGAGCGAGCTGGTCCTGTGCCTGGATCATGCCCGCTATTGCGCGCCCGAGAATTGACGCCGGACAGCCGCGATCGCATCGGGATAGCGCTGGATCTTCACCTCCTGCTGGACCGCGCGCATGAACTGCTCGCTCAATTCGGGCGAGAGGTTGCGAGCGAGGTCCTGACGGGTGACGTCAAGCGCCGCCTGCACCGCGGCCGGGTTGGCAGGAACCACATTGTCGAGCACGGTAACGAACATCGCGCCCCCCCGCTCGGCGGCGGTGAGCCTGGCCTTGCCCTTCTGCAGGCCGAACAGCGCGCGCACCGGCGCGGGAATTTCGGCGCCGCTCTGCTGTGCGCGGGCGAGATCGATCTGGCTCGCGCGCGCCGGCTGCAACGGCGGCAGCTTCGCGCCGCTGTCGCTCATCGCCTTCACGATCGGAACGCCTTTGTTGACCGCTGCGGCGATCCGCTCCCCGATCGCCCTGGCGCGGTTCGCCGCGCGCTTGACGATGAGGTCGCGCGCAACCGCGTCATGGACCTGCGCGAGCGGCAGCGGCGTCGGCGGGACGATCTTGACGACGCTCAGCAGCGCATATTGCTGGTCGCGCGCGATCGTCTCGACGGTCGGGCGGTCGTCCGCACTCGCCTCGAAACCGGGCTTGAGCAGGGCGGCAAGCTCGGGAGGCGCCTTCCAGCCCGGCTGGTCGACCGCCGCTCCGTCGGCCAGCACCGCCGGGGTCTCCGCGACGCTCAGCTTGTTGGCGGCGGCGACCTCCGCGAAGCTGGCGCCATCGGCGACCGCGTCCTCGATCTTGCCGCCGAGCTCGGACAGCGCCTCCTGGGCCTTCTGCTTCGAAAGCGTGGCGACGATCTCGGGCCGGACCTGATCGAGCGTGCGCGCGGCGACGCCGCCAATCGCTTCGACCCGGACCACATACCAGCCGAACGCGCCTTTGGCCGGGCCGATCACGCCGCCCTTCGCCGCGGTGAAGACCTGCCCGGCGATCGCCTCGTTCGACAACCGGCCATAAGCGGCGCGGTTCTGGTCGGTCAGGGTCGAGGCCTCGAGCCCGGCCTTGGCCGCCGCGCCCGAGAGAGGAGCGCCCGCCTTGGCGGCGGCGGCGATGCTGCGCGCAACGGCTTCGCTGGGGGCGATGACCTGGCTCAGGGTGCGGCTTTCGCGGGCGGCATAGGCGGCTGCATTTTCGCGATAATAAGTGGCGACTTCCGCTTCGGTGGGCGTGGCCCGCGCCGCCACCTGCGGCGCGCCGAACAGCGCGTATCGCAGCACGCGGGCTTCCGGCCGCGTATAGGCGGCGAGGTTCGCCTTATAGGCCGCGGCGATCTCGGGCTCGCTTGGCTTGCGCGGATCCGCGACCGCCGCGAACGGAATGATCGCGACCGAGCCGACGCGCTGCTCGAGCAGGAGGCCGGCATAGGGTTTGGCGAGGCTGGCGGGAGCCGGCGTGGCCGCAACGGCGGGGGTCAATATCTGGCCACGAATCAAATCGGCGGCGATATCGGCGCGGAGTTCCTTTTCGCTGATGCGCGCTTGGGCGAGCGCGGTCCGCATCGTCGTCTCGTCGAACTGCCCCGTTACGCCCCGGAAGGCCGGAATCGCCGCGATCTCGGCGTCGATCAGCCGCTTGCTGATCCGGAAGCCCTCGTCGCCGCCCCAGCGCTCCAGTGCACGGCCTGCGATCAGCGCATCGGTGACGCCCTCGAACCCCCCGGTCGCGAGAAAGGCCTTACGGTCGAAGGTCGGTTGCTCGCGGCGCGCGGAATCGAGCTGGTTCTGCAAGCGGCGAAGCAGTTCGACGCCGCTGATCCGGCTGCCGTCGACTTTTGCGATCGCCGCGCCGTCGCCACCGCCGGGCGCCCCCGGCGTGTTCACGCCGGTGATGATGAAGGCGATGAGCACCAGCGCGAGCAGGCCTAGGACGACCCAGGAGGAAAGCGCGCGGCGAAAGAAGGAGATCATCAAGCGTTCCGTCTGAGCTTAGATAAGATCGCGCTGCCATAGGGCCGCCGGCGGGCCGCCGCAATGGGCGGGGAAGGTTGCGATCTCGCGACGAAGGCCGTATCTCGCACCTGCGAAACAGGCTTCGGGGGTGATCATGGCGTTGCGCAAGCTGGTGGCCGGCAACTGGAAGATGAACGGCTCGCTGGACAGCCTCGCCGAACTCGACGCCATAGCTGCCGCGGCGGGGGCGCGGCCTGAGGTCGATGTCGCGGTCTGCCCGCCCTTCACCCTGATCGTCCCCGCCGTGTCGCGCGTTCCGTCGCTGGCGATCGGCGCACAGGATTGCCATGCCGCGGCCAAGGGCGCGCATACCGGCTGCATCAGTGCGGCCATGCTGGTGGAAGCGGGCGCCAAGCTCTGCATCGTCGGCCATAGCGAGCGCCGCGCCGACCAGCATGAGAGCGACGCCGAGGTGCAGGCCAAGGCGGCGGCGGCGATCGCCGCCGGCCTGCTTACCATCGTCTGCGTCGGCGAGACCGAGGCCGAGCGCGACGCCGGCCGGGCGGTCGCGGTCGTCGAATCGCAGCTCGGCGGTTCGATTCCGCGCCACGGCGCTGCGGCGACGATGGTGGTCGCCTATGAGCCGGTCTGGGCGATCGGCACCGGGCGGACGCCCTCGGTCGATGACGTTGCCGAGATGCACGCGGCGATTCGCGCCCGGCTGCGCGATCTGCTGGGCGCGGAGGGCGGCGCGGTCCGTATCCTTTACGGCGGATCGGTCAAACCCGACAATGCCATGGAACTGCTCTCGGTTGCCAATGTCGATGGCGCGTTGGTCGGCGGCGCAAGCCTGACCGCCGCGCAGTTCGTGCCGATCATCGAGGGCGCGGTGGCCGCCTCGAGCTAGGGCCTCGCCACAACCCACCATGCGGCGGGCGGCGTGATGGTTGAACCGCGGCGTCCGATCGACTAGATGCGCCGCAACCTCGAAATCGAAAGCGTCCGATGTTCACCTTCCTGCTTGTCGTCCACATCATTGTCGCGGCCGCGCTCGTCGCGGTCATTCTGATGCAGCGGTCGGAAGGCGGGGGGCTGGCCTCGGGCGGCAATCCGGCCGGGCTGATGAGCGCGCGCGGGGCTGCCGATTTCCTGACGCGGATGACGGCGATCCTTGCCACGATCTTCGTCGTGCTCAGCATTGCCCTGGCGGCTCTTGCGACGGTGGAACGCGCGCCGGCGAAGATCGATACATCGCTGGTCGGCAAGACCGCGACGAGCGCGCCAGCGCCGGCTCCCGTCAGCAATGATCCGCTGGCGGCGGCCGCGGCGCAGGGCGGCGGCGCTCCCGCCAACGGCGCAACGCCGCAATAAATCCCGACCGTCGGCAAGGTCGCCGGAGCTCCTCGGGCCACCGAGGGTGCCGGTTCACGCATAAAATTTGTCGAACCAGGAGTCCCCGCCTTGCTCTTCGCCCACTCCCGCCGTTAAACCCATTCTCCCATGGCGCGGTTCATTTTCATCACCGGCGGCGTGGTCTCCTCGCTTGGCAAGGGGCTCATGGCGGCAAGCCTCGCCGCGCTGCTCCAGGCGCGCGGCTACAAGGTCCGCATCCGCAAATTCGATCCTTATCTCAACGTCGACCCGGGGACGATGTCGCCCTATCAGCACGGCGAAGTCTATGTCACCGACGACGGCGCGGAGACCGATCTCGACCTCGGCCATTATGAACGCTTCACCGGGGTGCCCAGTCGTCAGTCGGACAACGTCACCTCGGGACGGATCTACCAGACGATCATCCAGAAGGAGCGGCGCGGCGACTATCTGGGCGCCACCGTCCAGGTGATTCCGCACGTCACCGATGCGATCAAGGAGTTCGCGCGGACCGATGTCGATGATCTCGATTTCGTGCTGTGTGAGATTGGCGGGACGGTCGGCGATATCGAATCGCTGCCTTTCATGGAGGCGATCCGCCAGCTCCGGAACGATCTCGGGCGCGGCAATTCGATCTTCGTCCATTTGACGCTGGTGCCGTATATCGCCGCGGCGGGCGAGTTGAAGACCAAGCCGACCCAGCACAGCGTGCGCGACCTGACCTCGCTCGGCATCCAGCCCGACGTGCTGGTCTGCCGTTGCGACAGGCCGCTGCCCGAAAGCGAGCGGGCGAAGATCGCGCTGTTCTGCAATGTCGCGAAGGAGGCGGTCATCCCGGCGCTCGACGCGAGCAGCATCTACGCCGTGCCGTTGCAATATCATGCCGAAGGGCTCGACGATGCGGTGCTTTCCGCCTTCGGCATCGAGCCGACCGGAGAACCCGAGCTCGGCCGCTGGACCGAGATCATCGACCGCCTCGAAAGCCCCGAGGGCGAAGTGACGATCGGCGTGGTCGGTAAATATGTCGGGCTGCTCGACGCCTATAAGTCGCTGCACGAGGCGCTGGTCCATGGCGGCATCGCCAATCGCGTGAAGGTCAACATCCGCTGGATCGACGCCGAACTGTTCGAGCAGGATGAAAGCGAGATCGCCGCCCAGCTAGAGCCGATGAACGCGATCCTGGTGCCGGGCGGATTCGGTGAACGCGGCTCGGAGGGAAAGATCGCCGCGGTCCGCTTCGCCCGCGAGCGCAAGGTGCCCTATTTCGGCATCTGCCTCGGCATGCAGATGGCGTGCATCGAGAGCGCCCGCAACACCGCCGGCATCGCCGACGCCTCGACCACCGAGTTCGCGCCGACCGATGAGCCGGTCGTCGGCCTGATCACCGAATGGATGAGCGACGCGGGTCTCCAGAAGCGCGAGGCGGGGGGCGATATGGGCGGGACGATGCGGCTCGGCGCCTATGACGCGGTGCTGTCGGGCAACAGCCATGCGGCGACGATCTATGGCGCGACGGCGATCTCGGAACGCCATCGCCACCGCTATGAAGTCAACATCCACTACAAGGAACCGCTCGAGCGGGGCGGGCTTGTCTTCTCGGGCATGTCACCCGACGGCGAACTGCCCGAAGTGGTCGAACGGCCCGATCATCCCTGGTTCGTGGGGGTGCAGTTCCACCCCGAGCTCAAGAGCAAGCCGTTCGATCCGCATCCGCTGTTCCGCAGCTTCATCGAGGCAGCCGTGCGGCAGAGCCGGCTGGTCTGAAGCTTCTCCCCCCTACCCAGGCAGGTCAGGGACCACCGGGTCGCTCGGCGCGCCCGGTTCGGGATCGGTCGGGGAGGGCACCGGGATATCGACGGGCGCATCGGCGGGAACTTCGTCGGGTCGTGGCGGCTGGCTGGCCATGGGACTTCTCCTTCTGCCAAGAGAACGCGCCGTCGCGCGAGCTTATCCCGGCGGTGCGACAGGCCGAAAACGGCAAGCGCCGGGATCGTTTCCGATCCCGGCGCCCCGTGACGATTATTCGCCAACCCCCTTGGCGGGCTCTACACCGACACCCCTTTAAATGGCGGCGGAACCACGCTTTTTTCCCCGAACCATGGCCGTTTTGCTTGCCTATGTTCCGTGGAGCTTGTCCTACAGGCCGCCTTCTATCTTGTCATCGGGTTTCAACGGGCGCCCGCGCGAATGCGGCGCGGGTGTGTTTTCTCGGCAACAGAGACGGACCGGTACGGGGCGAAATCGCCGCCGAGGCGGTTGCCCGCGCGCGCGGCTGCGCATAGACAGCGGCCCAACCCTGTCCGCAGCGAGTATCCGGTTCATGCGCCTTTCCCGCCATTTCCTGCCCGTGATGAAGGAATCGCCCGCCGACGCGCAGATCGTCAGCCATAAGCTGATGCTGCGCGCGGGAATGATCCGCCAGACCGCGGCGGGCATTTATGCCTGGCTTCCGCTCGGCCATCGCGTGCTGCGCAAGATCGAGCAGATCGTCCGCGAGGAACAGGACCGGGCGGGCGCGATCGAACTGTTGATGCCCACCGTCCAGTCGGCCGATCTGTGGCGCCAGTCGGGGCGCTACGACGATTATGGCCTCGAAATGCTGCGTATCAAGGACCGCCATGATCGCGACATGCTCTACGGCCCCACCGCCGAGGAGGTGATCACCACGATCTTCCGCGACGGGGCGAAAAGCTATCGCGACTTGCCGCGCACGCTCTACAATATCCAGTGGAAGTTTCGCGACGAGGTACGCCCGCGCTTTGGCGTGATGCGCGGGCGCGAGTTCCTGATGAAGGACGCCTATAGCTTCGATCTCGATGTCGAGGGCGCGCGCCACAGCTACAACCGGATGTTCGTCGCCTATCTGCGCACCTTCAGGCGGATGGGACTCGCTGCGATTCCGATGCAGGCGGATACCGGCCCGATCGGCGGCGATCTCAGCCATGAGTTCATCGTGCTCGCGCCGACCGGCGAGAGCGAGGTCTTCTATCATAGCAATTGGGAGGCGGAGCGCTCGCTCGAGGTCGATGCCGACGACCGCGCGGCATTGCAGGGATTCGTGGGCGGGCTGACCGCCGACTATGCCGCGACCGACGAAAAGCGCGACCTAGCGCGCGAGGCCGAGGCAGGCGCCGCCCTCAAGCAGTCGCGGGGCATCGAGGTCGGCCATATCTTCTTCTTCGGCACCAAATATTCGGCGGCGATGGGGCTGAGCGTCCAGGGGCCCGACGGCGCGCCGGTGGTCCCGCAAATGGGCAGCTACGGGATCGGCGTGTCGCGGCTGATGGGCGCGATCATCGAGGCGAGCCACGACGCCGCCGGGATCATCTGGCCCGACGCGGTCGCCCCCTATGCGGTCGGCCTGATCAACATGCGCGGCGACGACGCGCGCTGCGCGGCGGCCGCCGACGAGCTGTACGCGAAGCTCCAGGCCGCCGGGGCCGAGACTCTCTACGACGATCGGGACGAGCGCGGTGGCGCGAAGTTCGCGACGATGGACCTGATCGGCCTGCCGTGGCAGATCGTGATCGGCCCCAAGGGGCTCGACAAGGGCGTGGTCGAACTCAAGCGCCGCGCCACCGGCGAGAAGATCGAGCTGTCGGTCGGGGACGCGCTGGCGAGGGTCGCGGGGTGAGCATCGGCGTCATGCGCCATTGCGTCACCCCGGCGAAGGCTGGGGCCCCGCGAGGTTGAGCGGACTCTCTTATCTCCCTGAGATTCCAGCTTTCGCTGGAATGACCGGCGGGAAAGGGCGGAATGGCCTCCGCCGGCCTGTCGGCCTGTCGGGGCCGCGATGATCCTCAACCGCTACGAACGCATGATCGCCAAGCGCTATCTGCTGCCCGGCCGGGGCGAGGCGTTCATCTTTCTTGTCGCGTCGATCAGCCTGGTCGCGGTCGCGCTCGGCGTCGCCGCGCTGATCATCGTGATGAGCGTGATGAACGGTTTCCGCGCCGAGCTGTTCGACAAAATCGTCGGGCTCAACGGCCATGCGGTCGTCCAGGGTTATGACGGCAAGCTGCCCGACTGGCGCCGCATCGCCACCGACGCGCGCAAGCTGCCCGGCGTCACCGCGGCGACCCCGCTGATCGAACAGCCGCTGATGGCGACCTTCGGCGGTCGCGTCGAAGGCGTGCTGGTGCGGGGCATGACGATCGAGGATATCCGCCGCAATCCGGTGATCCGCGACAAAGTCGTACGCGGCTCGCTCGGCGCGCTCACCCCCGGCTCGGGACGGGTTGCGATCGGTGCGCGCCTCGCCGAGCAACTCGGCGCCGATCTCGGCAGCCAGATCAGCCTGATCAGCCCGCAGGGACAGACCACGCCGTTCGGGACGGTGCCGCGCATCGTCTCCTATCAGGTCGCCGCGATCTTCGAGGTCGGCGTCTATGATTATGACAAGGCGTTCGTGGTGATGCCGATGCCCGACGCGCAGACGCTGCTGATGCTCGGCGACGCGGTCGGCATGATCGAGATTCAGACGGTCGACGCCGACCGGGTCGGCGAGATCCTCGCGCCGCTCAAGCCCGAGGTCGCGATGCAGGGCGAGATTCGCGACTGGCGCGATCTCAACGCGTCCTTGTTCGAAGCGCTCGCGGTCGAGCGCGTCACGATGTTCGTGGTGCTGTCGCTGATCATCCTGGTCGCGGTGTTCAACATCCTGTCGTCGCTGATCATGCTGGTGCGCGCCAAGCGCCGCGACATCGCCATCCTCAGGACGATGGGCGCCTCGCGCGCCGCGCTGATGAAGATCTTCATGACGGTGGGGATCGTGATCGGCGTGCTCGGAACCGGCGCGGGCATCGTGCTCGGAGCGGTGTTCCTGTTCTACCGGCAGGCGGTGGTCAATTTCGTCCAGCTGGTCACCGGGCAAAATCTGTGGGATCCGTCGATCCGCTTCCTGACCGAACTGCCCGCCAAGAGCGATCCGGTCGAGGTCGGCGCGATCGTCGTCATGGCGCTGGGCTTCAGCTTCCTGTCGACGCTTTACCCCGCATGGAAGGCGGCGAGCACCGATCCGGTCGAGGTGCTGCGCTATGAGTGATGTGCTGGATGTCCGCGGTCTCAGCCGCACCTTCCATCAGGCCGACGTCGCGATTCATGTGCTGCGGCAGGTCGATCTCGCGATCGCACCGGGCGAGATTGTCGCGCTGCTCGGCCCCTCGGGATCGGGCAAGTCGACC
>Ga0207658_10004179_pt1 | contig 10062 bp, 8 predicted proteins | sample KBSS33metaG_FD_184322 | JGI IMG/M metagenome (GOLD analysis project Ga0207658, IMG submission 184322) | Switchgrass rhizosphere microbial communities from Kellogg Biological Station, Michigan, USA - KBS S3-3 metaG (SPAdes) (version 2) | ecosystem: Host-associated > Plants > Roots > Rhizosphere >...
CACGCCGCGGTAGCTGAGCGGGAATCTGAAATAGAGTCACACCGCCTGGCGAATGACGTCCCCCGGGAACCGGTGGCGCTTGAATGAGATGGGGCGCAACTCATGCCTCCTACGACCGGAGACGAGTTAGCGTTAGACTGCCAGCACAGACCCGACGTCGTCCCTCTGGTTCTCCATTGCGCTCATCGCTAGTGCGATCCCCCGTCGACGCTGAGGCTGGCGCCGGTGATGAAGGAGGCGGCGTCCGAGCAGAGCCAGACGACGGCCTCCGCGACCTCCTCGGCGCGGCCCAGCCGGCCGAGGGCGGTCAGGGCTTCAAACTCGGCGCGCGCCCCGGGCTGCGCAGCCAGCGAGCCTTGGATCATCGGGGTGTCGATGGGGCCGGGCAGCACGGCGTTGACCCGTACGCCGATGGCCCCGACCTCCTTGGCCGCTGACTTGGTGAGGCCTAGCACCCCGTGCTTTGCGGCCGAATAGGGGCTGCGCGTCGGCACCGGCTTCACGCCCGCGCCGGAGGAGATGTTGACGATCGCCCCGGATCCCTGCCGCTTCATCAGGGCGAGTTCGTGCTTCAGGCACAGGAACACGCCTTTGAGGGAGATATCGACGACCTGGTCCCATTCCGCCTCCTCGAGGAGGTCTAGCGTGCGGGACGGGCCGGGATAGGCGGCGTTGTTCATCGCGCAGTCCAGCCGGCCGAAGGCCGCGATCGTCGCCTCGATGACGGCGCGCACGTCGGCCTCGACGGACACGTCCGTGCGCAGGAACAGCGCTTTGCCGCCTGTCGCATTTATGTCGGCGGCCGCTTGCTCGCCGCCTTCGACGTTGATGTCGGCGATGGCCACCGCCGCCCCGCGGCTGGCGAACAGCTTGGCTGCGGCCAGGCCCATGCCGCTCGACCCGCCGGTGACCAGGGCCACCTTGCCGTCAAATCTCTGGTTCTCCATCGACTCTTTTTCTCCAGGTCAGAAGATGGCGATCGGGTTGACGGGCGAGCCCGTGCCCTTTTCCACCCGGGCGCCACGGGCATTATCAGCCCAAATTGATTTCCGGGCCATCGCCACCGGCTTCGAGCAGCACGACGCCAACTACCTGGCCCTCGTGAAGCTCGCCGCCTCTCGCATCTGGATGCGGATTATGAGTCGCTGATCTAGTCAGCTCGACATGACGGCGTTACGTGGTGGACGCGGAAGGTCTGCAGGCACAACTGCAGCCTGCCGGATGAAGCGGCCAGGGCGCGGCCCACGGCAACCAAGGGGCGGGGCGACACCTTGCATTCCGAGATTGTTCCCTTCCGGCTCGACATCCCTCAAGCCGAGCTTGACCGACTGCATCGCAAACTTGACGACGCTCGCTGGCCGCAAGCGGCGACTGTCGACGATTGGTCGCAAGGGGCGCCTCTCGAAAGCGTTCGGCGGCTTTGCGAATACTGGCGTCACGAATACGACTGGCGGCGCTGCGAAGCTTGGCTGAATGGGGTGGGCCAGTTCCGCACCAAAATCGACGGCGTGTGGATCCATTTTCTGCATATCCGCTCGCGCTCTCCCGCCGCCCAGCCGCTGTTGCTCACTCATGGCTGGCCGGGGTCGATCCTGGAATTCCGAAATGTCGTGGGCGCGCTCACCGAACCGGAAGCACATGGCGGTCAAGCGCACGACGCGTTTCATCTCGTCATCCCCTCGATCCCCGGCTACGGATTCTCCGATTCTCCGGTCGAGACCGGCTGGGACGTCACTCGGGTCGCCGACGCCTGGGCCGTGCTGATGAACCGGCTCGGTTACAGCCGTTGGTTCGCCCAGGGTGGCGACTGGGGCGGCGCCATCACGCGCTCCATCGGCGAGCGAGCGCTGGGCGGGTGCGCCGGGGTGCACATGAGCATGGCCTTCATCCAGCCGCGGCCGGAAGACATGGCCGATCTGACGCCCGCGGAAGAGGCGTGCCTTAGGGATGCGGCGTATTACCATGACGATGAATCTGGTTACGCCAAGCTTCAGGCGACCCGGCCGCAGACGCTGGGCTATGCGCTGACCGACTCCCCCGTCGGGCAGGCTGCGTGGATCTACGAGAAATTGCGGGCCTGGACCGACAACAACGGCGCCGCCGAGGACGCGTTGTCCGTCGACGAGATGCTCGACAACATTATGCTCTACTGGCTTCCAGGCGCAGCGGCGTCATCCGCGAGGATGTATTGGGAAAGCTTTCGCAGGGCCTTTGTCGGTCCGTCCCCAGGCGGCGTTCCGATCGGCGTCAGCATCTACCCCCGAGACATCCTGCGCACATCCCGGCGGCTGTACGAAAGCACCGGCGCGCCCTTGGTGTTTTGGCGAGAACATGATCGCGGGGGCCATTTTGGGGCTTGGGAGGAACCCGATCTGTTCGTCTCGGACATGCGCGAGTGTTTCGCACAGCTACGTTGAACCGCGCACGTCGCCATGGGCCCGCGGTGACGCGCCGGGCCTTCAGCATATGGGAGGAGGTGTTGGATGAACACTGCCGCGGAACAGTATGACTTCGTGATCGTCGGAGGCGGGTCCGCGGGCTGCGTTCTTGCGCGGCGGCTGACCGACGACGGTGTCACCAGGGTGCTACTCCTGGAAGCGGGCGAAGACGACTCCATCTCGCTTTCGCCCTCGCGGATCATCCCCAACCTTAAGGTGCGCATCCCGGCCGGCTTCGCCCACCTGATGGGCGATCCGCGCGTGTCGTGGCTCTATGCGAGCGAGCCGGATGAGGGGACGGGCGGTCGTGTCCACAAATTTCCCCGCGGCAAGGTGCTAGGCGGATCCTCGGCGATCAACGGCCTGGCCTATGTGCGCGGGATGCCGTTCGACTATGACGGCTGGCGCCAGCTCGGCTGTGTCGGATGGGCCTGGGACGACGTGTTGCCCCTGTTCCAGCGCTACGAGGACATGTCCGAGCGGGCGGCCGCCCAGCCGGGGCCAGGCAAGGAACTTGGGATCGCCCGCTATCCGCAGCGCTATGCCTCGATGGACACCTTTCTTTCGGCCTGTGCGGAAGCCGGCATAAAGCCGCACATGGACCTAAATCAGGAAGCGGTGGAAGGGCTGGGTTATTCCCGGCAGACGACCCGCAACGGATTGCGGCAGACGACATCGGTCGCGTTTTTGCGGCCGGTCCGGGGGCGCGGCAATCTGCGGGTGGAAGTGCAGGCGCTGGCTGAGAAGGTGCTGCTGGAGGGGAACGTCGCGGTCGGCGTCAGATACCGGAAAGGTGGCCGCACGATCGACGTGAAGGCCAGGCGCGAAGTCATCCTGTGCGGCGGCGTGATCAATTCGGCCCAATTGCTGCAACTGTCTGGGATCGGTGATCCGACGCACCTGTCGTTGATCGGCGTCGCTCCAAGGGTGAGCAACCCCGAAGTCGGAAAGAACTTCCAGGATCACTACGGCATTTCTCTGCAGCTCCGGCTCAAGCCCGGTAGTCAGAGCATCAACGCCTCCTCGAGGGGCCTGGGGCTGGCGGTGGAGCTCGCTCGTTTCGCCATCTCGCGCAAGGGCACGCTGGCCGGTTCGGCTGTGACGGCGACTGGCTATCTCTGTTCGACCCCTGAGATCGACGTGCCGGACATCCAGGCCTTCGCGGGGGCGGGCAACATCGATTACGAACAAACGCTAAAGCGGGGCCGCGTTGTGCTGGGTTCGGCTCCAGGCTTTACGTTCAGCGGTTATGTCGCCCGCCCGGAATCGCGCGGAAGCGTCATGGCGCGATCGCCTGACCCGGCGAGCTACCCGACGATCCGCCCGCGGTTCCTGAGCGCGGAGCGCGACCGGCAGATCACCGTGGCGATGATCCGACGCATGCACGGGATCCTGCTTCAGCCGTCGATGGCCAGGATCGTCGACACCTATTTGCCTCCGGTGACCCCCGCCATGATCGAGGATGACGAGGCCCTTCTCAGCTTCGCCCGGCAATATGGATACAGCAGCTATCACGGAAGCGGCACATGCCGGATGGGCGGTGACGAGGCGAGCGTCGTAGATCCCGAGCTAAGGGTCCGAGGCGTCGCAAATCTGAGGGTGGCCGACGCATCCGTCATGCCCCGGCTTGTGTCCGGCAACACCAACGCCGCCTGCATGATGATCGGTGAGAAGGCGTCCGATCTGATCAAGGCGAGCTAGTGTCAGCGGGCACTAAAGTTGACGTCATGTTGTAATGTCATGTACGAATCGGAGATGGGCGCGAGGCGCCGGCCAAGTCCGTAGTCCAGGGGCGAACGCGCCCAATAGGGCTCCGAACGGGACGCGACAGCCTCGTGGCGGAGCCTAGGGAGAGGCGGCGGATGCCTGGAATTGAACACGCCGGGTCCAGCGCGGCCCCTCCCGCCGAGCGTCTCCCACCCGAACGCATACGCCAGTACGAGTTAAGTCTCACGCAGTCCGCCGGCGCGGACGATCCCTTCGATGTCATCATCCCCCGCTTGCACGAAGGCCCGGAAGTGTTCTGGTCGCCGGAGGGGCTTCGTCCGGGCGAGGGCGCGTGGATTTTCCGGCGCGACGAGGACGTCCGTGCAATCTTTCTCGATTACGAACATTTCTCGACAGCCGCGATTTCCGGCGTGCTCCAGTTGATCGGCAGCGATGCGAACCTCATTCCGACCGAGATCGATCCGCCGGATCATACTTGGTATCGGGCCTTTCTGAACCCGGCGTTCTCGCCGAACCGGATGGCCTCGCTGGAAGGCATGGTCGAACGGGAGGTGGAACGCCTTATCGATCGGTTCCGGGCGGACGGCGGATGTGAATTCGTCGCCGATTTCGCCATTCCACTGCCCGTGGCGATCTTCCTCCGCCTGCTGGGCCTTCCGGTCGAGGAAATGGATACCTACGTCGGGTGGGAGAAGACCATGATGACGACGCTGGACGTCGATGTCCGGCGCAAGATCGTCCATCTGCTTCACCGCTGTTTGATGGACGCTTTGGAGGAACGCGCCGCGAATCCGCGCGATGATGTGCTGTCCCATCTCGTCCATGCCGAGTTCCGCGGGCGGCGGTTGACCCCGGAAGAACGCGTCAACTGCGCTCTAGTCTTGTACTTCGCGGGGCTTGACACGGTCACATCGACGCTTGGTTGGCAGGTCAAGTACCTGGCCGAGCACACGGAAGATCAGCAGCGGCTGCGCCGCGATCCGGCCTTGCTTGCTGATGGGGCGATGGAGGAACTGCAGCGGGCGTTCACACCGGTCAACGTCCCGCGGCGCTGCGTGAAGCGGTATGTCACCCGCGAGGGAATAACGATCGAGCCCGGCGAGAAGGTGCTGATGTCGACGCCGGCCGCGGCTCGTGATCCAGAAGCCTACGACAACCCCAATAAGGTCATCCTGGACCGCAACCCGACCGCGGTGACCTTCGCCTACGGCGCCCATCGCTGCCTCGGCTCGCATCTGGCCAGGCGCGAGTTGCGGATATCCATCGAGAAGTTGTTGGAAAGGCTGCCGGTCTTCACGCGTACGAATAGCGATCGGCTGCCCATGCGTTTCGGCAACGTTCTTAGTGTCGAGAAGCTGCCGCTCCAATGGTAACGGCAGCGGACGCGGATTCGACTCGGCGCATGACGTGCTGAAGAGGCGCGGAAGGAAAGGCCATGGCGACGGTGTTGACAAGTTAACGCCTCGCCCCGAGGATTCAGCGTCCGGTTGGTGGCCGTCCAGGGATGAAGCCCGCCCGATTTTCGTCGGGCGATGACGATTTTCACCCTCCACATCAATCGGAGGGCTGGGGGAAACGCGGATCGGACGAGTTGACCTGTCAATCCCGACAGAGCCGTTGTTCTAGATCGCGAAGGCGAGGTGAACGCGCGGCAAACCGGATCGATGTCAGGAATCGCGGGGAGGCACACCAATGCTCGTAAGGCCTTCGGATGAGGCGGAACTCGCCACGCAGGAGGTGGCGGGCGTCTGCCGAATTTGCGCCGCGGCCTGCACCATGCGTTTCACGAAGGACGAGAAGGGGCGGATCCTCAAGGCAAGGGGCGATCCCGCCCATCCCATCACCCATGGCTACGCTTGTTCCAAGGGGCTTAGGTTGCATGAGGCGCACTACAGCTCTGAGCGGTTGTTGCATCCGCTGAAGCGGACGCCGGACGGCCGCTTCGTGCGAGTGTCGGCGTCGGAAGCACTGGATGAGATCGCCGAGCGCCTGCGCGAACTGATCGAACGGCGCGGCCCCGACGCGGTAGGCGTCTATCGCGGCACATTCGGCTACGACAACCCGCTGTTTCACAACCTTCTCAAGGCGCTCGGCTCGAGGAGCTTTTTCTCCACTCACACGATCGATCAATCCGCCAAGGCCGTCACCGCGGACCGCCTAGGATCCTGGGATGCTGGGAAGGACCAATTCCATCATTCCGACGTGATCCTCCTGGCTGGCGTGAACCCGCTGGTGTCCAACACCGCATTCAATTTCCCAGGGCAGAATCCGCTGCGTCATCTGCGCATCGCCAAGGCGCGTGGAATGAAGCTCATCGTGATCGACCCGCGCCGCACCGAAACCGCGAAGCAGGCCGATCTCTTCCTTCAACCCTGGCCCGGAACCGACGCGATCCTCTTTGCGGGCCTGGTTCGCGAAGTCCTTGTGAATGGCTGGCAGGACAGCGACTTTTGCCAGCGTCACGTCATCGGCATTGATGGGCTGCGCCAAGCGTTGGCCCCGTTCACGCCGGATTTTGTGGCGGGCAGGGCGGGAGTTTCGGAGGCCGAGCTGCGAGCGGCCGCGCGCATGTTCGCCGAACCGCAGCCGACGGGGGGAGCCGTGCGACCCAAGCGCGGTGCGGCCACCTCGGGAACGGGTCCCGACATGGGGCCGCACTCGAACCTCGCCGAGCATCTGCTCGAGTGTCTCAACGTCGTGTGCGGTCGTTTCGCGCGCGAGGGCGATCCGATCACCAATCCGGGCGTATTTTCCCCGGCGAGGCGCTACCGCGCCCAGGTCGTTCCGCCCCGCCGGTCTTGGGAGACAGGCTGGATCAGCGAGGCTACTGGCCATGGAATGCTGCTGGGCGAGAAGATGTGCGGCGCCCTGGCCGACGAGATCCTCACGCCGGGCGGCAACCAGGTCCGGGCGCTGATCTGCGACAGTGGAAACCCCGTAAACGCCGTGCCCGATCAGGCGCGCATCGTCACCGCTCTGCGTTCCCTCGAGCTGCTGGTGACCGTCGATCCGTTCATGACCAACACGGCAAAGCTTTCACATTTCATTCTTCCGCCGCCGATGATGCTCGAGCGGACCTCGGTGGGAAACCCGACGTTTGAGCGGGCGATGATGTCTTGGCCGATCTCGCGTTTCGCGCCTCCCGTGATCGATCGTCCCGAAGGCGCGGAGCTGATCGACGGTTGGGAGGTGGCCTTCCAGATCGCCCGCCGGCTCGGCGTCGTCTTGGAACTGGGCGGGCAGCCCATGGACATGCGGCAACAGCCTTCCGAACTCCGCATGTGGCGACAGACGTTCCGCAACAGCCGCATCCCATTTGATGAGATCGCGCGGCGACCCCCGGGACACCTCTTCGACGGCGACGTGGTTCGCGTTGAAGCGGGCGCCCCCGCCGCCGACGCGCGCTTCGATGTTGCGCCGGAGGACGTGAGGGCGGAGTTGGTCGCCGTCCTGCACGAGCGCCCGACAGATGACGGCTTCACCCATCGGCTTGCCGTGCGACGCATGCGCGAAGTCCTCAACACGGCGATACAGCATCCTTCCGCCCGCCAACGACGTTCGTACAATCCCGCCTTCCTGAACCCCGCAGACATGGCGAGCCTATCGCTCCGCGAGGGCGACTGGGCGCGCTTGATCTCTCCCTATGGAGCGGCTGACGTGCGGATCGCGGCCGATCCCGATGTGAAGGTTGGCGTTGTTTCGCTGCCTCATGGCTGGGGCGGCCTTCCTGGCGAGGACAACAGCGACGACCTTGGAACGAACAGCAATCTCCTCCTCAGTTCCGTCGACTGTCGCGATCCCATCAACGCGATGCCGGTGATGACGGGCGTGCCGCTCCGCATCATCCCTCGGCCCGGTGTTGACGGCACGCTCCGAGCATCAACGCCGCAAGCGGAAGCGGCCACCGCTAACTCCAGCAGATAGGCGTGGAAAATGATTGGCTCGCCCGGGGCTAGGCCCGCTTCCGCGAGGCGCCGTAATTTAAGGCCCCTGCATTTGGCCTATTGAGAGCACACGCAAACGACCATTGGCGTCCCTCCGTCTAGAACTTTGTCCTCCGGGCCGCGAGATATAAACTGCAGCTTCCACCCAAGGCGCCAGCTTCGTCGAGGACCTCCCACGCGGGTCGCCAGCTGGTCGAAAGTGAACGGCTTCTGTAGCAAGCGAACACTGGCCTCGAGCCGGCCGTGAGGGCTATCTCATTTCGCCGGCAGAGTGGCCTGACTTCGCCGCATCCTGTCAACCGGCCTCGACCTCGCGCAGAAGCCGACGTGCGCCGGTGGAGACGCGTTGCACGCGTTCGGCCGCGCTGACGCCCGCATCCTTCAGACCCGTCATTGGCACCTCGAGGCCGACGACGATGTCCTTGGGCGCCGCCGCCAGGAAGCCGTGCAAGTCCAACGCGCCCTCGCCAGGAACCATCCGCGCGTGCACGGCCTCAAACAAGCCGCCCTCCGGAGGCTCCTCCGCCGGCGCGTCGCAGAGCTGGATACGTCTGATCAGCCCTGGCGGGGAGGCGGCGAGCTCCGCCAAAGGCGTTCCGCCGCGGAAGGTATGAAGCGCATCCGCTTCGACGGACAGACGGGGATGGCCCACCCGATCGAGGAAGGCGCGGGCCTCGGCTAGTGTCTTCTGTGTCATCCGCGGCGTGTATTCGAGCAGGACGTCGAAGCCATACTCCGTAGCGACATCGCAGAAGCGGCCGGCGTTGTCCGTGAGCCGGTGGGCATCCTCGTCCTGCGTAACCATCACTACGCGGCGCGCCCCCAACCACGCCCCTGATTCGAATGCTGGACGCAGCGCCGGAATTGAGCAATCGGGTCGGATGTAGAAGGACTCGAGGATATCCACTCCCACGCCCAGCTCCCGGCAACGTCGACCCGTGTCGCGCCGCATTTCGGTGTCACCAACAAGCCCCCAGTTAGGTCTGTCGCTCGCCACCCGAATCGGCAAGCTGATGAACGGAATGCCGTTCTCCGCAGCGATTTCAACGAGCGTGGGCGGACTCACTTCCATGGCGGTCATGAAGTCGAGGCAAAGCTCTCGCACACTGTTCTCCTGATGGCCGAACATGAGACCGTACCCGACCACTCGCAGCCCGCTTCAAAGCCTTGCCAATTGAGCGCCGTCCACACAAGACAAGTTGCGTTTGGACTGACAGCACCCTTGAACGAGATGGAATGCATCTGGCGCCTCCGAATGTCGGAGACTTCTTAGCGTTAGACTGCCAGCACCGCCAAACAGTCTCCACAATCAGTCTCTGCTCAGAGCCCTGCGGAAATTCGCCGGGAGGTCCGGGTCGTTGTCCGACCCGTCCCTACGGCGGAAGCTCTTCAGCGAGGCCCAGGCCTCGATCAACGTCCCGTCCACCGAGAAGTGGTCCGAGGAGATCAGCCGTTTCACTTTCGGCTGGGCCAGCACCGCGCGCAGAAACTTCGCGGCGATCTCGCCCTCCAGCAGCCGGTCGCGGTTCTTGGTGAAGCTCGAATGGTCCCAGGCCGGATCGTCCACGCCCAGGCCCACGAACCAGCGGAACAGCAGGTCGAACTCCATACGCTCCATCAGCTGCCGCTCCGAGCGGATGCCGTAGAAGGCGGGCCGTCGCCATCCAGCCTCTGATCATCAGAAGTCCCTGGGGACGTCGAGATCTGGCGAGCCTGCCGAACGCTTCCCTTCGGCATGTATCGGGCTGGCGCGCCAGAGCCGGATCGCAGATCGGCGGGGCCACGCGCCCTGAGCTCATGAGAACGAGCCGCCTTTCGCCTTGAAGCGCGCCGTCTCTCGGCCCGATGTTATGGCTTCAGGCGCCGCTCGACTGCGCGCTATGGAGAGTTAGACCAGCTTCTGAGGCGTCCGCGCGATGCGCGTGCTCATCGTTGAAGACGATCCATCGTTG
>Ga0207658_10004182_pt1 | contig 10057 bp, 11 predicted proteins | sample KBSS33metaG_FD_184322 | JGI IMG/M metagenome (GOLD analysis project Ga0207658, IMG submission 184322) | Switchgrass rhizosphere microbial communities from Kellogg Biological Station, Michigan, USA - KBS S3-3 metaG (SPAdes) (version 2) | ecosystem: Host-associated > Plants > Roots > Rhizosphere...
CCGATGACACCAACCGTGATCGGGAATTCGACAACGGTACGGCCGTCCTGCTTGATGATGACGCGCCGGACGTTGCCTTCGTGGATGATCTGCTTGATCGCGTCCACGAGCTGATCGGCGGCAACCTTGAACGATTCGGTGAAGGTTGATTCCGGCACCTCGAGTCCCTCCGCTTCAGGATACGGCCAGCCGGTGCAAAAAGTTCAGGATCGGGCGGCCTGTCGTGGCCTACGTCAAGTCGTCCAGCGCGCGTGAAATGTTCGTCAACCCGCGACCGAGCAGCTTCGGTTTGCAGCCGAAGCTGATACGGATATAACGCGGCGATTCGAAAAAGCGTCCCGGCACGACGAGGGTCGAATAGTGATCGCGGAGGCGGACCGCCAGCCGATCGCTGTCGATGCGCAGCGGCAGCCGCGCGAACAGGACGTTGCCGCCTTCCGGAACGTACGCCTGCAGCCGCGGTTCACGGCTCAGAAACGTCCGCACCCGCGCCAGGTTCGGATCGAGCAGCATGTGGGCGCGCCGATCGATCGCTCGATGATGCCGGAACGCCGCAAGTGCCATCAACTCGCCTGCCGCCACGCTGTTGTTGGTCATCACGTCATTAATGCGTCCTGCCCGGGCCACGATGTCCGCGGGACCCAGGATCCAGCCGGCCCGCACGCCGTCCAGCCCATACGCCTTGGTGAGGCTGTTCGTGGTCAGTACGTTCGGTCCGGCGTGCACACATGATTCGGGACGATTCCTGAACAAGCACTCGAGATAGACCTCGTCCACCAGCAGGTACCCCTTCACACGCGCAAGCATCGCGGCCATCGAGCGAAGGGTCGCCATCGGAATCCGGGCGCCCGTCGGATTGTGCAGGTTGCTGACGATCGCCAGTCGCGTGCGTGTGGTGACCAGCGCGGCGAACCGATCCAGATCGATGGCGAAGTGATCGTCGTACCGGCGATCCAGCCGGCGAATCCGATGGCCGAGCGTCTGCGGAATACGGAGCAGCGGTTCGTAGGTCGGCCGCTCGACGATGACTTCCGTCCCGCGGCCGCAGCCGTCGAGCACCGCGGCGCACGCGATCCAATTGGCGAAGCTCGTGCCGCCGGAGATCGGGAAGACCTGCGGGACAGTCACGTCGTATCGCGCGGCGATGGCCTGGCGCAGCGGCAGATACCCGTACCTCACCGGCAGCGTCGCGACGACATCCCTGGCCTTCAACCCGAGCAGCGAAACCGGGCAGTGATCAATCCCGCTGCGCGCGAGGTTGATCTCCACCTTCGGCAGCGCCTTCGCCCACGAGATGTATGCGAGCTCTTGAAACTTCATGTCCATGGCAGGCCTAATGGCCTGCGCTACGAGCGATCTCGCCGACCCGCGCTACGAGCGCTCTGTCGGCCTACGCGACGTGCGCGCGCCACACCCCTAGCGCAGCCCTTCCGCCTTCGCTCAAGCTACGGCGGACCACCGTAGCCTTGGCGAAGGTGGTCAGGGCTGCCGAGCGGCGCGCGAGGCGAAAAACACCACTGCCGCGACGACGAGTATCGCGGATCCGATCAGCGATTGCATCGGGTAGGCCACGAAACTGTTGACGACCACGCCAACTGCCACGAGGACGAACAACCCGGTCGTCCACGGATGGCCCGGCACGGCCGCGAAGCCCGGCGCCGGCGGTCCGGGTTCGCGCCATCGCACCAGCACCAGGCCGGCGGCCGTCAGCCCGAAAAACAGCCAGTCGGCGAAGACCACGTAGGAAAGCAATTGGTCGTACGTGTTCGTCGTCAGCAGCGCCAGCGACACGGCGGCCTGAAACCACAAAGCGAACACCGGTGTCTGGTAGCGAGGGTGCAGGCGCGCGGCGCCGCGGAAAAACAGGCCGTCGCTCGCCATCGCATAGATCAGACGCGGCCCGGTGAGAATCACGACCGCCAGGAAGCCGAGACTCGACACGACAATCAGGAACGCGACGAATTGCGCGCCCGCCGCGCCGGCCACGGCGCGCGCCATGTCGGCAGCCAGCGCCGGGGATGCCGCCATCTGCGCGGGCGTCAGGACCCACAGATACGCCAGGTTCATCGACAGGTACAACGCGACGACGACGATCACGCCGAGGACATTGGCCTTGGCCAGGTTCCGCGCCGGATCGCGGATTTCGGCCGCGACATTCGCACAGCTCTGCCAGCCGCCGTAAGCGAAGAGAATCGGCACCAGCGCGGTGAACAGCAGTTGCACCGACGAGCGGGCAAATACCGAGGCGGGCGCGGGATCGAAGTGGCTGGCCGGCGCCGCGCCGCGGCCGAACGCGAGGGCGACGAGCGCGATCATGCCGACCACCTTCGCGGCCATCAACAGGTTGTTCGTCCATTTCCCGGCGCGCACGCCGAGCGCGTTGACGGCCGTGAGCCCGACCAGCGCGAGCGCCGCGCAGACACGGATGCCGGTGGCGCCGAGCGGGACGAAAGAGCGATCGACATAGCTCGCGAACAGGATCGCAACCGCGGCCAGCGAGCCGCCGTTGATGATGAACAGCAGCGCGATGCCGTAGAGGAATCCGACGACGGGAGGATAGGCGCGCTGCAGATAGACGTATTGGCCGCCGACGTCCGGAAAACGCGACGCCAGCTCCGCCCAGACGAATGCGCCGATGAGGGCGATGGCACCGCCCAGCGACCACACCAGCAGGATGAGCACCGGGTCGCCCACGACCCGCGCGACATTGGACGGGTTCGCGAAGATGCCGACGCCGATGATCCCGCCGGCGACCACCACCACCGAGTCGAAGAGGCCGAGCTCCCGTCGAAAGCCTGTCACGCCGCGTTCCAGCCTCCGACGATCAACGCAGAGCTCGCGGAGCTCGCAGAGCCAAGATCAAGTACGTACCGGATTCTCTGCGTGCTCTGCGCGCTCTGCGTTCCACGGGCGCGAGCGTCATTGTGCCGACGAACTACGCTGGACGGGCGGCGGCATGTCCGACGGCGCGAAGCGCGGCACCATCTGGTCGCGCATCGCGAGCTGGTAGAGCGTGGCGGCGATGACAACGGCCGCGTCCCTGACGTCGCTTTCGATGACGCGCTCGTAGTTGTCCAGGTTCGTGTGATGGGTGTGCGTGTTGTATTCGATGGGATCCTGACCGAAGCCGATGCCGGGCAGTCCGGCATTGTTGAACGATGTACTGTCGGTGCCGCCCACCACGCGGCTGCGCGTCGCCGACGCGCCGACGACGCCCAGATCGGCGAACGGCGCCAGCGTCTGGCGCAGAATCGCCGCCGCCGCGGGTGGACCGAAGACGCCGGCGCCGCGCGGATGACCCGTGCCGGAGTCGATGTTGAGATAGGCGTCGAGCGTCGCATATTCCGGTTTCGGGTTCTCGAACGACCCGAAATGCTCCCTGACGTAGGCTTGCGATCCGAGCAGACCTTCCTCCTCGCCGCTCCAAAGCGCGACGCGGATGGTCCGCCGCGGCTGGACGCCGATCGCTTTCAGGATGCGCGCCGCCTCCATCATGATCGCGCAGCCGATCGCATTGTCCGTGGCGCCGGTGGCCGAATGCCACGAATCGAGATGACCGCCCAGCATGACGATTTCGTCTTTCTTGTCGCTGCCGGGAATCTCCGCGATGGTGTTGTACGACGTCCGGCCTTCCGGGTACACCTTGTTGTCGATGTTGAACTCGAGCTCCACCGGCGTCCCGTCCGCCAGAATTCGGGCAATGCGGCCGTAGTCTTCGTTCCGCATGACGACGGTCGGCACCGCCTTCGCCACGTCGAACGTCCGGTTGTTGAAGGCGATAATCTGGCCGTGCTCGCGGCCGGCGTCGTTCACCCGCACGCGCGCGCCACTGGCCACGAGGAACTCGTCAACCCGTCGATTGATCTCGTTTGTGCTGAGCGTCCCCGGCGGCGTATCGCCGCCCGCGTTGCCGCGTCCGCGGCCCGGTCCGCGCCCACCGTCGGAGTTGTTCGGATCGTATTGGGCACGCACGTCTTCGTCGGCGCGGCGCTTCGCCGGTGGATTCATGTTCACGGGCACGGCGACCGACTTGCCGACCAGCACGATCTGCCCTTTGACTTTGGTCGTGACGCCGCTCAGGAACGCCGTCAACTGATCCGCAGTCGGATGCTCCGGCAGGATCAGCTGATAGGCGCGCGCGGTCACCGGCCCGTTGGTGCCGGGGGTCCACGCCAGCACCTCGCACGTCAGCTGATCTTTGACGGGCGCGATGATGTGCGCCGAAAAGCGCTCGTTGACCCAGCCCGGATGGCCGAAATCCCACGGCTCGAGGTGCCCGTTGGTCAGGCCCCAGCTCGCCATCTGCTTCAAGGCCCATTCGGCGGCCGCCTTGTGATTGGGAGATCCGGTCACCCGGGGACCGTACACGTCCGTGAACATGTGCAGGGTCCGCATGATCTGCGAGTGGCTGGCTTCTTCCTGGCGGATCTTCGCGTTGATGTCGGCGTTCAGCGGTTCCTGCGCGGCCAGGGGGGCTACCGCCAGCAACGCAAGGGCGTACAACAGGGCGCGCTTGGCCATCGTCATCTCCTGAAGCCGGATACTAGTCCGGCTTGCGTTTCTGTGAACCTCCCAGCCGGGTGGCCGTAATAAGAGGGTAATGCTGACCCCCACTTCGAACGCGCTCCGGACGCTGTCCCTGACGATATGGTTGACCGCACTGCTGAGCGGAGTATCCCCCACCCTCCTGGCGCAGCCAAGGCCCGCCCCGGCGCAGGCGCCGGCCCCAGTCCAGGCCCAGGCCCCAGTGGACGAGCGGGACGCGCGGGAAACCCGCGAGCGCATCCGGGAAGTCCTCAATCAATACCCGCCGTCGGTCGGCCAGGTCCTGCGGCTGGACCCGTCGCTGCTGTCGAAGCCCGATTACATGGCGTCCTATCCCACGCTCGCCGCCTTCGTCGCGCAACATCCGCAGGTGGTGCACAACCCGGCGTTCTTCATCGGCGACCCTCGATTCGAGGCGCAAGAGACCGGCCGGGGCGCGGCGCTCCGCGTGGTCGAGAGCGTATTCGAAGGCGCAATGTTCCTCATCGGCGTCGTGTCGTTCTTCACCCTCGTCGGATGGCTGGGCCGCGCGCTCATCGACTACCGCACGTGGCAGCGCGCCTCGAAAATTCAGGCCGACGCGCACGCGAAGCTCGTCGATCGGCTGACGGCGAACGAAGACCTGCTGGCGTACCTGCAGTCGCCGGCGGGCCAACGGGCGACCATGTCGGCGACGCGCCCGGGTCTCGACATCGCCATGCGCGCCGTCGGCGCACCGGTCAACCGGATCCTCTGGTCCGTCCAGGCCGGCGTCGTCCTCGCCGCCGGCGGCCTCGGCCTCTGGTTCGCGAAGGCGAGCGTCATCGAGGAAGCGGCCCAGGCGCTGAACGTGGTCGCGGTGCTGGCGGTTGCCCTCGGCGTCGGCTTTGTCGCATCAGCGCTCGTCGCATACGGGCTTTCCCGCCAGCTCGGGCTTCTCGAGAGCGAGCCGCGTTCCACCCATGCGTGAAATGACGCTCTCCGAGCTCTCGAGACTGGATGCGGCCGCCGGCGAAGCGGACGAGGTGTTCCAGATGGACGAGGACGCGTTTCGTCTGTTCTACGAGCGGACAGCGCGCCCGGTCTGGGCCTATCTCGCGCGAATGACCGGCGACACGCGGCAGGCGGACGACCTGCTGCAGGAGGCGTACTACCGGCTGCTGCGCGCGAAAACGACCTACGAGACGGAGGCGCACCGGCGCAATTACCTGTTTCGCATCGCCACCAATCTCGTGCACGACATGCGGCGGCGCCCGCGCGTCGACGCGGTGCCGCTGTCGGACGACTGGGAACACCCGGATCCGCGGCAGTCGGATGCCGCCGGTCATGCAGCGCGGCGCGTCGATCTGTCGCGCGCGATGGCGCGGCTCAAGCCGCGCGAGCGCGAGCTGCTGTGGCTGGCCTACGCGCAAGGATCATCGCACCAGGAAATCGCCGCGACCCTGAGCTTGAAGACCTCGAGCATCAAGGCGCTACTGTCTCGCGCGCGGCAGCGGCTTGCGACGATGCTCGGCGAGCGTGAATCATGAGCCGGCAGACCACCGTCTACGACGCGTGCCCGCACGAGCAGACGATCGTCGATCTGATCGTCGCCGGCGGCCGGTTTGAGGAGAGCGACGACTCGCTCCGCGCACATGTGGCCAACTGCCGCGCGTGCGCCGAGACGCTGGAGCTGGCGCGTCTGCTGCAAGACGACCAGAAAGCCTTGTGCGCGGAGGCGCCGCTGCCCTCGGCCGGAGCCGTCTGGTGGCGCGCCACGATCCGCGCGCGGGCCGAGGCTGCCCGTGCCGCCGGACAACCGATCACGCTGCTGCAGGGGATCACGGCGGCGACCGCGGTAGGTTTGTTCGTCGCGCTGGTCAGCGCGTGGTGGCGCTCGGTCGCTCCAGGTGGCGCCTGGTTCGAGCACGTCGACGAGCTCGTCTCGCGGTCGGCTTCGGTTCCCGTCCCTCTGGTTCTGTCGCTGCTGCTCGTCGTCGCCGCCTGCGTCATCATCGCGCCAATCGCGGTGTATCTCGCGACGTCGGACTTCGAAAGTTAAAAGTCAAAAGTTAAAAGTTAAGAGTTAAAGTTGAAAGTGAAAAGGCAAAAGCAGGCTTTCTAACTTCTAACTTTTAACTTTATGAAGCGTTCCATTTACGGAATCCATCCAAGCGTCGATCGATGGGCCGGTCACGCCGAGATGCCGGCCGAGTTCGCGAGTCCCGATGCCTACCTCGCCACCGCCGAGCGTTACGTCGAACAGATGTTCTCCGGACCGAAGGCGGCGTTGCGACCGATTTACAACGCGTTGTTGAAGGCGGGCCTGTCGATGGGGAACGACACGAAGGCCTGTCCCTGCAAGACGATTGTTCCGATCTACCGCCGCCACGTGATCGCCCAGATCAAACCATCGACGAGGAGCCGCATCGATTTCGGTCTGGCGCTCGGCAACATGAAGGCGCCGAAGCGGCTCATCGACACCGGCGGCTACATGAAGAAGGATCGGATCACGCACCGCATCGAGGTGACGTCAATCGACGACATCGACGACGAGTTGAAGCGGTGGCTGAAGAAGGCCTACGAGATGGACGCGTAGATGGACGCCGCGTTCGTCGCCGAGTTCCGCCGCACGATCGATCGCGCCGTCGAACGCCTGGGAACCTTTGACGACAGCGAGGCCGGCCGCCCGACAGCGCCCGGTAAGTGGTCGAAGAAAGAGATCGTCGGTCACCTCATCGACTCCGCCGCCAATAACCACAGCCGGTTCATCCGAGCTCAGCTGCAGGACGATCTCGTGTTCGCCGGTTACGACCAGGACGCCTGGGTACGCTTGCAGCGCTATGGGGATCGATCGTGGCGCGATCTGGTCAGGTTATGGCAGGCCTACAACCATCACATCGCCTGCGTCATGGAGTCGGCGGACATCCACGCGCTCAGTCGTGAACGAACCTCGCACAACCTCGACGAGCTTGCGTGGAAGCCTGTGCCGCGCTCGGAACCGACAACCCTGAACTATTTCATGCGGGACTATGTCGCGCACCTCGAGCATCACCTGCGCCAGGCGCTCGGACGCGATTGGGCTCAGCGAGGGCTTTGAGGCGGGCACAGGGGATCGACAGGCCCTCCGTCTCGAGACCGAGTGCCTAACCCTGTAGCAGGGCTGCTGCGGCAAGAAGCGCCAACCCGATGCCGGCCGACAGGGCAAATGAGCGGGCAACCAGCGTCCAGACCATCGACGACGAAAACATGTGAACCTCTGTGACTCAGGCCGGTAGCGCGTGCAAGTCGCGGCCGCCCAGTCGTATCAACATTTCCTCGTTCGCGCGGGCCCGATCGACGCTGACCGGCCACGGTTCCCGAATTTCCATCAGCGCGAGCGAGGCGCCGACCAACGCCATGTTCTTCAGGAAATGCGTCATCTCGCGCTGACGCGCTTCAGGATCCTTTTCGTCCCAGAACCGATGCATCTGTAGGGTCACCGGCACAAGAAAGCCGATGAGCGTCGCCAGGCCCTGGCGGGGCTTGATGCCGGTGACGACGCTGAGGCCCCCCGCGATGAGCATCAGTCCGGTCGCCTGCACCGCCTGCTGAGCCGCTGGGACTCCCTTGGCGCCGGCGTACTGGCCCATCCCCTTCGCGTGCTGGAGGTGGTTGACGCCGTTGAAGACGAAGAAACCGCCGAAAATCGCCCGGCCGAGCACGAACAGCGCTCGCATACTGCCTCCGGTTGCAAGCAATTGCATGCATTGTTCCGGAACCGGCGGGATGGGCTGGAGGGCGACTCAGGCGGTCGCGAGCGCTCCTTCGATGTGCGCGGTGTGGTGGCGGCAGTGCCAGGCGTACATCGCCACGGCCTCGTCCACGGTGACGAGACCCCACTCCTTATGCGTGAAGACCCTTTTGAAGCCGTCGTCTGTCAGCGCACGCAACAGGATGACCCAGCGCTGGTGAAGGGCTTCGAGCAGTCGCAGCGACACGTCGATCGGACAGCGCGTCACATCCGGCAACTCGGCCCACAGTTGTTCTTCGTAGGTCTTGATCGCCGGTGCGTCTTCAGTGAGCGCCAGCTTGATGCGCACGTACGCATTCATGTGGCTTTCGGGCACGTGATGGACGACCTGGCGGATCGTCCACCCGCCCGGCCGGTACGGCGTGTCGAGCTGCGACTCGCTCAAGCTGCCGGTGAGCGCGCGGAATCGCGCCGGCAGCTGTTCGATGGTCGCGATGTGTGTGTCGCGGGTCGCGCGGTCGAGCGGCTTCGTCACGCGCTCGAATCGGCCCACGGGATAACGCAATCGTTCCAGGTCGGTCACGGTCGTCTCCTGCTGATAGAATCGCGCCCCGAGGCATCCTATGTTACGAGCATCTTTGACGTTTGCGGCCGTACTCTCCCTCATGATCGTGATGCAATCCGCTCATGGATTGCCGCCGCTGCAGGCGCAGCAGCCGCCGGGCGGGGGCGGCCGCGGCGGCGGTCAGGCGGCCGGCGGTCCGGTCGCGTCGATCGCCGACCGCACGGCCGGTATGCAGAAGATCGACGGCTACTTCCCGCTCTACTGGGACGAACGCACGGGATCGCTATTCCTCGAGATCCCGCGCTTCGACACCGAGTTTCTGATGAACACCGGACTCGCGGCGGGCCTCGGATCGAACGACATCGGTCTCGACCGTGGAGCGGGCGGCGGCGCACGGCTCGTGCTCTTCCAGCGTGTCGGACCGCGCGTCCTGCTCGTCCAGCCGAACCAGTCGTTCCGATCGAGCAGCGCCAACCCGCTCGAACGCAAGTCAGTCGAGGATTCGTTCGCGAGATCGATCCTGTGGGGCTTCGCGGTCGCGGCTGAAAGCAGCGGACACGTGCTCGTGGACGCCACCGACTTTCTCCTGCGCGACGTCACCGGCGCGGGCAGCGCGTTGCGTCCGGGCAACTATCGGGTCGACCGGACGCGCAGCGTGTTCTACCTGCCGCGCACCAAGGGCTTTCCGAAGAACACCGAGATCGAGATGACGCTCACATTCGCGAACGACGCGGCCGGCGGCCGCGGCGGCGGCGGCGGCCCGGCGCAGGGCCCGGATCAGATCGGCGCCGGGCCGGGTCGTGGCGGCGGCGGGCGCGGCGGCGGCCTCTTCTCCGGGTCGGTCGCGAGCGTCACGCCGACGGCCGAAGCCGTGACGATGCGAGAGCACATGTCGCTGGTGGAATTGCCGGACACCAATTACAAGCCGCGCTACGACGATCCGCGCGCCGGCTATGGCGGCCTCACCTACGTCGACTACAGCGTGCCGATCGGCGAACCGATGCAGATGCGTTTCATCCGCCGCCATCGGATCGAGAAGAAGGATCCGACCGCCGCGATGAGCGAACCGGTCAAGCCGATTCAATACTGGGTCGATTCCGGCGCGCCGGAGGACGTGAAGAAGGCGCTCGTCGAAGGCGCCAGCTGGTGGAACCAGGCGTTCGAAGCGGCCGGATTCAAGAACGGCTTCAAGGTGGACGTCCTGCCCGAGGGCGCCGATCCGATGGACATCCGCTACAACATGATCAACTGGGTCC
>Ga0207658_10004184_pt1 | contig 10055 bp, 8 predicted proteins | sample KBSS33metaG_FD_184322 | JGI IMG/M metagenome (GOLD analysis project Ga0207658, IMG submission 184322) | Switchgrass rhizosphere microbial communities from Kellogg Biological Station, Michigan, USA - KBS S3-3 metaG (SPAdes) (version 2) | ecosystem: Host-associated > Plants > Roots > Rhizosphere >...
GGGTCATTCCCGAGGAGGAGCTGCGCGCGTCGCTGCTCCCGTGGCTCTTCCAGATCGGCTTCGACGTCACGACCGCCGATGTCTGGACGACGACAGGCCCGATTCTCGGCGCCGCCCGCTGGCTGCCCCCAGGGCGCCAACCCGTCCGCCTCGGCGCCACGCTCCGCGCGCTCGTCGCGACGCCGTTTCGGCTCGGCTCCGCGACCGGCCGCTTCCTCGCCTACGGGCGCGGGGTCGAGCTGCTGCGCGCGCGCGTCGCGCCCGGGCCCCACTGGTACCTCGCGGGAATCGGCGTCGACCCGCCGGAGCAGCATCGCGGGATCGGGAGCGCGCTGCTGCGGCCCGGCATGGAGGGCGCCGCCGCCGACGGAGTCCCATGCGTGCTGTTGACGAACAACGAGGCGAACGTCGCGTTCTACAACCGGCACGGGTTCGAGGTCGTCGACGAGGGCCGTACGCCGGAGGACGGGCCCAGGGCCTGGGCTATGGTCAAGCTCCCGTGAAGGCTCCCAAGCGTTTTCCCGACCGCGACGAGGTCGCCGCAGTCCGCGCCGAGGCCGAGACGCTCGAGGCGGGGCAGGAGGCGCCGGACGTTCGGCGCCTCGCGGGCCGCGTGCTCGCGCGGCGCGACATGGGCAAGCTCGTCTTCCTCGATCTCGTCGACCGCTCGGGCCGGATCCAGCTCCTCTGTCCGGCGGCCCGTACCGGCGAGGTGGACGTCCACCTCGGCGACGTCGTCGGCGCGATCGGGCATGCCACGAAGAGCCGGCGCGGCGAGCCGAGCCTCATCGTGGACGAGCTGCAGCCGCTCTCACGCATCCGCTCGCCGCTGCCGGACACGTTCCACGGCCTCACCGACGTCGAACAGCGCATCCGGCGCCGCCATCTCGACCTCCTCATGAACGAGGAGACGCGCGCAGTCTTCATCCTGCGGGCACGGATCGTCGCCGCGATCAGGCGCTATCTCGACGGGCAGGGGTTCTTGGAGGTCGAGACCCCCATCCTCCAACCTCGCTACGGCGGCGCGTTCGCGCGTCCCTTCACGACGCATCACAACGAGCTGGATCAGGATCTCTACCTCCGCGTCGCGACGGAGCTGTACCTCAAGCGCCTGATCGTCGGCGGTCTCGAGCGCGTCTACGAGGTCGGGCGGGTCTTCCGCAACGAGGGTGTCTCGTACAAGCACAACCCCGAGTTCACGATGCTCGAGTGGTACGAGGCATACGCGGACTACCGCGACACGATGGGACGCTTCGAGGAGCTCGTCGAGACGGTCGCGCTCGAGGTGCTCGGGACGACGAAGGTGAGCTACCGCGGCCACGAGGTCGACCTCGAGCGCCCGTGGCGACGGCTGAGCCTCGTCGACGCCCTCGCCGAGCACGACCTCTGGACGACGGACGCCGACGAGCTCCGCCGCCGCCTCGAGGAGCGCGGCTACGACACGCAGCACGACAAGACCTGGGCGCAGCTCGTCGACCACGCCCTGACGGCCTATGTCGAGCCGCGGCTGATCTCACCGACGTTCCTCTACGACTACCCGGTCGAGCTCTCGCCGTTCGCCCGCACCACCGACGACGATCCGCGCATCGTCGAGCGCTTCGAGGGCTACGTCGGCGGCACGGAGCTCTGCAACGCCTTCAGCGAGCTGAACGACGCGGAGGAGCAGGCGGAGCGCTTCCGGATGCAGGCGGCGGAAGGCGCCGGCGGCAACGTCGAGGCCGAGCCGGGCGATCCCGACTACGTCGAGGCGCTCTCGTACGGGATGCCGCCCACCGGCGGGATCGGCTTCGGGATCGACCGTCTGACCATGATGTTCGCGAACCGGGACTCGATCCGGGACGTCCTGCTCTTCCCGGCGCAGCGCGAGCGCCGCGAGTAGAGCTAACGCCGCTCGTAGCGGGGAACCACGTCGCAGGAGATCCAAGGGCCTCCTGCGGCACCCCCGCAGCCGCTAGTACCATTGCTGCTTCGGAAGGGCCAACGGTTTGCACCGCCGGGTCGGGCGGAAAGGGAGAGCGGACGTGTTCGAGAGATTCACCGAGCGGGCTCGCCAGGTCGTCGTCCTCGCACAGGACGAGGCGCGGGCGCTGAAGCACAACTACATCGGCACCGAGCACATCCTCCTCGGGCTCCTCCGCGAGGAGGAAGGGCTGGCCGCCCGCGTGCTCGAGTCGCTCGACATCACGGTCGAGGAGGTACGTGCGCAGGTGGCGCGGATCGTCGGCCAGGGTGACGAGGTGACCACGGGTCAGATCCCGTTCACGCCGCGCGCGAAGAAGGTGCTCGAGCTCGCGCTGCGCGAGGCGCTCTCCCTCGGCCACAACTACATCGGCACGGAGCACATCCTCCTCGGCCTCGTCCGCGAGAACGAGGGCGTGGCGGCGCGCATCCTGCTCGACTTCGATGCCGACGCCGAGAAGATCCGCAACGAGATCATCCGGATGCTCTCCGGCCCGGGACGCCGCCAGGGCGGCACCGCCGGCGCGGTCGGCGAGAAGTCCAAGAGCTCGAAGCTGCTCGACCAGTTCGGCCGCAACCTCACGAAGATGGCGGCCGAGGGGAAGCTCGACCCGGTCGTCGGCCGCCAGACGGAGATCGAGCGCGTCATGCAGATCCTCAGCCGGCGGACGAAGAACAACCCCGTCCTCATCGGCGAGCCGGGCGTCGGCAAGACCGCGGTCGTCGAGGGCCTCGCGTCGCGCATCTCCGCGAACCAGGTGCCCGACATCCTCAAGGGGAAGCAGATCTACACGCTCGACCTCGCCGCACTGGTGGCAGGGTCGAAGTACCGCGGGGAGTTCGAGGAGCGCCTGAAGAAGGTGATGAAGGAGATCACCCAGCGCGGCGACATCATTCTCTTCATCGACGAGCTCCACAACCTCGTCGGCGCCGGCGCCGCGGAAGGCGCGATCGACGCCGCGTCCATCCTCAAGCCCGCGCTCGCGCGCGGGGAGCTCCAGACGATCGGCGCGACGACGCTCGACGAGTACCGGAAGTACCTCGAGCGCGACGCCGCGCTCGAGCGGCGCTTCCAGCAGATCCGCGTCGAGGAGCCGTCGACGGACGACACGGTGCAGATCCTGCGCGGGCTGCGCGACCGCTACGAGGCGCATCACCGGTGCAAGATCACCGACGAAGCGCTCGAGGCGGCTGCGACTCTCGCCGACCGCTACATCCAGGATCGGCACCTGCCCGACAAGGCGATCGACCTGATCGACGAGGCCGCGTCGCGGATGCGCATCAAGACGATGAGCGCGCCGCCGCGCTACCGCGAGCTCGAGGACGAGATCGAGAAGGTCCGCAAGGATAAGGAAGCGTCGATCGAGAACCAGGAGTTCGAAAAGGCCGCGTCGCTCCGCGACAAGGAGCGGAAGCTCACGCAGAAGAAGCGCGAGCTCGAGGAGGAGTGGCGCGAGTCCGACCAGAACGAGCAGCCGGAGATCGGCGAGGAGGAGATCGCCGACATCGTCTCGATGTGGACCGGCATCCCCGTCTTCAAGCTCACCGAGGCGGAGTCGCAGAAGCTCATCCACATGGAGGAGGAGCTCCACAAGCGCGTGATCGGCCAGGACGCGGCGATCATCGCCGTCTCGAAGTCGATCCGCCGCGCGCGCGCCGGAATCAAGGACCCGAAGCGGCCCACCGGCTCATTCATCTTCCTCGGCCCGTCGGGCGTCGGCAAGACCGAGCTCGCGCGCACGCTCGCCGAGTTCCTCTTCGGCGACGAGGAGGCCATGATCCAGATCGACATGTCGGAGTACATGGAGAAGCACGCCGTGTCCCGGCTCGTCGGCTCGCCTCCCGGCTACATCGGCTACGACGAAGGCGGCCAGCTCACCGAGGCCGTCCGTCGGAAGCCCTACTCGGTCGTCCTCTTCGACGAGATCGAGAAGGCGCACCCGGACGTCTTCAACATCCTCCTGCAGATCCTCGAGGACGGAAAGCTCACGGACTCGCAGGGCCGCAAGGTCGACTTCCGGAACGTGATCGTGATCATGACGTCGAACATCGGCTCCGCGTCGATCTCGAAGAACCAGGCGCTCGGCTTCAACCTGTCGAACGAGGAGGGTCTCTCGTACGACGACATGAAGACCCGCGTGATGGGGGATCTGAAGAAGGTGTTCCGTCCGGAGCTCCTGAACCGGATCGACGAGATCATCGTGTTCCCGAAGCTCTCGCGTGAGGAGATCCTCCAGATCGTCGACCTCATGCTCAACCGCCTGCGCGTGCAGATGGCGGATCACGGCGTCACGATCGAGCTCACGCCCGAGGCGAAGGACCTGCTCGTCGAGAAGGGCTACGACCCGGCGATGGGTGCCCGGCCGCTGCGCCGTGCGATCCAGCGCTACATCGAGGACCCGCTCGCCGACTACGTGCTCGGCCGGCAGCTCGAGGAGGGCTCGACCATCCTCGTCGCGCGGCTCAACGACGAGGAGGTCGACATCACCGTCGTCCCGCCGTCGCCGCCGGAGGTGATCGGCGTCGCCGCCGCGCCCGACGCGCCGCCAGCCGACGAGGGCGAGTCGGACTAGCTTCTAGGCCTCGAGCTGCCAGACGTCGTCGCGGAGGAGCGGCACGACCGTGCCGTCTCTCGTGACGCCGTCGACCTCGACCCCGGGGCCGCCGATCATGAAGTCGGTGTGCACCGAGGCGGCATTCACCGCCGCCGGATCGGCTCCGGCTTCATGGCCGAGCGAGATCGCGCCCCCGTAGGCGATGTGACACGTCGCATTCTCGTCGTAGAGCGTGTCGTAGAACGTCAGGCCCGTACGGCCGACGCGTGACTCGCCGTCGACGAGCGCCACCTCGCCCAGGCGGACAGCGTTCTCGTCGCTCTCCAGCTGGGCGCGCACCACCTCCGCCCCCTCGTCCGCCGCGACGTCGACGATGCGGCCGCCTTCGAACCTCACGCGCAGGCCGCGCACGAGCTTGCCCGCAAGCACGAGCGGCCGGGTCGACGTGACGACCCCCTCGGTGCGGCGGGCGTCCGGCGTCGCGAACACCTCTTCGGTCGGGAGGTTCGGAACCTGCCGGATCCCGGAGGCGGTCTCGAACAACGCGGCGAGGAAGCGGCTCTCGGGCATGAGCCCGACCGTGAGATCTGTGCCCTCGCCGCGGAACGTCAACCGGTCGAGCTGGAGGGCGTTCAGTCTCTGGGCACGCCGGTCGAGCCGCTCGATGTGGTCAGCCCAGGCGGCGACGGGGTCGGCGGCGTCGAGCCGGGTGCAGAACGCCACCGCGTCCCAGAGCCGCTCCACGTCCGGCTCGCCGAACACCTGCGACGCCCAGCCCTCGGTGGGGAAGGCGAGCATCGTCCAGTTCACGCTCCGCTCGCCGAGCTGCCGCAGGCCGAGCGCGCTCAGCTCCTTCATCCGCGCGCGTCCGACCTTCGCGCCGTCCAGATCCGCGAGCAGGTTGGGCGCAGGGTCGCCGACGATGTCGATCGACGCGTTTCCGGCCATCGCCTCCCGCCGCGCGTAGAGCCACGGCGGAGTCAGCTCGAGCGCCTCCTCAGGCCCGCCTTCGATCAGCGTACGGCGCACGTGCTGGTCGGCGTAGAAGACGTCGGCATAGCGTGCGCCTGCCTCGTAGGCGACGTCGGCGAGCGCGCGGGCGAGTGGGGCATGCGCCACCTGGCCGGTGATGAAGACGATCTGACCCGGCTGGACGTTCGCGCCGACCCTCACGGCCAGCTCGGCGTAGCGGGCAAGCCTGTCGTCTTGCCCCGCCGGCATGCCGGGAGGCTACTGGATCGATGCGAAGTCGAGACACGGCCTACACGACTCCGTCGTGCGGCGCGGGTACCGTCGCAGCATGGCGAAGGTGGCAGCGGTCCAGCACGTCTGCACGGAGTGCGGCACCACGTCGGGGCGCTGGCTCGGCCGGTGCCCAGGCTGCGGATCGTTCGGCACGATGGCCGCGGAGGCGCCGCCGCGCGATCTCCGCGGCGGGGCGGCGGGCGCAGCACGGACTCCCCTCCGGCTCGTCGACGTCCAGGCCGACGAGGCCGCCCGGATCTCCACCGGGGTCCCCGAGCTCGACCGCGTGCTCGGCGGCGGGCTCGTGCCGGCGTCGCTCGTGCTCGTGGGCGGCGAGCCGGGTGTCGGCAAGTCGACGCTGCTCCTGAGCGCGCTCGGCGCCATGTCGAAGACCCGGCGCGCGCTGCTCGTCACGGGCGAGGAGTCGGTCGCGCAGGTGAAGCTCCGCGCGGAACGGCTGGGCGGCTGCGACGGCATCGAGATCCTCGCCGAGACCGAGCTCGAGGCCGTCTGCGCGACGCTCGACGCCGAGCGGCCCGACGTCTGCGTGATCGACTCGGTGCAGACGCTCTGGTCGCAGGAGGTCGGCTCGGCGCCCGGGTCGGTCTCGCAGGTGCGCGAGGCGGCCGCCCGGCTGTTGCGTGTCGCGAAGGAGGCCGGGGTCGCGACGTTCCTCGTCGGCCACGTGACGAAGGACGGCTCCGTCGCGGGCCCGCGGGTGCTCGAACATCTCGTCGACTGTGTCCTTCAGTTCGAAGGCGACCGCTACCACGCCCACCGCATCCTCCGCGCCGTGAAGAACCGCTTCGGCTCGACGAACGAGCTCGGCGTCTTCGAGATGACGGGCGCCGGCCTCGTCGGCGTCCCCGACCCGTCGGCGATCTTCGGCCGGAGCGAGGCGGGCGAGGTGGGCGCGGCCGTCACGTGCGCGCTCGAGGGCACGAGGCCCCTGCTGCTCGAGATCCAGTCGCTCGTCGCGCCCACCGACCTCGCGATGCCGCGCCGCGTCGGTACGGGTGTCGATCCGAAGCGCCTCGCGATGATCGTCGCCGTGCTCTCGCGGCATGCCGGCGTCCCGCTCGGCTCCGCCGACGTCTTCGTCAACGTCGCGGGGGGCGTCCGTATCGACGAGCCGGGCGCAGATCTCGGGATTGCGCTCGCGATCGCGTCCGCCGCACGCGGCGTGCCGCTTCGCGAGGGGACTGCTGCCTTCGGCGAGGTGGGCCTGACCGGGCGCCTCCGTGCGGCAACGCAGGCCGATCGGCGGGTCGAGGAGTGCCGGAAGCTCGGCCTTTCGGCTGTGCTTGCGCCCGCAGGCACGCGTGGGGCGGGGGTCGAGGTGGAGACGCTCCGAGGCGCGCTCGGCGCGGCGCTCGCAGCAAAACCTTCCTGAGCAGGACTTTTACCGAAATTCGCTGAAAAGTGGCGCTTTCCAGGGCTTTCTGGTACCCTGGTCACCCACGCCGGTTGGCCGATTCGAGGCCGCCGGCACTTCTGCGAACAGACGGAAGAGGGAGCTCAGCTTGTACAAGGTCGGCGACAAGGTGGTGTATCCGCACCACGGAGCAGGCACGGTCGTGAAGCGTGAGAAGAAGGAAGTCCTCGGTGAGACGCGCGAGTACCTCACCATCAAGATCGACCACAACGAGATGACGGTCAACGTTCCTGCCGAAAACGCCGAGCGCGTCGGGCTCCGCAAGGTGATCGACGAGGAAGCAGTCAAGAAGGTCCTCAAGTACCTCACCTCCGGCGGCACCGAGATGCCGAAGAACTGGAACCGCCGCTTCAAGCACAACCGCGACAAGATGAAGACGGGCGACATCTTCGAGCTCGCGGAGGTTGTCCGGAACCTTGCGCTCCGGGACGGCGAGAAGGGTCTCTCGACCGGCGAGAAGCAGATGTACGTCAAGGCGAAGAAGATCCTCGCCTCGGAGCTCATGTACGCGAAGACGATGAGCGAGGAGGACACGTTCGCGTGGCTCGAGGAAGTGCTCACGAGCCAGGCGAAGCCGAAGGCGTCCGCCGCCGCGAAGAAGCCCGTGGGCGCCGCCACCGCGAAGACGCCGGCGAAGCCCGCCGCCAAGAAGCCGGTGCCGGTGCCTGCCGCGAAGAAGAAGACGGCCGCCGCCGCCTGACGGCGGCGCGGGCGCCTGCGATGTCCGTCTGGGCCGTCCTCGTCGCTGCGGGGCGGGGAGACCGCCTGGGCGAGGACCGGCCGAAGGCGTTCGTGCGTCTCGGAGGGCTGCCGCTTCTCGCGGAGCCGCTTCGGCGGCTGGACGCGAGCGACTGGATCGACGCGGTCGTCGTCGTGGCGCCGCCCGGCTGGGAGGAGCCGGCGATCCTCCTCGCCGAGGAGATCGGCGCCTCGAAGGTCACCGCGTGCGTCTCCGGCGGCGAGACCCGGAGCGCGTCGGTGCGCGCGGGAGTCGCGGAGGTGCCCGAGGACGCCGCCGTCGTGCTCGTGCACGACGCAGCGCGACCGCTGCTCCCTCCCGATCTCGTGCAGCGGCTGCTCGAAGCGCTTGCGCAGGGCTTCGACGGCGCTGTGCCCGGCCTGCCCGTCGCCGACACCGTCAAGCGCGTCCGCGACGGCGTCGTGGTCGAGACGCCGCCTCGCGACGAGCTCGTCGCGGTGCAGACGCCGCAGGCGTTCTCGGCGCCGGTGCTGCGGGCTGCGGTCGCGGGCGAGGGCTCGGACTGCGCCTCGCTCGTCGAGGCCCGCGGCGGACGCGTCGCCGTGGTGGCAGGCGACGAACGGCTCCTGAAGGTGACCACCAGGGCCGATCTCGACCGGGTCGCCGGTTGGTTGTCGTGACGTTCCGCGTCGGCATCGGGGTGGACGCACACGCGCTGGAGCCGGGCGTGCCGCTCGTGCTCGGCGGCGTGCCGATCGAGCACGAGGCCGGCCTGGCCGGTCACTCCGACGGCGACGTGCTCGCGCACGCGCTCATCGACGCGGTGCTCGGCGGAGCCGGGCTCGGCGACATCGGCGCGCTCTTCCCCTCCGGAGACGAGCGCTTTCGCGGCGCCTCCTCGCTCGATCTCCTGCGGGAGGCCTACGCGCAGGTGAAGGCCGCCGGCTGGCGTCTCGTCAACGCGGACGTCGTCCTGATCGGCGAGCAGCCCCGGCTCGCGCCCTATCGCGAGGAGATGCGCCGGCGCTTGACCGAGACCGTCGGCGAGGGTGAGGTCAACGTCCGCGCGACGACGACCGACCACCTCGGCTTCACCGGACGCGGCGAGGGCCTCGCCGCGCACGCGGTCGCGTTGCTCGAGGCACGCTAGCTCGGAAGCGCGGCGACGCCGTCCTCGAGGACGACGAGCCCGTCGCGAGCGAGCGAGACGAGCGCGTCGCCGTCGGAGGGCTGGCCACCGGCCGCGACCGCGCGCAACGCGTCCGCCCGTCGTTGCCGGAACGACCCCTCGAAGGCCGTCTGCCGCCGCAGCGGTTCGAAGCGCGACCCGCGCGACGGGCAATCGGCGGCGAGCGGACACTCGCCGCAGCGCGGTATCCGGGCGATGCAGACGCGCGCGCCGAGGTCCATGAGCGCCTGCGCGCACGTCGCGTCGAATGCCTCGCCGGTGCGTTCCCTGACCCGGCGGACGTTCACGTCCACTGGAAGCTCGTCGCGTCCGAACGCGAAGTTGCCGACGGCGGCCGCGGTGTAGGGCCCGACCCCCGGCAGCTGCGTCAGGTCGTCGGGCCAGCCACGTTCGGCGACGACTTGCGCTGCTCGGTGGAGGGAGATCGCGCGGCGGTTGTACCCGAGTCCCTGCCAGGCGAGGATGACGTCGGCGAGCGGGGCTGCCGCAAGGCTCTCGACAGTCGGCCAGCGCTCCAGCCAGGCCTCCCACCTCGGCAGCACGCGGTCTATCTGCGTCTGCTGCGCCATCACCTCGCTGACGAGGATGGCGTAGGGATCGCGTGTCTCCCTCCAGGGGAGGGCACGCATGTTCTCGCGGTACCACGCGAGCAATGCGTCCTTCACGTCCGGGAGCGTAAACGCGCATCGGCGGTGGCCGCCGGTCGCCGGCGCCTCCGCGTGAGCGCGAGGGCCCACGCGGAGGCCTATAGCTGGCTCTACCCCTGCGGGGCGAGCCGGCCGATCACCGGGACGAAGCGCGGCTCCAGCGGGCCGATACCCGCCGCGGCGCCGGCAGGCCCGACCTGCTCCTCCGCGAACTTCCCGAAGGCAGCCCGCGACTCCCACACGTCGACGACGAGGACGCCGTCGTCGGTCGTCGCCGCGATGTGGGACACGGCGGGATGCCCGGGGCCGTTCGGCTGGTGCGCCG
>Ga0207658_10004185_pt1 | contig 10054 bp, 6 predicted proteins | sample KBSS33metaG_FD_184322 | JGI IMG/M metagenome (GOLD analysis project Ga0207658, IMG submission 184322) | Switchgrass rhizosphere microbial communities from Kellogg Biological Station, Michigan, USA - KBS S3-3 metaG (SPAdes) (version 2) | ecosystem: Host-associated > Plants > Roots > Rhizosphere >...
CAAGATTTCGGTCGCGTACCACAGCACCGCGTCGGCGTTGGGCGGATGCTGGAAGCCGCCGATGAAGACGAGGCCCTCGCGCTCGGCAAACGGCTTGCCTGGCGGCAGGAGCTCGTGGATGTTCGAGAGCACCATCACGCGCGCTTCCGGGACGATGTCGGACAGGAGCCCCTGCTCGACCGGACTCACGACCAGCGTCACATCGGCCTTGCGAATCAGCGCGAGCTCCTCGTTGCGCTTTGCGCGCGCCGCCGACTTCGCGGTGTTGCTCCCCTCGAGCTCGGCCAGCCGTTCCTCGCGCAGGAAGTGGAGGTCGACCGTGTCGAAGACGCAGAGCGCGCGGGGCGCAAACACGCGCACCGCGTCGATGTGCTTGACGGCGATGTAGTGGCGCGCGATCACGACCATGTCGAACTCGGCGCCGCGAACGCTCAGCAGGTCGGTGATCGACTCGACATAAGGTGCAAACAGGACCTCGATGCCGCTCCGCTGAAGCTGCGACACGTAGGGCTGCCGGTATTCGAGATTGTCGGCGACGAACGTGATCTTGCACTTGAGCGACGTCAGGATCTCGAGGATCGCCTGCATCCTTAGTGACCCCGAATCCTGGTCGGGCGTCAGCATGCACGCGTCGATGACCAGCACACGGCGCTGCGCCCAGCGGTCCCGCTCGAGCTCCGCGTGAACGCCGTTCCCGCGGTGGAGTGTAAGCGCCGATCCCCATTTGGACGCGAAAGTGCCGCGGTTGGCGACTTGATGCTGCTTCACCCCCGAGGTGTCGTCGGTGCCGGAAGTTTGGCCCTCGAAATGGACGATCGTCGACAGCGGCTGGTAGAACACCTTGCGTCCGGCCGCGCGCACCGCGAAGGCGAGATCCGTATCCTCGTAATAGGCAGGCGCATACCGGCGGTCGAAGCCGTCGAGCTCGGCGAAGAGCGCTCGCGGAATGGCGAGGCACGCCCCCGAGCAGTAGTCGGCCTCGCGCAGATAGTTGTACTCGGGCTTGTTGGGATCGTCGTCGCGACCGTAGTTCCATGCCGAGCCGTCGCGCCAGACGATACCGCCCGCCTCCTGCAGCCGACCGTCCGGATAGATCAGCTTCGCACCCACCAGGCCCGCTTCGGGATGCAGCGAAAACACTTCGATCAGCGCATCCATCCAGCCCGGCGTCACGATCGTGTCGTTGTTGAGGAACACCAGGATCTCACCGCGCGCGAGCTCCGCGCCGCGGTTGCAGCTCGCGATGAAGCCGGCGTTGGTCTCGTTCCGGTGCATCCGGACGCCGGTGACCGCCGCCAGCGTTTCGGCCGCCGGTTCGGGCGATGCGTCGTCGACGACGATCACTTCGTACAGCCCCGTCGACGCGTGCGCCTTCACGCTCTTGAGGCACGTGTAAGTCAGGAGCGGTTTGCCGTAGACCGGAACGATGATCGACACCTTCGGCGTGTCCGCGGGGACGAACGCGAGCGGCTGGATGGCTTCCTCGAGGCGAAACGGCGTCGCGATCGCCGGCACGAACGTCGGTCGCCCGCGGAGCTTTTGCGTGACGCGTCGCGCCAGCGCCTCGGCGCCCTGGTCGTTCAGGATCGTCATCGCGATCGAGGCCTGCTGCGGCAGCCGCCGCACGCCGCGCCAGCGCACACGCATCCGCGCCGCGATCACTTTGGCGCGATGACCCGCGTTGCGAATCGGCGCGGAAAGCCGCCACGCACGGGAGGATTCGATCTCGTCCACGCGTGCGCGGGCTCGATGCATTTCGTCTTCGAGATGCTTCGAGTGCTGGAGCATCGCAATGATCTGCACCTCCGTCGCGGCCGCCTGCATCTGCGCGGCGCCTATCTGCATCTGCAGCGTCACCGTGGCGCGCTGCGCCTGCAGCAGGTCCGAGGCGAGCTGCTCCTTGTCGTCCTGCGCTTTGTCGCGCACCGCGCGCGAAGCTTCGAGCTGGGTGTCGACGTCCATCACGCGGCGCTTGAGCTCGAGGCGCGCTTCCGTGTGTCCGCATTCGACGCCGGCCCGATAGAGCGCCGGCAGCGTGAGGGGCTCGTCGACTTTTCCCGGAGCCGGGTGGAAATGACGCGCGACGAGCGGAGGCAGCAGTGGAAGCGCGCGCCGCGGACGGGCGCTGTCGGAGAGCGCCGCAGCGTAGAGGGCGAGATAGCGAAACGGTTCCATCAATGACTCGCCACGCGAAGCACCGGCGTAGGACGCTGGCCTGTGCCGGGAGGCCGATCGGACATGCCCGCCGCCGTCAGCAGCGCAGCGTTCCACTCGGCCGGCGGCGCGTTCCACGCGACCGTCATCGCGCGCGGATGACCCGCCAGGCGCTCGGGCAGCGCGCCCAGTGCGGCCGCAACGATCGGCAGGCCGGATTCGAGCGCAACCGACAGCGTGTACGCATAGGTTTCCGGCACCTGGGCGGCGAAAAGGATCACGTCGGCCTTTTCGGCGGCGAGCAGGTTCGCGAGTTCCGCATCGTCGTATTGGCCCACGATGGAGAGCGGCACGTCGGGAAACTGCGGCACCGGCTCGGTGGTCGATCCCAGCACGCGAAACGTGAGTGGCAGCCGTCGCGCACTCGCGTCCTGGGCACAGCCCGCCACCACGTGCAAACCCTTGGCCGGCGAAAGATTGCCGAGCACCAGCACGCGCGCGATGCGCCGCGGGTCGGCGGCGGCGAGCTCCGGATGCGGCCATACGTTGATCGAGAGCTCGGGAAAATAATTCTGGATGCGGATCGCGACGTCACGCGAAGGCGCAATCAGGCGCTCGGCGCTGCGAAGAAACGGGCCGAAGGTCCCGCGCCAGGCACCGATGTCGAGTCCCCATTGACCGGGACGGCGCGTGAGACACGCGGCACAACCGATGGCGTCGGGCTCGCCGCAGTACGTGCCGTCCTCGGTGACGAGATGGTATTGCGGGCAGATGGAAAAATAGTCGTGCAGCGTGCAGTCGAACGGGATGCCTGCCGCTCCCGGCAGGTCGAGAATCGCGCGCGGCAATCGATGCACATGATGGTAGTGAAGACGCGCAACGCCGATCGTCTTCAGCACGTCGGTCAGGAGCGGAAGCTCGTCCGGCAGATGGAAATAGGCGGCAAAGCACTCGCCCGCACGCGGCCAGTAGAGCTTGACCGTATCGTCCGCGGGCGCGGGTTCGAGGAACAGGACCTCCGCCTTGTCGCCCAGCAGTGCGACCAGGTCGGTCATGTAGCGGCGAATGCCGCCGCCCCACGGATGCGACACGAACACCAGCACCTGCCGTGGCAGGAGCGCGAGACGCAGGACGTCGACGCGGCGAGCGAACGACCGCGCGGGATCACGCTTGCGCAACGACTCGCGCTCGTCCACGTAGGAGGGATAGAGCTTCGACAGCGCGCTCTGCATGCGCGCGAAGAGGTCTTCCGCCTTGCGTGCGCCATACGAGCCGTGCCCGTTGTGTCCGACGTAGATGTCGCCGGCGATCAGATGCCGGAAGCCCGAACTGGCGGCGCGCAGGCAGAAATCGATCTCGACGCCGTAGTCGGTGCCGAGGGCGGCCGCGTCGAGCGAACCGACCGCCGCAATGCACTCGCGGCGAAAGTACAGGCACGGGCCATGCACGAGCGGAAACTCCACCGCGGCGCCGGGATTTGCGTAGGCGAACAGCGCATCGAGCGAGGCAACGGTGTGGCCCTCGGGCAGCGGATTGTCGGCATCGGGCAACGGATACGTGGCGATGCCGATCGCATTGGTGAAGGTGCCGACCACGCCCACGTCCGGCGCGGACGCATGCAGCACGAGACGGTCGAGCCAGTTGCCGGCCACTTCGGCGTCCGCCTGCACGACGACCTTGTCGCGCTCCGGATGTCGTGCAAAGGCGCGGTTGATGGCGGCCGCCGGTCCCTGCATCGAGGATTGCTCGATCAGCGTGGCCTGGCCACTCTTCGCGAGCCCCTGCACGTAGGCCGCGAGCTCCGGCTCGGGGCTCGCATCGTTGACGATCACGAGCTCGTAGGGCGTGCGCGAGCTCGACGCGAGCACGCTCTGCAGGCAGCGGCGCGTGGACTCGAAGCCCCGATGCACGGGAATGACGATATCGACCGGGTTCATTGCGCGCGCACCGCGAATCGTCGCCGCGCCAACCCGAGGGGCCAGCGCAGCCATCCAGGGAGGGATTCGCGGTACGCGAGACGCGACCGCGTCTCGCCATGCGCACTCGACTCGCGCGCGAAATCGGCCTGGGTGCGCGCGAGCTCGGCCTGCGCCGTGTCCAGCGCGGCGCGATAGCCGGCATGTATCGCGGCGAGCTCGCCCTCGAGGGCCGCCACGCGTCCCGTCAGAATCGTGACGTGCCCGGTCAGCGACGTCGCCCGCGCGCGCTCGCTCGATGCAGCATTGACGGCCACAACGAGATCCGCGAGCCGGTCTTCCGCAACCTTGCGCGCATCGAGCTCGTCCCACGCGAGCTGCCGCTCGCGCATGCTCATCCGCGCGAACTCGCGCCACAGCGACAGCGCCGCATCGTCGAAGAGCGACAGCGCGGGGAGCTCGGGCAGCGTTCCGCCGAGTGCGCCGCAGACGACCACGAAATACATCGGTGCCGCCGGGGCCGCCTGCTGCGACGGGCCTTGCGAACCCAACGCGTCGAAGCGCACGACACCGCGCTCAAGTCCTTCCGCCCACAGTGCGGACTGCGCGAACACACGCTGGCCGTACCACGCCTGGTGCGGAAAACCGTGATCGAGAAGTGTCCGCAGCTCGTCGCGGTCGAGCTCGCGCACGTGGAATTCGTTCTCGACGGCGCCCGCCTCGTTGTAGACCGGGCGGTTCGGCGAGGAGATCACAAGAACGCCGTCGGGCGTCAGCACACGGCGAAATTCCGCCAGCATGTCGCGTTGCTCGGCCAGGTGCTCGATGGTCTCGAAGGATACGATCGCGTCGAAGAATGCAGAAGGGAACGGCAACGCGGTGACCGATGCGCGCACGAACGTCAGATTGTGCGCGGCATAGCGCGATCGCGCGTGGGCGACCGCGTCCGCGCCGACATCGACGCCGATCACGTCTGCGGCTTCACGGGCGAGGAGTGCGCTCCCATAGCCTTCGCCACAGGCGGCATCGAGCACGCGAAGCCCGCGCATCGCCGGCAGCAGGGCGCAGTAGCGGTGCCAATGCTCGTACCAGATCGCCCCGCGGTTCTCTGGCGTGAAGCGCTCACCCGTAAACGTCAGGGCAGCGGAGGCTGGCGTGAGATTCAAGGCGATCGGCCGGAAACCGGAAAACGGCACGATGCGCACATCGTGCAACCCTCTATTATAACGCCGCGGCGACCGTGGCTTCCTGGCCTCATCAGTCCTCGAGCGTCAGGATCACCGGCTGGTGATCGGAGGCCTGGGTGCCCCGGTCCACCACGAGCGCGCGAAGGCGTCGGCGCAGCTCGTCGCTCACGAAGATGAAATCGCAATGGAGCTCGGCACCGGAGGGATCGGTCTTCTGGTAGATGCAGAAGGTCGATGCATGCGGAACACCCGGATGCGCCAGTTGCCATGCGTCGTGGAGTAGCGGCGTGCCGTCGTCGAAGCGAGCCAGCATGCGCGGGTGCTCGGGCCCGTCGGGCTCGAAATTGAAGTCGCCGGTAATCACAGTGGCGCGCGGGCGCAGGAATGTCTGGAACGGGCTCCCGTCGTCCTTGGTCACGGTGGCGTCCCGTGCGTGCGCGTGACCGTCCGCGTAGATCGTGCGAAGGCCCTCGACCTGCGCCATTCGCTGCAGCGCCGAGTAGTACTCGAGGTGCGTGGTGATGACCCGCACGTCGCCGCGCGCACCGGCGATCACCGCCTCGAGCGCGATGCGCGGCATGCCCGCCACGCCCGGGTCGGCCGGGTAAGGCAGCAAATGCCGGTAGACCTGCCTGACCGGCAATCGCGAGAGGATCATGTTGCCGAAGCGGCGGCGGAGGCCGTTGCGGCCGGGCTGATCCACCGCGACGCCCTCGACGGCAACGTAATCCGGGAGCAGCGCGGCCAGCGCCGCGAACTGGTCTTCGCCTGCGCTTCCACCCAGCTCCGGATCGGGGAAATTGTCCGCGATCTCCTGCAGGCACAGCACGTCGAAATCGGCGATGCGACGGGCCTCGCGGACGATACGCGCCGGATCGACGGTCAGATCGACGCCGCGGCACCACTGCACGTTCCAGGTCATGACGATCATCGGATGCCCGCCCGCATGAACGACTGCACGAATTGCCGCTGAAACAGCAGAAACGCGACCAGCAGCGGTCCGGTGGACAAGAGCGTCGCCGCGGTGATGATCGACCAGTCGATCCCCTGATCGGTCGCCGAGAACACCTGCAACCCGACGGTGACCGGGCGCGACTCGACCGAGTTGGTGACGATGAGCGGCCAGAGGAAATTGTTCCAGTGATACGACACCGAGACGAGCGCATAGGCGAGGTAGGTGGGGCGCGCGAGCGGCACGTACACCTTCCACAGCGTCTGCAACGGCGTGCAGCCTTCGACCCGCGCCGCCTCGTCCAGCTCGCGTGGAATCGTCTTGAACGTCTGTCGCAGCAGGAAGATGCCGAACGCGCTCGCCATGTACGGCAGGCCGATCGCGAGGATCGTGTCCTTCAACCCGAGCACGGTCATCGTCCGGTAATTCTCGACGATGAGCGCGTCCGGCATGATCATCAGCTGTGCGAGCACCAGCGCGAACAACACGTTGCGGCCGGGAAACGTGAACCGCGCGAACGCGTAGGCCGCGAGCGTCACCAGCACGAGCTGCGCGACCAGCACCATCGTGACCAGCAGCACCGTGTTGAGGAAATAGCGCGCGAACGGCGCCGCGTGCCATGCCTTGATGAAATTGTCGAGCGTCCACGGGGCCGCCAGCGCAAAGCGGGTCGAGAATTCGGGCGGATGGAACGCGGTCCAGAACGCATAGACGAGCGGCAGGATCCACAGCAGGCCGAGCATCCAGGCAGCGAGCGTTTCGAGCGCGTGCGATCCGCCGCCCAGCGCCGGTACGGGCGTGGAACGCGCCGAAATTGCGGGGGGTGCCGAGGCGATGCTGCTCATCGACCGGCGCTCATTGGTAGTGCGTCCTGCGCTCGAGGAACAGGAACTGCACGAGCGCGACGCCCGCGAGCAGCACCAGCAGCACCATCGTCAGCGCCGACGCGTAGGCCGAATCCCAGAACCGGAATCCGATCTCGTAGATGTAGTAGAGAAGGAGCGCAGTCGCGTTGTCCGGACCACCGCGCGTCATGACGACGATATGGTCGACCAGCCGGAAGGCGTTGATGACGGCATTGACGAGAACGAAGAGCGTCGTCGGCATCAGGAGCGGCAGCGTCACCCGGCGAAAGAAGTACCAGCGCGACGCGCCTTCGATGGCGGCCGCCTCGCGGAGCTGGGGCGACATCGACTGGAGTGCCGCGAGGTAGAAGATCATGAAAAAGCCGGCTTCCTTCCACACGGCAACCACCATCATGGCGGGAAGCGCGGACGACTTGCTGCCGAGCCAGTTGTGGCTCGGCACGCCGAAGACACCCAGGATCTGCTCGAGCAGCCCGTATTGCGGCGTGTAGAAGAAGAGCCAGATGTTCGCCACCGCGATCATCGGCAGGATCGTCGGCGTGAAATACGCGAGGCGCAGAAAACCGCGTCCCCGGATGCGCCCGTTGACCCAGATCGCCATGACGAGCGCCAGCACGATCGAAAGCGGAATCGTGCCGAGCGCGTACCAGAGATTGTTCTGCAGCGCCTGCCAGAAGATGGGGTCCTCGACCAGGTTCCGGTAATTGTCGAGACCGACGAACACCGCCGGCCGCGCCCCCTTGGGCGTGGAGAAGAAGCTGTGCCACAGATTGGCGAGCGCGGGATAGTGCGTGAAGAGCGCGAGCAGCGCCATCGCGGGAAGGAGCAGCATCCACGCGTAGAGCCATTCCCGGGTGCGCGTCATGTCGGATGCTTCCGTATCGCGCCAGCCGCTGTCGCGCCTTCCGAGACTATTTGTACGTCCGCAATAGCCGCTCCGATTCGCGCTGAGCATCCTTCATCGCCTGCTCCGGCGTCTTCGCGCCGGTCAGCGCGGCCTGCAGGCCGTCGTTCAGCGCCTTGGTCACGCGCTGGTTGTCGTGCGTCGACAGCTCGGCCTTGGCATAAGGCAGCTGATCGCGCGCGACGGCCGCCGGCGGAAAGCCCGCGACGTACTGCTTCATCGCCGGCGTATCCCAGGCATCCGCACGCACGGCGACGTATCCGGTGTCGATGCCCCATTGCGCCGCCCGCTGCGGCGTCGTAACCCACTTGATGAACTTGAACGCGGCCTCACGCTGCGCCGGCGTCGACTTCTTGAACAGATAGAAATTGCCGCCGCCGGTGGGGCTGCCGCGCTGCTTGTTCGCCGGCAGCATCGCAACGCCGAAATCGAACTTCGCGTTGCTTCGCACGTTGGTCAGGTTGCCGGTCGTGGTCCACATCATCGCGACCGTGCGCTCGAAGAAGTCCTTTGGCGTGGTCCCCCACTCGACGATGCCTTCCGGATGCACCTTCTGCTTTTTCACCAGGTCGACCCAGTACTGGAGCGCCGCGATGACCTCGGGGCGGTCGTAGTAAGTCTCGGTGCCCGCCGTGTTCATCAGGTTGACGCCGTTCTCGATTGCAAGCCCCTGGAACAGCCAATACGGAAAGCCCGACGAAGGAATCTGGACCCCCCATTGCGTGACCTTCCCCGACGCGTCGCGCTTGGTCAGCTTCTGTGCATAGTCGGCCATCTCGGTCCACGTCCCTGGCGGCTTGTTCGGATCGAGGCCGGCCTCCTTGAAGGCGTCCTTGTTGTAGTACAGGACGATCGTCGACCGCTGGAACGGAATGCCCCACGTCTTGCCCCCGGTCTGGCTGTTCTCCATGAAGCCCGGATAGAAGCTCTTGAGCCACGCCTGGTCGTCTGCGGTCTTCACGAGATCGTCGAACGGCACGATCGCGTCCTCGTCGATCAGCGTGAACATGTCGGTCGAGAGCAGGATCGACGTGACGGGCGGATCGCCGCTCTTCACCGCGGTCAGCGCCTTGGTGATCGATTCCTGGTAGCTGCCGGAATAGATAGGCTTCAGCTTGATGCCCGGATTCTCCTTCTCGAAATCCGCAACGTAGCCATCGATGATCTTGGTGATCGGGCCGCCGACGGCGACCGGATAGAAAAACGACACTTCGACGGGCGCCTGCGCGAACGCCGCGGCCGAAGCGATGGCAGCGATGGCGCCCAGCCATCGCACTGCTTTCGAGAACCGCATGACTCCTCCCTGTAAGAAAAATTGACCGCTATGCTACGCGTACATCGTTTGCGCCGCACGACGCCCGGGCACCTCGCGGCGGGCGCCGCCGGCGTCGAAAAAGTGTTGTGCGCCGGGCGCCCATGCGAGTCGAGCGACGTCGCCGCGGGAAAATCCGACGCTGCCTGCCGCACGCACGGCAAGGCGCTCGCTGCCCAGGCGACAGAACACGAGCGAATCGCCGCCCAGATATTCGACGCCTTCCACCGCTGCGCTGATTCCGCGATCGAGCGCCAGCTCGACGTGCTCGGGTCGCAACCCGAGCGTGCCGCCCGCACATTCCCCGGCGAGCACCGCAGGGCCGTCGGTGCCGGCAATGACGGCGCCGTCGCGACCCGCCGTGAGGCGCAGGAGGTTCATGGGCGGGGTTCCGATGAAGCGCGCGACAAACGTATTGGCCGGCACCTCGTAGAGCTCGACCGGCGTGCCGTTCTGCTCGATCCTTCCCGCTTGCAGCAGCACGACCCGATCGGCCATCGTCATCGCCTCGACCTGGTCGTGCGTCACATACACCATCGTGATCCCGAGCTTGCGCTGCAGCGTCCGGATTTCCTGCCGCATCTCGGAGCGCAGTTGCGCATCCAGGTTGGACAGAGGCTCGTCCATGAGGCACACCGGCGCCTGCGCGATGATCGCGCGGCCCAGCGCCACTCGCTGCTGCTGGCCGCCCGAGAGCTGCCCGGGCTTGCGGTCTAGCAATGCCGAGAGCCCCAGCAGGCCGGCAACGCGCGCCATGCGCTCC
>Ga0207658_10004186_pt1 | contig 10052 bp, 10 predicted proteins | sample KBSS33metaG_FD_184322 | JGI IMG/M metagenome (GOLD analysis project Ga0207658, IMG submission 184322) | Switchgrass rhizosphere microbial communities from Kellogg Biological Station, Michigan, USA - KBS S3-3 metaG (SPAdes) (version 2) | ecosystem: Host-associated > Plants > Roots > Rhizosphere...
GGGCGCGTGGTGGGCCGGGTGCCGGGTACCGCTCGGCGGGCGGCCGTCGGGTGCACCATCGGGGGCAGCAGCGCAGTGGGCGCGTCGGCGGCGCGATAACCTCGCCGAGTGAATGTTCCCCGTCGCTGCTGCCGGCCAGGTTGCCCGCACTACGCCGTGGCGACGCTGACGTTTGTGTACTCGGATTCCACGGCAGTCGTAGGTCCGTTGGCCACCGTGTCGGAGCCGCATTCGTGGGACCTGTGCGTGTCACACGCCAGCCGCATCACCGCGCCCCGCGGGTGGGAGCTGGTCCGCCACGCCGGTCCGCTGCCCACGCCCTCTGACGACGACGACCTCGTTGCGCTCGCCGATGCGGTGCGCGAAGGCCGCGACTCGCTGCCCCGGGGTGGCATCCCAACCGGATTCACCGATCCGACGACCGGTGTCCACGGTGGGGCGGTCATGGCGCCGCCGGCACCACGCACGCAGCAGAACGGCCGGCGCCGCGGCCATCTCCGGGTCCTGCCCGATCCCGCTGACTGAGCACGAAGGCACCCGCTGAATTCTCGACGGCCATGGACGCCCGGGACGCCGACCGGATCGGCAGAATCCGGACGGACGCCATGGAGGGTCGCGTTCCGGCATCGAGCTCCGGGCCGGCCGGCGTGATGAATGTTGGCTGAACGCCACCGACCACCCGCGAGCCCATGGGTGTGCCGATAGGCTGACTGTCACAGACCCTCGGTAATGCAGTGGTCTGCGAACAATGAGATCGGGAGGGCTATGTCACGGCCTGCTGCCTCTGTACAGCGCGTCATCAAGGCATATGACGTACGCGGGCTGGTCGGCGAGGAGATCGACGAGTCGTTCGTCGCCGACGTCGGTGGTGCGTTCGCCCGGTTGATGCGCGCCGAGGGCGCCACCCGGGTAGCGATCGGCTATGACATGCGGCCCAGCTCACCGTCATTGGCCACGGCGTTCGCCAATGGGGTCACCGCGCAGGGGCTGGACGTGGTCCGCATCGGGCTGGCGTCGACCGATCAGCTGTACTTCGCCTCGGGCCTGCTCGAGTGCCCGGGCGCCATGTTCACGGCCAGCCACAACCCGGCGGCCTACAACGGCATCAAGTTGTGTCGGGCGGGTGCGAAGCCCGTTGGTAGTGAAACAGGTTTGGCCACCGTCGCTCGTGAGGTCATCGACGGTGTGCCGGGTCATGACGGTGCCGCCGGCACCGTCGAGGAACGCGACGTGCTCACCGAATACGGCACCTTCCTGCGTTCGCTGGTCGACGTGTCGGCGCTGCGTCCGCTGCGGGTCTCGGTCGACGCCGGCAACGGCATGGGCGGGCACACCACGCCGGCCGTGCTGGGCACCGTCGAGTCAATCGCCCTGCTGCCGTTGTACTTCGAACTGGACGGCACGTTCCCCAACCACGAGGCCAACCCGCTGGACCCGGCCAACCTGGTGGATCTGCAGAAACATGTCATCGAGAACGGCGCCGATATCGGCCTGGCCTTCGACGGCGACGCCGACCGCTGCTTCGTCGTCGACGAGAAGGGCGACCCGGTGTCGCCGTCGGCCGTGACCGCGCTGGTCGCCGATCGCGAGCTGGCCCGCGAGCCCGGCGCGACCGTGATCCACAACCTCATCACCTCACGCGCCGTGCCCGAGCTGATCGCCGAGCGTGGCGGCGCGGCGGTGCGCTCGCGCGTCGGGCACTCGTACATCAAGGCGCTGATGGCCGAGAGCAACGCGATCTTCGGCGGCGAGCATTCGGCGCACTACTACTTCCGCGATTTCTGGGGTGCCGACTCGGGCATGCTGGCCGCGCTGCACGTGCTGGCGGCGCTCGGCGAGCAGGACCGTCCGCTGTCGGAGCTGATGGCCAAATACCAGCGGTACGAGGCGTCCGGCGAGATCAACTTCACCGTCGCCGATGCGCCGGCCTGTGTCCAGGCGGTCCTCACGTCGTACGGCAGCGAGATCGCCTCGACCGACGAACTCGACGGCGTGACCGTCGACCTCGGCGACGGGCGCTGGTTCAACCTGCGCACCTCCAACACCGAACCGCTGCTGCGGCTCAACGTCGAATCGCGCACCCGCGCGGAAGTCGACCAGATCGTCGAACACATCGCGGCGCAGATAAAGGCTGTCAGCGGGCGAATTGGTGAGTCAGCACCATGAGTGCCGCCCCGGCGACCCTCGACCTCGACGATGTCGAAGGTCTGATCGCGGCCGACCGCGACGGCCTGCTGCGGGCCGCGTCGATGGCCGGCGCACAGATCCGCGCGGTCGCCGCGGCACTCACCGAAGGTGAACTCGACGACCTGCGCTCGGATCAACGTCCGCGGACCGTCACCTGGGTGTGCGGGCGCGGGGCATCGGGCGCGCCCGGCGCGGCGGGGGCCGTGCTGGCCGCGGCGCTGGGGGCGACGTCGTCGATCCCGCTCGTGGTCACCCCGGACGTACCGCCGTGGATCGGCGCGCTGGACGTCGTGGTGGTGGCCGGGGACGACGCGGCCGACCCGGCTCTCGTGACCGCGGTTGCGACCGGGGTGCGCCGCGGAGCGCGGGTGATTGTCGTGGCGCCCAACGACGGTCCGCTGCGCGACGCCGCCGCCGGCCGCGCGGTGGTGCTGCCGCCGCGGCTGTCGGTACCCGACGACTTCGGCCTCACTCGCTACCTGGCGGCGGGGCTCGCGACAATGATGGTCGTCGACCCGCAGCTGCGCATCGACCTGGATGCCCTGGCCGACGAATTGGACGCCGAGGCGCTGCGCAACAGCGCGGCCCGCGAGCTGTTCACCAACCCGGCCAAGAACCTGGCCGAGCGGATGTCCGGCCGGCAGGTGGTGCTGGCCGGTGAGGGCGCGGCCATGCTGGCGCTGGTCCGTCATGCCGCGACTGTGCTGCTGCGGGTGGCCCATCAGCTCGTGACCGCGACGAGCGGGGCCGACGCCCTGGTGGCGCTGCACGGTGGGCTCGGCCGGCAGACCGTCGAAATGTCTTACGAGGACTCGCTTTTCCACGACTCCGAGATCGACGGGCCGGTGCCGGCCCGGGTCCGCACCGTGGTGCTGTGTGCCGATGAAGAGCGTCCGGGCGTGATCGCCCGGATGGACGCGCTCGGTGGCGATGTCGACGTGCTCAGCGCCGATGACGTGCCCGATGCCGGGCTGCAGGTACCGGGCAGCCGCTTGGAACAACAGATCGCGATGCTGGCGGTCCGGCTGGAGATGACAGCCGTGTACCTGAAACTGGTTCGAGGTTAGACATAGTGCATCTGCTACGAGGCGCGGTCAGGAACTACGCCTGGGGGTCGCGTACCGCCTTGGCTGATTTCGCCGGAAGGCCCAGTCCCACACCGCATCCTGAGGCCGAATTGTGGTTGGGTGCGAACCCCGGGGATCCCGCGCTACTGGAGACGGCCGACGGTGAGCTGTCGCTGCTGGAGGTCATCCGGGCCGATCCCGCCGGCGAGCTGGGACCCGAGGTTCGCGCCCGGTTCGGTGAGGCATTGCCGTTCCTGGCGAAGGTGCTGGCGGCCGACGAGCCGCTGTCGCTGCAAGCGCACCCCAGTGCCGAGCAGGCTGCCGAGGGCTTCAATCGTGAAGAGCGCCAAGGTATTGCCGTCAACGCGCGCAATCGCAACTACCGGGATCGCAGCCACAAACCCGAGTTGATCGTGGCCCTCGGCCCGTTCGAGGCGCTCGCCGGTTTCCGGCCGGTGGCGCGCACTGTCGAGTTGATGCGGGCCCTGGCGGTGTCCGACCTCGACCCGTACATCAACCTGCTGGCCGGCCAGTCGGACGCGGCCGGGTTGCGCGCCGTCTTCACCACCTGGATCACCTTGCCGCAGCCCGATCTCGACGTGCTGGTGCCTGCCGTGCTCGACGGTGCGATCAACTATATCCGTTCGGGGGCAAAGGAATTCGCGGCCGAGTCCAAGACCGTGCTCGAACTCGGCGAGCGATACCCGGGCGACGCCGGAGTACTGGCCGCGATGCTGCTCAACCGCATCAGCCTGGTCGAGGGTGAGGGCATCTATCTGCCCGCCGGCAACCTGCACGCCTACCTGCACGGCCTGGGTTTCGAGGTGATGGCCAACTCCGACAACGTCTTACGCGGTGGCCTGACACCCAAGCACGTGGATGTGCCCGAACTCCTTCGGGTGCTCGACTTCACCCCGACGGACGGTCGGCCGATCCATCCGCGGCGGGCCGAGGACGGCGTCGAGCAGGTTTTCGACACGCCTGCACCGGAATTCGCGGTATCCATCCTGCGGATCGACGACGACCGGGTGGGCAGTGCCGTCGAGCTGCCCCGGGGGCACGCCGGCCCGCAGATTCTGCTGGGCACTCAGGGCCGGGTGCAGGTGCATTCCACCGGTGGCGAGCTGACCCTGCACAAGGGGGCCGCCGCCTGGATCGCCGCGGGGGAGGGCCCCGTGCGGTTGGTGGCGCAAGAGCCGTCGACGGTGTTCCGTGCGACGGTGGGGATCTAGAAAAACCTACGAAAGGGCAGGTCATGTCGGCCTCGGGGAGTGCGCGCGCGATTGTTGCGGCGCTGTTGGCCAATGCCGGGATCGCGGCGGCGAAGTTTGTCGGCTTTCTGATCACGGGCAGTTCGTCGATGCTCGCCGAGTCGGTGCACTCGTTGGCGGACACGTCCAACCAGGGGCTGCTGCTCTGGGGTCAACGGCAGGCGCGCAAGGACGCCGACCATCTGCATCCGTTCGGCTACGGCCGCAGCCGCTATTTCTACTCGTTCGTGGTGGCGCTGGTCCTGTTCAGCCTCGGCGCGATGTTCGCGTTGTACGAGGGCTATCACAAGATCACCCATCCGGAGCCGCTGTCGTCGCCCGTCGTCGCGATCGCGATTCTGGTCGTGGCCATCGGGCTGGAGGGCTACAGCTTCTACACCGCGGTGACGGAATCGCGTCCGCTCAAGGGCTCGGGCAGTTGGTGGCGATTCATCCGGACCTCGCGTAACCCGGAGCTGCCGGTGGTGCTGCTGGAGGACTCCGGAGCGCTGATCGGTCTGGTGCTGGCCCTGGGCGGTGTCGGCCTGTCGATGCTGACGGGCGACCCGGTGTGGGACGGCATCGGCACCGCGGCCATCGGTGTGCTGCTCGGCATCATCGCGGTGGTGCTGATGGTCGAGATGAAGAGCCTGCTGATCGGTGAGGGCGCGACGGTCGATGAGACCGGCGCCATCCGCGGCGCGCTGGAGCAGACGCAGCACATCGACCGCGTCATCCACCTGCGGACGCAGTACCTGGGGCCGGAAGAGATGCTCGTCGGCGTGAAGATCGCGCTGGCGCCGAACACTGATCTGGCGACCGTCGCAGCCACGATCGACGCCGCCGAGGTCGCCATCCGCGCCGCGGTGCCGAACGCCCGCATCATCTACATCGAGCCTGACCTCTACCGCGGCTGACCGGTGACGGCTGCCACAAGCCGTTTTACAAATTCGCCTCTATTGTCTAGACCGGCGACAAATTGCGGTCTATAGTCAAGATCGCAAGTTGTCGGCCCAACCAATGGAGGTGGACCCGTGTCAGTCGAGGTATCCGACGTCAACGCCCCGCAGTGGCGCGATCGCAAGCGTCATCTGTGGCTCATGGGCCTGATCGCGCCCACCGCGCTGTTCGTGATGCTCCCGCTGATCTGGGCGCTGAACCAGGCGGGCTGGCACGCGCTCGCCCAGGTGCCGCTGTGGATCGGCCCCGGCCTGCTCTACGTGCTGCTGCCGATTCTCGATCTGAAGTTCGGGCCCGACGGGGAGAACCCGCCCGACGAGATGATGGAGCAGCTGGCGAACGACAAGTACTACCGCTACTGCACCTACGTCTACATCCCGTTCCAGTACGCCAGCGTCATCCTGGGTGCGTACCTGTTCACGGCCAAGGACCTGAGCTGGCTCGGCTTCGAGGGCGGGCTCGCCTGGTGGGCAAAGCTCGGTGTCGCACTGTCGGTCGGTGTCCTGGGCGGCGTCGGCATCAACACCGCGCACGAGATGGGACACAAGAAGGAGAACCTGGAGCGCTGGCTGGCCAAGGTCACCCTGGCGCAGACGTTCTACGGTCACTTCTACATCGAGCACAACCGCGGTCACCACGTCCGTGTCGCCACCCCGGAGGACCCCGCCTCTGCGCGCTTCGGTGAGACCTTCTGGGAGTTCCTGCCGCGTACCGTGTGGGGCGCCCTGAAGTCGTCGGTCGAGCTGGAGGCCCAGCGCATCCGTCGCCTCGGACGCAGCCCGTGGGACCCCCGCACCTACCTCAAGAACGACGTCCTCAACGCCTGGCTCATGTCGCTGGTGTTCTTCGGCGTCCTGATCGCCGTCTTCGGCCCCGCGCTCATTCCGTTCGTCCTCATCCAGGGCATCTACGGATTCAGTCTGCTGGAGTCGGTCAACTACCTGGAGCACTACGGCCTGCTGCGGCAGAAGACCGAGAGCGGCCGCTACGAGCGCTGCGCCCCGGTGCACAGCTGGAACTCCGACCACATCGTCACCAACCTGTTCCTGTACCACCTGCAGCGCCACAGTGACCACCACGCCAACCCGACGCGGCGCTACCAGACACTGCGCAGCATCGACGGCGCCCCGAACCTGCCCAGCGGCTACGCCACCCTGATCGGCCTGACCTACATCCCGCCACTGTGGCGCCGGATGATGGACCACCGGGTTATCGAGCATTACGACGGCGACATCACCAAGGTGAACGTCCACCCGCGGGTGCGGGACAAGGTGGTGGCCAAGTACGGGGCGGGGGTGGCCGCATGAGCGCGTACGCCTGCCCGGGCTGTGGTTACGTCTATGACGAGGCCAAAGGAGCTCCGCGTGAAGGATTCCCGGCAGGCACGGCGTGGGACGATGTCCCCGACGATTGGTGCTGCCCGGACTGCGCGGTGCGCGAGAAGGTCGATTTCGAATCGGTAGGAGTGAGTACATGAGCGAGCCGTTCAAGAAGTTCGTCTGCCTGCAGTGCGGCTTCGAGTACGACGAGGAGAAGGGCTGGCCGGAGGACGGCATCGCCCCGGGTACCCGCTGGGCCGACATCCCCGAGGATTGGAGCTGCCCGGATTGCGGCGCCGCCAAGGCCGACTTCGAGATGGTGGAGGTCGTGGCGTCGTGACCGCCGCGGCCGCAGTACCGGACGGACCCGAGGCGCCGCGCCCCGCGGCACCTCGGGTGCCGTACGCCGAGGCCTCGCGGGTCCTGCTGCGGCATTCGATCCTCGACGGCATGCGAGAGCTGTTGCTGGCCAAGGACTGGTCATCGATCACGCTGTCCGATGTCGCGCGCGCGGCCGGCATCAGCCGGCAGACCATCTACAACGAGTTCGGCTCGCGACAGGGCCTGGCCGAGGGTTACGCGATGCGCCTCGCCGACCGCCTCGTCGACGCTGTCGAGCACGCCATCTACGCCAATCTCGGCGATATCCAGTCGGCATTCCTGCAGGGCTTCCGGATGTTCTTCACCGAGTCGGCGTCCGACCCGCTTGTCATCTCGTTGCTGACCGGCGTGGCCAAACCGGATCTGCTGCAGATCATCACCACCGACAGCGCGCCGATCATCTCGCACTGCTCGCAGCGCCTCACCGAGGCGTTCCGTGGCAGCTGGGTGCAGATTTCCGACGACGACGCCGGGGTGCTGGCGCGCGCGATCGTCCGGCTGGCGATCAGTTACGTGTCAATGCCGCCGGAGGCAGACCACGATGTGGCCGCTGACCTGGCCCGGCTCATGACGCCGTTCGCCGACCGTTACGGTAGTGGGGATACGCCGTAGCCGTCAGAGCGCCGATCCAGAAGTACTTTGGCGCCTGTCCCGCGAGCCCGCAGGCTATGGGTGTTTCCGGTGCACTCGGTGCACCCATATGCAAATCACGACTGAATGGGGCTCTATCCATGACGGAATTGAAGGCAGACGTCCGCAACGGCATCGACTACAAGGTTGCCGACCTGTCCGAGGCCGAGTTCGGCCGCAAGGAAATTCGCCTCGCCGAGCACGAGATGCCGGGCCTGATGGCGCTGCGCCGCGAATACCACGATGTGCAGCCGCTCAAGGGCGCGCGCATCTCCGGCTCGCTGCACATGACCGTGCAGACCGCGGTGCTGATCGAGACGCTGACCGCTCTCGGTGCTGAAGTTCGGTGGGCTTCTTGCAACATCTTCTCCACCCAGGACCACGCGGCCGCGGCCATCGTCGTCGGCCCGCACGGTACCCCCGAGGAGCCCAAGGGCACCCCGGTCTTCGCCTGGAAAGGCGAGACGCTGGAGGAGTACTGGTGGTGCGCCGAGCAGATGCTCACCTGGGACGGCGAGCCCTGCAACATGATCCTGGACGACGGCGGCGACGCCACCATGCTGGTGCTGCGCGGCGCGCAGTGGGAGAAGGCGGGCGTCGTGCCCCCGGCCGAGGAGGACGACTCGGCCGAGTGGAAGGTCTTCCTGGAGCTGGTGCGCAACGGCTTCGAGAACGACAAGACCAAGTGGACCAAGATCGCCGAGTCGGTCAAGGGTGTCACCGAAGAGACCACCACCGGTGTGCTGCGGCTCTACCAGTTCGCCGCTGCCGGTGAGCTGGCGTTCCCCGCGATCAACGTCAACGACTCGGTCACCAAGAGCAAGTTCGACAACAAGTACGGCACCCGCCACTCGCTGATCGACGGCATCAACCGCGGCACCGACGTGCTGATCGGTGGCAAGAAGGTGCTGATCTGTGGCTACGGCGACGTGGGCAAGGGCTGTGCCGAGTCGATGGCCGGCCAGGGCGCCCGCGTCTCGGTCACCGAGATCGACCCGATCAACGCGCTGCAGGCGCTGATGGACGGCTTCGACGTCGTCACCGTCGAGCAGGGCATCGCCGACGCCGACATCGTCATCACCGCGACCGGCAACTACGACATCATCCTGCTCGATCACATGAAGGCCATGAAGAACCAGGCCATCCTGGGCAACATCGGCCACTTCGACAACGAGATCGACATGGCGGCGCTCGAGAAGTCCGGTGCCACCAAGCTGAACATCAAGCCGCAGGTCGACCTGTGGACCTTCGGTGAGACCGGTAAGTCGATCATCGTGCTGTCCGAGGGCCGTCTGCTCAACCTGGGCAATGCCACCGGCCACCCGTCGTTCGTGATGTCGAACTCGTTCTCCAACCAGGTCATCGCCCAGATCGAACTGTGGACCAAGAACGACGAGTACGACAACGAGGTCTACCGCCTGGCCAAGCACCTCGACGAGAAGGTGGCGCGCATCCACGTCGAGGCTCTCGGCGGCACGCTGACCAAGCTCACCAAGGATCAGGCCGAGTACATCGGCGTCGACGTCGACGGCCCGTACAAGCCGGAGCACTACCGCTACTAGGTAGCCAGCTCTGCACTGACACTCGCGAAAACCCCCAATTCTCACGGGAATTGGGGGTTTTCGCGGCTGCTGGGCCCGGCACATCCCGGTGAATTAGCTGGCCGGAGTCAACTGCCGGTAATTATTTTGTAATGGGCGACAATTACGATTTGCGCGACGCGGTTTCTGTGTTTGCTGAAGATCTGCTGGCGAGCGGATCTCGGCGTTAGAATTTGCGCACAACAGGGCACCCTCGTGAAGGGACATCGGCATGCGGAACCACCGATGGGCAACACGTGTCGCGTTGCTGGCTGCGGTCGGGATGACATTGACCGGTTGTGACGGCGTGAATCTGGGCGGCCTCGGTATCGTCGGCTCGGCATCGCCCGCGGTGAAAGGGCCGCCGGTGCCGCCGGAGATGGTCCGGCACGACGTCCAGCAGTTGGTCTGGCAGTTCCCGCAGCTGCGCAAGCCCGACGAAGCAGCGTGGGTCACCTGGAACAACAGCGCCGATCCGAGTCTGGCCGGCAAGGTGAACTGGATCGACGCGGTGATCAAGCTGTCACCTGCGGAGACCACTCGATTGTTGGCGGAATATCACCCGGTGGCCACTGATCGGCAGCCGACGGTGCAGAAGATTCTGCAGTCGGAACTGCCCGACGGTCCGTACCTGGCGGGACCCGAACTCAACAAGCACTTCTCCAGCCCGGGGATGTC
>Ga0207658_10004192_pt1 | contig 10047 bp, 9 predicted proteins | sample KBSS33metaG_FD_184322 | JGI IMG/M metagenome (GOLD analysis project Ga0207658, IMG submission 184322) | Switchgrass rhizosphere microbial communities from Kellogg Biological Station, Michigan, USA - KBS S3-3 metaG (SPAdes) (version 2) | ecosystem: Host-associated > Plants > Roots > Rhizosphere >...
GAAGCGTCGCAACCGGTCGGCAAGGAAGCCGATTTGATCACCGGGATTACGGTCAATTCGCAATTCCTCGACGGCCTAACCACCGAGCAAGCGATAGCTGACGTCATCCGCCGCGCCGAGACCGCCGGCTGGGGCAAGGGCGTAGTCCAGTACCGGCTGCGCGACTGGGGGGTGTCGCGCCAGCGCTATTGGGGGACGCCGATCCCGATCATCCACTGCCCGTCGTGCGGCGCGGTGGCGGTGCCCAAGGACCAATTGCCGGTGATCCTGCCCGAGGACATTGATTTCGAGACGCCCGGCAATCCGCTCGACCGCCACCCGACCTGGAAGCATGTCGCCTGCCCAAGCTGCAACGAGCCCGCGGTGCGCGAGACCGATACGCTCGACACCTTCGTCGATTCGTCATGGTATTTCATCCGCTTCGCCAGCCAGCCCAAGGACAAACCGTTCGACCGCGCGGAAGCCGAGAAATGGCTGCCAGTCGGCCAATATATCGGCGGGGTCGAGCATGCGATTTTGCATCTGCTCTACGCCCGCTTCTGGACCCGGGCGCTGCAACATCTTGGCGAGCTGAGCATGGCCGAGCCGTTCAAGGGGCTGTTCACCCAAGGGATGGTGACCCACGAAACCTATCGCGCCGGCGACGGCAGCTGGCTCAGTCCTGACGAGGTCAAGCGCGACGGCGACGACTGGGTGCATATCGAAAGCGGGCAGGCGGTGACGCCCGGGCGCATCGAGAAAATGTCCAAGTCGAAGCGCAACACCATCGATCCCGAACCGATCCTCGCCAAATATGGCGCCGACGCGGTGCGCTGGTTCATGCTCTCCGACAGCCCGCCGGAGCGTGACCTCGAATGGTCCGAGGCCGGGATCGAGGGCGCGGCGCGCTTCACCCAGCGGATCTGGCGTTTGGCGAGCGAAACTACCGTCGCCAACGGCGATGACGAGGAACTCCGGCGCAAGCTCCACCGGACCATCGCCGCGGTCGGCGCCGCGATCGACGGGCTGCAGTTCAACAAAGCGGTAGCGCAGCTCTACGAACTGGTCAGTGCGATCGAGAAAGCGAAGCCCACCGCGGACCGCACCGAGGCGGTGCAAGCTTTGGTCAAGCTGGTGTCGCCGATGGCGCCGCACCTCGCCGAGGAAGCCTGGGCGGCGTTGAGCGGGAGCGGCATGGTCGCGGACGCCGCCTGGCCGGAATATGATCCGGCGCTGCTGATCGACGACCAGGTGACGCTCGCGGTGCAGATCAACGGTAAGCTGCGCGACACGCTGACCGCGCCGCGTGGGCTGCCCAATGACGAAGCCGAGGCGCTCGCGCTGGCGTCCGACAAGGTTCAGCGGCAGCTCGCCGGGGCCGCCCCACGCAAGGTGATTGTGGTTCCCGACCGGCTGGTGAATATCGTCGCATGATGCGCCGCTTGCTCCCCTTGTTCGCGCTCGCGCTCACGTCGTGCGCGCTGCACCCGCTCTACGGTGGCGGCGCATCGGGTGAGGTCGGCACGATGCTGCGCCTGGTGAAGGTCGCCCCGATCGACGGCCAGACCGGCTGGCTGGTCCGCAATAAGCTGGTGGATCGTCTGCGGGAAAGCGGCAGCGCGGCGCCGCAATACCGGCTCGACGTGACGCTCGACGACAATATCACCGGCTTCGGCATTCGCGGCGACCGCGCCGTCACCCGTGAGCGGCGGACGCTGCGCGCGCGCTACCAACTGGTGAATCTCGCCACTGGCGGCGTGGTGCTCGACGCCACCGCCGGGTCCGATGCCGGGATCGACGTGGTCAGCTCTGAATATGCGACCGTCGCGGCCGAGCAGACCGCGGTCGAACGGCTCGCCGAAGTCGTCGCCGACCAGATCGTCGCCCGGCTCGGGGTCTATGCGGCGCGCACCGCCGCGGCGCGGTGAAGGCGTCCAAGGGCAGCATCGGGCGCGCGCTCGACCAACCCGACAGCAAAATCCGCTTTTATTTGTTTTACGGTCCCGATGACGCGCAGTCGCGGGCACTTGGCCAACGATTGACCGAGGCACTGGCGGCGAGCCGTTTCGTGATTTCGGGGTCGGCGGTCAAATCTGATCCCGCGTTGCTCGCTGACGAAGCCGGAGCGATGAATCTATTCGGCGGTACACGGGTGGTGTGGGTCGAGCCCGCCGGCGACGAGATTGCCCCAGGCGTTGCGGCGTTGCTTGAGGCCAATGCGGCCGAGAGCCCGGTGGTCGCGATCGCCGGCGCGCTCCGCAAGACCTCGGCACTGCTCAAACTGGCGGAATCATCGCCGGATGCGATGACTTATGCCGCTTATCCGCCTGAGGGGGCCGAGGCCGAGCGAATGGTGGCGGAGGTCGGCCGCCGATACGGGCTCAAGATCAGCCCGCCGGTCGCGGCGCGGCTTGCCGATTCGTGCGGCAATGATCAGGCAATTGTGGGCCAGGAGTTGCAGAAGCTCGCTTTGTACATCGACGCCTCGCCGCAAGCGCCGAAGGAGCTCGATCATGACGCGATCGATGCGATCGGCGCCGATTTACCCGAGGGCGAGGTGCTGCATCTCGCGGACCTGGCGCTCGCCGGGCGGCTGAAAGATCTGGCCGCCGAGCTCGGCCAGCTGCCGCGGGGGGCGGAGGGCATCCCGGTGGTTCGGGCGCTCCAGCGACGATTGCTGCAACTGGCGCCGGCGCGGGCCCGGATCGAACGCGGCGAATCGCCCGACGCCGTCATGACGTCATTGGGCAGGGCATTGTTCTGGAAGGATAAACCCCTGGTATCCCGGTTGCTGTCTTTGTGGGATTCGCGGCGGCTGGCGACGGTTGCCGAGCGCGCCGGGAAGCTTGAGCACGACCTGATCTTTAGCGAGGTACCCAACCAGGAAGCGCTCGGCGAAGAACTGATCGCGATCGCCCGCGCCGCAGGTCGGCGCTAGGCCAGAAGGCTCAGATCGGTTCGCCCGAGAGGCGCTGGCAAATCATGTCGAGCTGCTCGAGGCTCGAATAAGCAAGCGACACCGTGCCGCCCTGCCCTTTGTGCATGACCTGGACCTTGACCCCGAGCATGTCGCCCAGCTGACGCTCGAGCGCGGCGAGGTCGGCGTCGACCTTGCGTCCCTCGGTCAGGACCAGTTCCTTCGGCCCCTGCTTGGCGCGCTTGGCGCGTTCCTCCGCCTGGCGCACCGAGAGGCCCTTGGCGATGATTTCTTTGGTCAGGGCTTCCGGGTCCGGCGCCGCCGCCACGGCTCGCGCGTGACCCATGCTGATATCGCCTTGCAATAGCGATTGTCGCACAGATTGCGGAAGATCGAGTAATCTCAACAGGTTGGCGATGTGACTGCGCGACTTGTGGACCAGTTTGCCGACATCGTCCTGGTTATGGCCATGGCGTTGGATCAGCTGACGGTAGCCCTCCGCCTCCTCGATCGCGTTCAGATCCTCGCGCTGGATATTCTCGATCAAAGCGAGCTCGGCCGCCGCGCCCTCGTCGGTCTGGTCGCGCACGATCGCCGGAATCGCGTGAAGCTGCGCGCGCTGGGCCGCGCGCCAGCGCCGCTCGCCGGCGATGATCTCGAAATTCTCGCCCTCGGGGCGCAGCAGGATCGGCTGGAGCACGCCATGCTCGGCGATCGACTCGGCCAGCTCGTTCAGCGCGTCCTCGTCGAAATGCTGCCGCGGCTGGTTGGGATTGGGCCTGATGCGCGCGATCTCGATCTCGCGCACACCACCGGCCGGCGCAACGTCATTGCCGCCTGCGGGCCGCGCCTCGCCGAGCAGCGCCGACAGGCCCATGCCGAGCCCCTTGCCAGGCCGCTCGCTCACGCCGCCTCCGCCAGTTGGGGCAACCGCGCAATCAGCTCGCGCGCAAGGCGGATATAGGCCTCGGAGCCCGGGCATTTGAGGTCATAGATCAAGGCCGGAAGCCCGTGGCTCGGGGCTTCGGACAGACGCACGTTGCGCGGCACGACGGTATCGAACACCGCCGTGCCGAGGCATGCCCGCACATCGTCGGCGACCGCCGCGGACAGATTGTTGCGGCGGTCGAACATGGTCAGCGCGACGCCCAGGACCGCCAGATCGGGATTGAATGAGTTGCGGATCCGTTCGACCGTCTGGAGCAACTGGCTCAGGCCCTCAAGCGCAAAGAACTCGCACTGCAGCGGAATCAGCAGGTGGCGAGCGGCGACCAACGCATTGACCGTCAGCAGCCCGAGCGACGGCGGGCAGTCGATCAGGCAGATGTCCCAGCGGCCCGGCGGGACCGCCGACAACGCCTTGCCGAGCCGGTGCGCGCGATCCTCAAGCCCGACCATCTCGATCTCGGCACCAGACAAGTCGACCGTCGCCGGCAGCAGGTCGAGTCGCGGAACGCGCGTTGGAATCGCGCTCTCGATCACACTTTCGGTGCCGATCAGCACGTCATAGCTCGATTTCTCGCGCTTCGAGGCCGCGACCCCGAGACCGGTCGAGGCATTGCCCTGCGGATCAAGGTCGATCAGCAGCACCCGCGAGCCGATCGCCGCCAGCGCGGTGGCGAGGTTGATCGCCGTCGTCGTCTTGCCGACCCCGCCCTTTTGATTGGCAATTGCGATCCGGATCATCGTGCTTTGGCCCTCACCCCGGTCCCGATCACGACATAGGATTCCGCGTCGGTAACGCTCTGTTCCACGTGAAACACACCTTGCCATGCGAGCTGCGCTTCGACCAGTTCCGAATGGGCCCTGCGCCCCTTGGGAAGCGCCCAAACGGTATTTCTTGTGGACAGATGCTGGGATATTTCGAGGAAACGGTCGAGCGAAGCCACGGCGCGGCCGGTGATCACGTCGAATTGGCCGGTAACGCGCTCAACTTTCATGGCCGCAACCGTCGCATTTAAGCGCAACTGCTCAACCGCTGTTTGAAGAAAGTCCGCGCGCAGCCGGCGCGGCTCGATCAGCGTCACCGGACCGTCGACCAGGCAGGCAATGACAATCCCCGGCAATCCCGCGCCCGAGCCGACATCGGCCCAGGATGCCCCTGCGTGCGGTTCGAACCGGACGAGCTGCGCCGAGTCCAGGATGTGGCGGCTCCACACGTCCTCAAGCGTCGAGGCTGAAACGAGATTTTGCTGCTCATTCGCAGCCTTGAGGAGCGCGACAAAGGCTTCGAGCCGCTCGAATGTTTCACGTGAAACAGGCCGGCGTGCCGCCTGCGCGAGCTGTTCGATCACGCCGCCGACCGGCGTGCGGCCGCGACGTAAAGCGCCGACAGTGCCGCCGGAGTCACGCCCGCCACGCGCGATGCCTGGTCGAGCGTCTCGGGGCGCGTTGCGCCAAACCGCTCGACCATCTCGTTCGACAGCCCCGGCACGGCGCTGAAATCGAATTCCGCCGGGAGCCAGACGTGGGAGTCGCGCCGCACGACTTCCCACTCGCGCCGCTGTCGCTCGATGTAAGGGGCGTAAAGCCGGTCGGCGCCGCCCTCTTCCGTCGCCGCCCAATCCGCGCTCGAACGCAGCGCAAAATGCTGTTCGATCTGCGCTCGCCGCCGGGGCGAGACACAATCGGCACCGAGCGCGGCTTCCCCCAATCGCGTTGTCGCATTGTCCGCGCGCAGCGACAGGCGGTATTCGGCGCGTGCCGTCATCATCCGGTACGGCTCGCTGACCCCCTGCAGCGTCAGATCGTCAAGCATCACGCCAATGTAACTGGTGCGCCGGTCGAACCGCACTTCGGGCAGATCGAGCGCCACCGCCGCGGCGTTCAACCCCGCGGCCAGCCCTTGCGCCGCGGCCTCCTCGTAACCGGTCGTGCCGCTGATCTGCCCGGCGAGGAACAGTCCGCCGACGTCGCGCACTTCAAGCGTCGCGTTGAGGCGGCGCGGATCGACATATTCATACTCGACCGCATAGCCGGGGCGAACAATCTCGGCGCGCTCAAGGCCGTCGATGCTGCGCACGAACGCCAACTGGACATCCGCCGGCAGCGAGGTCGAAATACCATTGGGATAGACCAGGGGATCGTCGAGACCCTCCGGCTCGAGAAAAATCTGATGACCGTCGCGGTCGCCGAAGCGCTTCACCTTGTCCTCGATCGACGGGCAATAACGCGGCCCCCGTCCCTCGATCGCGCCGGCAAATAAGGGCGAGCGGTCAAAGTTGGCGCGAATCACATCGTGCGTCCGCGCATTCGTCCGCGCAATCGCGCAGCGCAACTGCGGCGGCGCGGCGCCGTCGTCGAGTGCGGACATGGTCCATGCGGCAACATCGCTCGGTTGCTCTTCGAGCCGCGCCCAGTCGATGGTCCGTCCATCCAACCGTGGCGGTGTTCCGGTCTTCAGGCGTCCCTGGCCAAGCTCGATCTCGCGAACCTGTTCGGCCAGTGCGACCGAGGCCCGCTCGCCGCGCCGGCCGCCCTCGACCACTTCGTCGCCAACGAAAAGGCGCGCGTCGAGGAAGGTACCGGTGGCGATCACGAGCGCGCGGCAAGCGAGACGGCCGGCACTCGTGTCGACGCCAACAATCCGTCCGTTGCGGATGGCCAGGCGAAGTGCCTCGGCGATCACTAGCTCGACACCATTCTCGGCAAGCAATTCGCTGATCGCCGCGCGATACAGCCGCCGGTCGGCCTGGACCCGCGGCCCCCACACCGCCGGCCCCTTGCTGCGGTTGAGCATCCGCCGATGAATCGCAGCGCGATCCGCGGCCCGCGCCATCAGCCCGTCGAACACATCCAGCTCGCGGACCAAATGCCCCTTGCCTACGCCGCCGATCGACGGGTTGCACGACATCTGCCCGGCGTCCTCGGCGCGGAATGTCAGCAAGCCGACGCGCGCACCGCGGCGGGCCGCGGCAGCCGCAGCTTCGCACCCGGCATGGCCGGCACCAACGACCAAAACGTCGTACATAGGCAGCGCCTTAGCGGATCAGCGTTCCACGTGAAACATTGGCTATTTGCCGAGGCAGAAGCGGGCGAACACCGCGTCGAGCACATCTTCGATCCCGGCCCTGCCGGTCAGCCGGTCGAACGCGCCGCGCGCATCGCGCAGGCATTCCGCGATCACCACCACATCGGGAGCGCGCGCCGCGCTATCCAAGGCATCGGCCGCCTCCCCGATATGTGCCGCCTGGCGGCGATTGAGCGAAATCGCGTCTTCGGCTGGAAGCAAAGCCGACGCGAGCGCGCCGATTCGCCGGAGCAACTCCTGGGTCCCCTGTCCCGTGACCGAAGAGACCGCAACCGATTCAGCCGGCGCCGGGCCGGAAATGTCGGCCTTGGTGTGAACCCTGAGCAGCCGCGGATGATTCGGCGCAGCGTCCGGCTCGCCCAGCCAAACAAGCACGTCGGCGGCCTCGACCAGCGATTCAGCGCGGGCGACGCCGATGGCCTCAACTTCGTCGGTCGTTTCGCGCAGTCCGGCGGTGTCCGTCAGCAGCAATGGAATCCCGGCGAGCGCTAACGGCACTTCGATATGATCGCGGGTGGTACCGGGAATCGCCGTGACGATCGCCCGCTCCTGCCCGGCCAAGGCATTGACAAGGCTGGACTTCCCCGCGTTCGGTGGCCCCGCCACCACCACTCGCACACCATCCTTCAGCGGTTCGACCCGCGGCCGCGCGAGCCAGTCCGTAAGTTCGGCTTCCAGCGCGACGCAGCCGCTGGGCAGCGCAGGATCGAGCGCCGAATCGTCTTCGTCGAAGTCGATCGCGCGCTCGGCGCTGGCCGACAACGCCAAGAGTTGCTCCTGCCACGCCACAATCTGCTTGCTTAGCCCGCCCTCGGCCAGCGCCAGCGCGGCCTTACGCTGCGATTCGGTTTCCGCCTCGAGCAGATCGGCGAGCCCTTCAGCCTCAGTGAGGTCGATGCGGCCGTTTTCGAACGCCCGGCGGGTGAATTCGCCCGGCTCGGCACCGCGCAGTCCCGCGATCGAGGCCAGCGCCGCGAGCACCCCGTCCACCACAGCGCGGCCGCCATGGCATTGGAATTCCACGATATCTTCACCAGTGGCAGTCGCCGGACCGTCGAATCGCAAGACCAAAGCCTCGTCGAGCAGTTCGGCGGTTGTGGGGTGCCGCAGTTCGCGCACCGCCGCGGTTCGCGTTGCCGGCAAGTCGCCGCCGATTTGCGCACCCGCTCGATGCGCGTGCGGCCCGCTGATGCGAATCACCGCCACCGCCGCGGGCGGGCGGCCGCTCGACAACGCGAAGATGGTGTCGGCGGTCACGCCTAGGTGAAGATCGGGGCGATCACCGGCGCGACGTGGTGCCAACCTTCCCAAATCATTTTGACCGCGACCCACAGGATGACCAGCAGACCAACCCAGGCGATCCACCGGTAACGTTCGATATATTTGGCGATGTAATTGGCCGCGACGCCCATCAGGAGCACCGACATGATCAGGCCGAAGACCAGCACCCACGGATGATCGCGCGCCGCGCCGGCGACCGCGAGGACATTGTCGAGGCTCATCGAGACATCGGCGAGGGCCACGCCCCAGGCGGCGCTGGCGAAGGTCTTGGCGGCGCGCGTACCGGAATGCTCGTCGCCGACGATCTCGGCACTACCCGGGCTCTCGGTCTTGTGACGCAGTTCGCGCCACATCTTCCACGCAACCCACAGCAGCAACAGTCCGCCGGCGAGGACCAGCCCAACGATCTGGAGCAGCTGGGTGACGACCAAAGCGAAGGCGATGCGCAGCACCAGCGCGGCGATGACGCCGACTATGATCACCTTGCGTCGCTGATCGGCGGGCAGGCCGGCGGCAAGCGCGCCGACGACGATCGCATTGTCGCCGGCAAGGACGATATCGATCGCGAGGATTTCCAGCAGCGCGGCGAACGCGCTCGGCGAGATCAGGTTGGCGAGGTCCATGACCAAGGCCTAGTCGAAGCCGAGCACGCTCCTCAAGCCCAACACGTGATCGCCGCCGATCCAGCCTTCGTAGATCATGGTCGAGGCGACGTAGAGAATCACTGCCAGGCCGATGTAGTTGATCCAGTGGAAGCGCTGCATCAGGCGGGCGACGTAATTGGCGGCGAATCCCATGAACAGGACCGAGAAGGACAGGCCGACGAACAGCAACGCCGGATTGTCGCGCGCGATCGACGCGACCAGCAAGACATTGTCGAGGCTCATCGACAGATCGGCGACGGTGATCTGGACCGCGGCGCGGAAGAAGGTCTTGGTCCGCGTCGGGCCCTCGACCTGCGGAGTATCCGGATCGTCGCACACCACCGGTTTGGTCGGATGGAGCTCGCGGAACAGATTGTAGGCGACCCACAAAAGGAGGAGTCCGCCGGCAAACACCAACCCCGTGACGTGCAACAATTGGGTCGCAATCACGGCGAAGCCGATCAGGAAGACCAGCGCCATGCCGACGCCGAACATCAGCGCCTTCTTGCGCTCGCGCTCCGGTAGGCCCGCGGCGAGCGAAGCCATGATGACGACATTGTCGCCGGCCATGGTCAGGTCGCCGACGATCACCTGAAGCAGTTTGGCGAGGCCGGCGGCGGTGAAAATCGCGCCGAAGTTCAGGCTTTCGAGCATCGCTGCGCCGCCCCCGCCCGCGTGCCTACTGGTTCATCGAAGCGAAGAAGTCTTCGTTCGACTTGGCGTCCTTCATCTTGTCGAGCAGGAATTGCATCGCATCGACGGTGCCCATCTGCATCAGGATCCGGCGCAGCACCCACATCTTGGTGAGCGTGCCCTGGTCGACCAGCAATTCTTCCTTGCGGGTGCCGGACTTGCCGACGTCGAGCGCGGGGAAGATGCGCTTGTCCGCAACCTTGCGGTCGAGCACGATTTCCGAGTTACCGGTGCCCTTGAACTCTTCGAAGATGACCTCGTCCATCTTCGATCCGGTATCGATCAGCGCGGTGGCGATGATCGACAGCGAGCCGCCCTCCTCGATGTTGCGCGCGGCGCCGAAGAAGCGCTTCGGCCGCTGCAGCGCATTGGCGTCGACACCGCCGGTCAGCACCTTGCCCGAGCTCGGCACGACGGTGTTGTAGGCGCGACCAAGACGGGTGATCGAATCGAGCAGGATCACGACGTCCTTCTTGTGCTCGACCAGGCGCTTGGCCTTTTCG
>Ga0207658_10004195_pt1 | contig 10041 bp, 11 predicted proteins | sample KBSS33metaG_FD_184322 | JGI IMG/M metagenome (GOLD analysis project Ga0207658, IMG submission 184322) | Switchgrass rhizosphere microbial communities from Kellogg Biological Station, Michigan, USA - KBS S3-3 metaG (SPAdes) (version 2) | ecosystem: Host-associated > Plants > Roots > Rhizosphere...
TGGCGCTGACCTGCCTGATCGCGCGACTCGCGACGCTGCGGCGGCCGGGTCGGGCCCGTTGTTGCCTCAACCGGGTTAACCTGGCCTTATGCGTTCCATATGGAAGGGTTCGATCGCCTTTGGCCTGGTGAACGTGCCGGTCAAGGTCTACAGCGCGACCGAAGACCACGACATCAAGTTCCATCAGGTGCATGCGAAGGACAACGGACGCATTCGCTACAAGCGCGTCTGCGAGGTGTGCGGCGAGGTCGTCGAGTACCGCGACATCGCCAAGGCCTACGAATCCGACGACGGTCAGACGGTGGTGATCACCGACGAGGACATCGCGACATTGCCCGAGGAACGCAGCCGCGAGATCGAGGTGCTGGAGTTCGTTCCTGCGGGCGATATCGACCCGATGATGTACGACAAGAGCTACTTCTTGGAGCCCGACGGCAAGTCGTCGAAATCCTATGTGCTGCTGACAAAGACGCTCAAGGAGACCGATCGGGTTGCGATCGTGCACTTCGCGCTGCGCAACAAGACGCGGCTCGCCGCGCTGCGGGTGCAGGACTTTTCCAAACGCGACGTGATGATCGTGCAGACCTTGTTGTGGCCCGATGAGATTCGCGATCCCGACTTCCCGGTGCTGGACAAGGAAGTAGAGGTCAAGCCGGCCGAGCTGAAGATGGCCAGCCAGGTGGTGGAGTCGATGACCGACGACTTCAACCCGGACCGCTACCACGACGATTATCAGGAGCAGCTGCACGAGCTGGTCCAGGCGAAACTCGAAGGCGGCGAAGCGTTTACCACCGAAGAGCAGCCGAAGGAGCTCGACGAGACCGAGGACGTCTCCGATCTGCTGGCCAAGTTGGAGGCCAGCGTGAAGGCGCGCCGCAGCGGCGCCGGTTCGGATGGCGACAAGCCGGCCAAGAAGGCGCCTGCCAAGAAGGCAGCAGCGAAAAAGGCGCCGGCCAAGAAGGCCGCTAAGAAAACTCCTGCGAAGAAGACCGCAAAGAAGGCAGCGGCCAAGAAGTAGCTACGCGCGCAGGTCCACCCGCAGCGCATCATGCTCATCGAGTATCCGGCGCAACGCGGCGTCCATCGGATGAGCCGACGCGAGATCACGGCAGAACCCGCTGTCCACCACCGCAACCGCGCCCTGGCGCAGTTCGGTGGTGTCGATCTGATCGACGAACGGATCGAATAAGCCGGGCGGCGTGGCCAGGTAATACAGTGCCCGGCCCGATTGAGCCAACACGGCGGCGTACATCAGGCCACGCTGGGTGATCACGAAGAGTTCAGAAGAGACGCCTGCGTTCGGAGTCTCGACCTTGCCCCATGCCATCGCGGCGCGCCGCAGTTGCGCCAATCGATCCGGGACGTCGTCGCTGAGCGTGAACAACCTCTCGACGAGCGCGTTGCCCGTCCGCGGACACGAGTCGATCGCCGGCCTGAAGTATCGCTGGAAAATCTCACCGAAGAAGTCGTACCGTTGCTCGCTCATCGCGGCTCCCCAGATTTCGGACGTGCACCCCTATTGTGCGCCTGAAACCCTCATCGAAGAAGGCGTTCCTGAGAAAACTAGAACGTGTTTCAGAAACCTCTCCCGCCGGACGCCAACCCCTGCTAGCGTTCGCCCGGCAAGGGAAGAGAGGCTCACGTGATTCTTGACAGGTTCCGGCTGGACGACCAAGTCGCGGTGGTGACTGGAGCGGGCCGCGGTTTGGGCGCAGCGATGGCGGTGGCGTTCGCGGAAGTCGGTGCGGACGTTGTGATTGCCGCCCGCACGCAGTCTCAACTCGAGGAGGTCGCCCAGCAGGTGCAAGCGGCAGGCCGCAAGGCGCACATCGTCGTCGCCGACCTCGCGCATCCCGACGACACCGCCAAGCTGGCAAGTGAGGCGGTCGAGGCGTTCGGGAAACTAGACATCGTCGTGAACAACGTCGGCGGCACCATGCCGAACACCTTGCTGACGACGTCGGTCAAGGACATGAAGGACGCCTTCACCTTCAATGTGCTCACCGCTCACGCGCTGACGACGGCCGCGGTTCCGCTGATGCTGGAGCACTCCGGCGGCGGCAGCATCATCAACATCACCTCGACCATGGGCAGGTTGGCCGGCCGCGGTTTCGCGGCATACGCCACCGCCAAGGGTGCGCTCGCGCACTACACCCGGCAGGCCGCTCTCGATCTCTGCCCGAAAATTCGGGTCAACGCGATCGCGCCGGGTTCGATCCTGACCTCCGCGCTCGACATCGTCGCCTCCAACGACGAACTGCGCGAGCCGATGGAAAAGGCAACGCCCATGCGACGACTCGGCGATCCGGCCGACATCGCCGCGGCCGCGGTGTATCTCTCGTCGCCTGCGGGCAGCTTCCTGACCGGCAAGGTGCTCGAGATCGACGGCGGGCTCAATATTCCGAATCTCGACCTGCCCATCCCGGACCTGTGAGGAGCTAGCTGATGGCCATCAGAGTCGCGCAGATCGGCACCGGCAACGTCGGCCGCCATGCGCTCACCCAACTCATCAACGATCCGCGCTTCGAAGTCACCGGTGTGTGGGTGTCCAGCGATGCCAAAGCGGGCAAGGACGCGGCAGAGCTTGCGGGCCTTGACAATTCGACGGGCATCGTCGCGACCACCGACCTCGACGCAGTGCTGGCGACCAATCCGCAGTGCGCCGTTTACACCGCGATGGCCGACAACCGGCTGCCCGAGGCACTCGAGGACTACCGCAAGATCCTCGCCGCGGGCATCAACGTCGTCGGCAGTGCCGCTGTCTTCCTGCAGTACCCGTGGCAGACGCTGCCCGCCGAGCTCATCACCCCGATCGAAGACGCCGCCAAGGCAGGCAACGCAAGCATTTTCATCAACGGCATCGACCCTGGCTTCGCCAACGACCTGGTCCCGCTCGCGCTGGCGGGCACCTGCCAGAGCATCGAACAGATCCGCTGCATGGAGATCATCAACTACGACACCTACGACAGCGCGACGGTGATGTTCGATGTGATGGGCTTCGGCAAGCCGCTCGACGAACTGCCGATGCTGTTGCAGCCCGGCGTGTTGAGCCTGGCGTGGGGTTCGGTCGTCCGCCAGCTCGCCGCGGGTATCGGCGTCGAACTCGACGAGGTCAAGGAAACCTACGTCCGCGAACCCGCACCGGACGACTTCGACATCGCGTCGGGCCACATCCCCAAGGGCAGCGCCGCGGCACTGCGGTTCGAGGTGCAGGGCATCAAGGACGGCAAGGTCGCCGTCGTGCTCGAACACGTCACTCGGTTGCGCGACGACCTACGGCCCGACTGGCCGCAGCCCGCCCAGGAGGGCGGTTCGTACCGCGTCGAGGTGACCGGCGAGCCGTCCTACGCGTTGGACCTGTGCCTGAGCAGCCCCAACGGCGATCACAACCACGCCGGACTGGTCGCGACCGCCGCGCGGGTTGTCAATGCGATCCCCGCCGTCATCGACGCCGAGCCCGGTATCGCGACGACGTTGGACTTGCCCCTTATTACTGGAAAAGGGCTGTACGCTGGCGGATAACTCGGGGGTTTCCAAAAGAAGGGCTTGCCTATGCGGAGGACCAGGCACTTCACCCCGCTGATTGTCGCGGCAGGCGCCGCAGCGGCTTTGATTTCCGCGCCCGTCGCAATGGCCGATCCCGGCGACTCGTCCACCCTGCCGTCGTGCACCAGCGTCGGCGGCGTGACCGATATGGGCGCCGGTACGACCGAATGCGCCACACCCGGCAACGTTCAGCTGAACGCCACCCCGCCCGAACCGGACTACCCGTATCCGTGGGATGACGAGTTCTGGGGTCCGGCGTTGATCATCGGTGGCGGCGGCGGGGGCCGTCGCTAGCCAAGTTTTTTCCGCGGCCCGCTAAGGAGGCCAAATCATGCGGACCAAGATTCGCTCTCTCACAATGCTTTTGGCGGCGTCTGGCGTTTGCGCAGCCGTCGCGCTCGCGCCCATCGCCGCAGCCACACCGCAATGCACGACCACCGCTCCCAACACGACGCAGTGCCAGACGAACGGCAGCACTGCGATCGTCACCTCACCCCAGCAGAACAATTGGTATGGCGGCTGGCCGTGGTGGGGCGGCGGCGGCATCGTCATCGGCCTCGGCGGCTGGGGCTGGTGACGCCGACCCGGCGCTAGCCCTTCCGAAAGGTTTCGGATAACCTAACTTTTCTATTCGCATCCCCGGATAGAGAGTGGGTTAGTTGATCCAGGACACCGCGCCACGGCTGCGGCCCAGCTGGTTGCTGCTTGGGCCTGCCTTCGTCGCGGCGATCGCCTACGTCGACCCCGGCAACGTCGCAGCCAACGTCAGCGCGGGCGCGCAATACGGCTTCCTGCTCGTCTGGGTCATCATCGTCGCCAACGTGATGGCCGGCCTGGTGCAATTCCTTTCGGCCAAGCTCGGCCTCGTCACCGGCCGCAGCCTGCCCGAGGCGGTCGCCGACCACACCCGCACCCCGACGCGCATCTGCTTTTGGCTGCAGGCCGAATTGGTCGCGGTGGCAACAGATCTCGCCGAGGTCGTCGGTGGCGCCATCGCCCTGCACCTGCTGTTCGATCTGCCGCTTCTCGTCGGCGGTGTCATCACGGGATTCGTGTCGCTGCTGCTGCTGGCCATCCAGAACCGCCGCGGCCAACGCATGTTCGAGCGGGTGATCAGCGGGCTGCTGCTGGTCATCGCGATCGGATTCCTGACAAGCCTGTTCGTCGAGCCACCCGCCGTCGGAGAGGTGGCGGCCGGCCTCCTGCCGCGGTTCGAGGGCGCCGAAAGCGTGCTGCTGGCCACCGCCATGCTGGGCGCAACGGTCATGCCGCATGCGGTGTACCTGCACTCCGGCCTGGCCCGCGACCGGCACGGTCACCCCGAGCCGGGCGAACAGCGCCGCTTGCTGCTGAAGGTGACGCGACTGGACGTCGGACTGGCAATGCTGGTCGCGGGTGCGGTGAACCTGTCGATGTTGCTGGTGGCCGCCACCAACCTGCAGGGCCGCAACGACACCGACTCGATCGAGGGTGCGCATGCCGCGGTTCGCGACACGCTCGGCCCGACGGTCGCGCTGTTCTTCGCGGTCGGACTGTTGGCCTCGGGTCTGGCGTCGACGTCGGTGGGTGCCTACGCGGGCGCGATGATCATGCAGGGCCTGCTGCGGCGGTCATACCCGCTGCTGTTGCGGCGGCTGGTCACGCTGATCCCGGCGCTGGTGATCCTGGCGATCGGCCTCGACCCCAGCCGCGCGCTGGTGTTGTCGCAAGTCGTGCTGTCGTTCGGCATTCCCTTCGCCCTGATTCCCCTTGTGCGGCTCACCAGCAACCGCGACCTGATGGGCGAGGATACGAATCACCGAGTGACGACCGCACTCGGATGGACAGTCGCAGCCGTGATCAGCCTGCTGAACGTGGTGCTGATCTATCTCACTGTGCGGGGATAGCCCTGCCCTGCACCGAGATTCGCGTGTAGGTCGCCGTGGAGCGGATCAGCACCCGGTTTTCGGCGTCGAACACCGAGCACTCTGCACTCAGTAGCGTGCGGCCGTTGTGCACCATGGTGGCCTCGGCACGCAGCGGACCGCGGTGCGGTTGCCGGTAGTAGCGGACATGCATGTCGGTCGTCACGGTGAACTCTGCATCAGAGTCATAGCAACCGACGAGGCAGGTGGCGCATGCCGTGTCCGCGAAGGTGGCAAGCATTCCGCCGTGAACCGTGCCTTCGAAGAGTCCCCTGATGTCGTCGCTGATGGGCATCGACAGCACGATGAAGCCCGGCTTGTGCTCCACGACGCTCATCCCCAGCTGCTTGTGAACCGGCGACCTATGCAATAGCGCATCATCAATCATCGCGACCCCCATCGGGAATCGTGACACGCCCGACGGCCCCGTGGCCGCGGTTGCCGTAAAAGCCCAGGTCGCGCATCTGGGACAATGGAGGTGATGCGGGCAAGTCACACTTACTTCGCGTACGGGTCCAACCTGTGCGTGCACCAGATGGCGCGACGCTGCCCGGGAGCGGTCAACCCCCGCCCCGCGAAGCTCGCCGACCACGACTGGCTGATCAACCAGCGCGGCGTCGCCACCGTCGAACCGTTCGACGGATCAGAGGTGCACGGCGTCGTGTGGCAGGTCACCGATCGCGACCTGGCCACGCTCGACAGCGCCGAGGGCGTTCCGGTGCGATACCGCCGCGACCGGTTGGTCGTACACACCGACGAGGGCCCGGCCGAGGCGTGGGTCTACATCGACCACCGCGTCGATCCCGGCCCGCCGAGACCGGGCTACCTGGAGCGCATCGTCGACGGCGCCGTGCACCACGACCTGCCCTTCCGCTGGATCGAGTTCCTCCGGCGCTGGGATCCGGCGAATTGGCCCATGCGCATCAACAAGCCGAATTCGGCTGCACCGCAGTCACTTTCGGAACTACTCACCGACTCCGGAGTCATCGAGGACAGCACGCTACGCTCGCGTTTCGGTTTCATGGCCATCCACGGCGGCGGACTGGAGCAGATGACCGACGTCATCGCCGAGCGGGCCGCAGACGCCGCCGACGCCTCGGTGTATGTGCTGCGTCACCCCGATCGCTATCCACACCATCTGTCCTCGGCGCGCTACCGCGCCGAGGAATCCGAGCGGCTGGCCGAATTTCTCGACCACGTCGAGGTTGTCGTGTCGCTGCACGGGTATGGCCGCATCGGCCGCAGCACACAACTGCTCGCCGGTGGACGCAATCGCGAGCTCGCAATGCACCTCGCCCGCCACGTGGACGTGCCGGGCTACCAAGTCGTGACGGACCTCGACGCGATCCCGCGCGAGTTGCGCGGCATGCATCCCGACAATCCCGTCAACCGGGTCCGTTGCGGGGGCACCCAACTCGAACTGACCCCGCGAGTTCGCGGCATCAGCCCCCGTAGCGGTCTGCTGGGCGACGACGGTCTGACGCCTGCGACATCGACGTTGGTGCAGGGCCTGGTCGCGACCGCGCGGTCGTGGCCACTAGTCTCGACGTAGTGCGCATCCCGACTCTCGGTGCAATCCTCCTTCTCGCCACACTTACCGCCGCATGCGGCCAGCCCACGCACGGCGTCAGCGACGCGTTGCGTCAAGTGGTGACTCAGAATCAGTTGCCCGGCGGCGTGGCCGTCGTCCGCGACGACGACCTCACCCGATCTTCGGCCGGATACGCCGACGTCGACGGCGGCGCGGCCTTTTCGCCGCGCACCCATATCCGGGCCGCGAGCATCACGAAAACCTTTGTCGCTGCAGTGATTCTGCAGCTTGTCGCGGAGGGCAAGGTCAACCTCGACACGCCGATCGAGGCATACCTGCCAGGCAGGATCCGGGGCCAGGGCATCGACGCGCACGCCATCACCGTGCGCCAGCTGCTACGCCACCAGAGCGGCTTGCCCGAATACTTCGACGCCGACACCCCGATACCCACTGAACCCATGACAGGCGACCAGTTGCTCAACGCGGCGCTGAAACGACCTCCGCAGTTCGCGCCGGGCACCGCGATCCGATACACGAACACCAACTACGTCATCGCCGGCCTGCTGATCGAGAAGCTGACGGGGCACCCCGCTACCGCGGAGATCACCCGTCGGATCATCACGCCGCTGGGACTGTCCGACACGTACTTCCCGGCGGCCGGTGACACCGGGCTGCGCGCCCCGTTCGCGCACGGCTACGAAGTGGTCGACGGAAAGCGCAAGGACGTAACGAATTTCAACGCCTCAGCGGCGGGAATGGCAGGCTCACTCGTCTCAACGGGTGAGGACACATCGGCTTTCATGACGGCCTTGCTGGACGGCCGGATCGTCCCCGCTGCGCAACTGCGCGAGATGATGGACACCGTCGACTGGCCCGCCGCCGGACCTGGCTTTCACTACGGTCTGGGCCTCACCAGCATCGACCTGGACTGCGGCGTGAGGGTGTGGGGGCACGGCGGGGACATCGAGGGCTTCCACAGCCTGATGGCGAAAGCGTTTGCCGGGCCCGCGGTTTCGATAACCTTCACCCAAGCGCCGCCGGAAACCGAGTTGCTCTCCGACGACCCGAGGGCCGCAGTGTTGAACTCGGTCTACTGCGCCGAGTAGACCGACTTTCCTGACAGATACGTGGCGCGGACAGGTACATCTGCAAGTTCGTCCTGTGGTGTTGTCCGCGGATCGGCATCCAGCCACACCAGATCGGCGCTCGCGCCGGGCGTGATTGTGCCCCAATGCCCTTCGGCAAGAGCCTGTTTCGCAACACCAGCGGTGTACGCGCTCAGTGCGTGCTCGACCGTGAGCAGCTCCTGGGGTGTCCACCCACCTCGTGACACGGCGATCGCGATCCCGTCCAATGGCGCGCCCGACGACACCGGCCAGTCAGACCCGAACGCCAGCGGTGCGCCCGATTCGACGAGACTGTGCATGCGGTATTGCTTCTCGCTGCGGTCGGGACCGAGCCGAGGGATCGTCAGCTCGACCATCAACGGATCCAGTTGCGCCCACAGCGGTTGCATGTTGGGTATCACGCCCAGCGCCGCGAACCGATCCAGGTCGGCATCGTCAACCAACTGCGCGTGAGCGATCACGGGCCGGCGGTCGCGCGGACCGTTGGTGTTGACGACATACTCGATCGCGTCGAGCGCCTGACGCGCCGCCGCATCACCGATCGCGTGGATGTGGATCTGAAAGCCGAGCTCGTCGACGGCCCTCGCAGCGTCGGCGAGGTTGTCCCACACCTGCATGCCGTGCTGGTGCAGGCTGCCGCAATAGGGGGACAGCAGCGCCCCCGTCTCGTTCTCGATCACGCCGTCGGCGAAGAACTTGACGGTGTTCGCGGTCAGCAGCGGTGACGCGGCGGCCTGCACCCGGCGACGCGCGTCGACGAACTGCTCGAGTTGCGAGTCGAAATACCGCGGGTCGGCGTAGAGGCCGAGGTTGAACCGGATGTCGAGCGCATCCTGTTCTGCGGCGGTCAAATACGTGTCGACGTCGGCGGGCTCGACCCAGGCGTCCTGCACCCACGTCACGCCGGCGGCCAGGTAGTACTGGGCGGCCGTGCGCAGCGCACCGACGCGGACCTTGGCGTCCCGTTCCGGCAGCACCTTGAAGACCAGATCGACGGCGCCCCACTCTCGCAACGTGCCGAGCGGCGTGCCGTCCTCGCGGCGCGGAATCTCGCCGAGCTCCGGCTCAGGGGTTTCGGCATTGATGCCCGCCCGCTGCAGGGCGACGCTGTTGCACCACACGGTGTGGTAATCCCACGCCCGCAGCACGACGGGCCGGTCGGGCACAGCGGCGTCGAGCCAGCGCGCATCGAAAAGCCCGCCAGGCGCCATGCTGCTCTCGTAGGAGGCGCCGACAATCCATTCGTCGTCGGGATGATCGGCGGCGAACCGCTTCACCTCGGCGGCGATCTCGTCGACCGAGGTGCACGGCCGCACCTGCGGCCCGACCGCCTCGAGGCCGCCGGGCAACGGATGGGCATGACCATCGCCGAAGGACGGCATCAGAAAGCCGCCGTCGAGGTCCACCTGAGCGCCTTCGTTGGCCCTGGCGCGGGCGGCTTCGCCGAGCGCCTGCACCCTTCCGTCGACTACTAACAAGGCGTCGGTTTGCGTCCCGTTGACGCCGGTCCAGATCGTTCCGCCATCAAAGAACGTCGAAGACACTGGGGGAACGTACCGCACCAATCCGCGCGCCGCGCGGTTCCGAATACCTGGTGTGGAGAGCTTCTCGACCCCAGCGCTGTACCGGACCAGGATCACGCATTTGCGCCGCGCTCCGGTGCACCATTACTTCGAGCACCGCGGCTATTGCTGGTATGTCGACGTCGACCGATTGCCCACGCTGCCGCGCTGGCTGCGGCCGTTCGCCAAGTTCGAGCCCGACGCTCATTTTGACGGTGAGCCTGACGATTCGCTTCGCAGGCGCATCGATGCATTCTTGGCTCGACAGGGGGTCGACTTACGTGGCGGCCGCATCACCGCGCTCCTGCAGGCTCGTGTGCTGGGACACGCGTTCAACCCGGTGACGCTGTACTGGTGTCACGACGCCGAAG